>ERZ795048.2033-NODE-2033-length-16931-cov-6.880244_pt1 | contig 16931 bp, 16 predicted proteins | sample MGYA00375132_ERZ795048 | MGnify/ENA primary metagenome ERZ795048 (study PRJEB30177, sample SAMN05720225) | activated sludge metagenome | isolation source: Anaerobic digester | place: Hong Kong | collected 2014-12-17 ...
GAATATCGAGTATACTGAATATAATGTATCTTATACGCATGGCGCTGCAGAAAGTACCGGCCTGAAGGGGAGCAGGGGGATTTCTATTCTTTTCCCATTTTACGGGATGCCGTTTCTTCCGGAATAACGGAAGGGGGATCCGATGAATAGTGATTGTACACTATATTAAATGGTGTAAATGGATAATGTCTTGAACCGTATACTGCTATGCTGTATATTACATAAAATTAAAACATATAGAGTTGCGGTTTCGATGTCCGAAGCTGAATGCATTCCATATTTAATGTACCGGGGATAATGAAAAAAATAGTACAATTATGGGAGGCGCTGCGTGGTTCTTTTATACGTATGAGCCTTAGAAGAAAGATACTGGCTGTGATTTTTTCCGGAATAACCATGACTATCGGAGCCGGTACCCTCATTGAATCCTGTATAATCCGCCATGAGTTTTCCGCAAGCATCGAAAAATCAATTCATCAGGCCTTCCGGTTTAATCTGGACCGCATTAATGATGTGACCAAATCAATGGAAAACAATGGATATTCCGTAGCCCTGACAGGTGAAATGCTGCATGAAAGCAGTAAAGGGCGTCCTCCGGTGGTGCTGAAAAAACTTCTGGCCCGCTTTCTCCGGGACAAGGTAGGGCGGATGCCTATGATCCTCGGCAGCGGTATCTGGTATGAGCCCTACAGGACGTTACCGGGTGAAAAATACTGCGGCCCCTATGGATACTGGAGAAATGGCAGTGTCCATGTTACCTGGGAGTACAGTGTCCCGGAATATAATTATGTGAGCAGATACTGGTACACGATCGCAAAACCTGCCCGGCCGCGGAGCGGGGATACAGTTCCGGACCAGAAGGTGTATATCACCCCGCCGTATTATGATACCCTTGAAGGCCGGAAAATAGTATTTATTACCATGGCTGTTCCTATGTTTGACAGTGCGGGGCGGTTTCTCGGGGTAAGCAGCACTGACTGGGGAATTGATGTTATATATAAAAACCTTACGGGATTTTCGCCGACAGAAAATTCATTTGTGATCCTCGCGGACGGGACTGAAGACAGGATACTGTATCATCCCGACAAAAGGATGGTAATGAAAAAACTTTCTGATCTCCCGTGGTACCGTGATTTTCGTAGTGATGATTTCCGGCAGTACCGGATCACTGAAAAAAAAGGTGTCCTGATCAACGGAATTTCCTATGATCTCCTGTCTACGGGGACAGATGCGGGGTTCAGGCTGATTATGGGGGTGCCGCCGGAAGAGGCGTATTCCCGTGTTGTCATGGTTATGTGGATGTTTTATATTTCCTCTTCATTCCTGATAATCCTTATTATTATAACTCTATCCAAAATATTTGATACATATTTTATCCGCCGGGTTATTGAAATCAATAACAGTATCAGTGAAATCGAAAAGGGAAATTACGGATCAGTAATCCTTTTCAAGGGCACTGATGAGCTGTCCCATATCGCTGAAAATATTAATACCATGTCCCGCACTATTCTCCATCGGGAAAAACAGCTTCTCGGGTTACAGCGGTATCTTGCAAACATTATTGAGTCGATGCCGTCTGTGCTCGTTGCCTTTGATTTCAGCGGTGTCATTACGCAGTGGAACAGGGCCGCCGCTGAGACCTTCGGCATTGCACATGATGAAGCTCTGGGCGAAAACCTCTGGAACATGCTGCCGGATCTGGTGCGTTTCAAAGGTGATGTTGAAAAAGCCCTGAAAACCAGGGTGGCAGTGTTCCTGTCCCGTGAATTGTTCCTGGAGGAGAATGCCCGTTATTACAATATCCATATCTTTCCCCTCATCGCGGACGGGGAACAGGGATGTGTACTTCACCTGGTGGACATTACCGAAATCGAGAAAAAAGATGAACAGCTCCGTCAGGCGCAGAAGCTTGAAATAATAGGGACCCTCGCGGGGGGGCTTGCCCATGATTTTAACAACATATTGTCAGGAATTATGGGGACTACCTCTCTCCTGACATACCACCTGGAGCATGATGATGACATTGACAATGACATGGTTGCAGCATCGGTAAAAATAATCAATGAATCCTCACGGCGGGCCGCCGCGGTTGTTCAGCAGCTCCTGGTGTTGTCGCGAAAGCAGGAAACAGTGTGTGTCCCGATTGACCTTAATGATGTGGTGAAGCGTGTTGTTGCGATATGTTCCAACACCTTTGAAAAGTCGGTGGAAATACGGGCAGCCTACAGTGAGCAAGCCGCTATGGTGAAAGCTGATGTTTCACAGATTGAGCAGGTGCTCTTTAATCTCTGTATTAACGGGTATCATGCAATGACGTTCATGCGGGGGGCTGATAAAGAGGCAGGAGGTATACTGCGCCTCGCACTGGAGAAGATCACTGCAGGCCCTGATCTGGCACAGGCATATCCTGAAGCTGAGCAGGGCACGGCATACTGGAAAATTTCTGTATCCGATGAAGGTGTAGGGATCAGCGGTGAGCAGATGAAGCAGATCTTTGACCCGTTTTATACCACCAAGGAGAAAGATTCAGGCACGGGGCTCGGCCTCACCATGGTGGATAATATTATACATCATCACGGCGGTTTTATCGAGGTGCGGTCCGCTCCGGGTTCAGGGAGCACGTTTAGCGTGTTCCTCGCATCGCTTGAGGATGGAGGTGCAGTGTCAGAGTCGGTGAAGACGGAGCTGAAGAGGGGAGAAGGTGTAGTGCTCGTAATTGATGACGAGCACAATGTGAGGAAGATAACCGGCACCATGCTGGAACTGTGCGGATATTCTGTTCTCCAGGCGGAAAACGGTCCCCAGGGTATAGCATTGTTCAGCGAAAACCCGGAAAAAATTGATGCGGTCATCCTGGACCTTGATATGCCGAAACTTTCCGGACGTGAGGTCTTTATGGAGCTGAAAAAAATTCGAAGCGATGTCCGGGTGCTCCTGACGTCAGGATTTTTGAAAGACAAGAGGATCGCTGATCTCCTGGAGATGGGGGTCAGGCATTATCTTCAGAAGCCCTATGGCGTACAGGAGCTGTCAGAGATAATCTGGAACGTGATTCATGATGAATGATGGTGTGTGCTGACAACAAATACCTCTTTTTTATTGACTCTCCGGGGTTTCCTTTGTATAAACCTTCCAGGAATTCATCCCCCGCAGTTCATAGAACCGGGGATATGGAGGGCGCATGGATTATCCCCTTGAGGACCTGAAAATCCTTGATTTTACGTATCTCCTGCCGGGCCCCTTCGGCACCATGATGCTCGCGGACATGGGTGCCGATATCATCAAAATTGAAAATCCAAAAAATCCCGATCTTATGCGTTACGTGCCGCCATTTGTTGATGATATTTCCGCGGCATACATGCAGGTGAACAGGGGGAAACGTTCCCTCTGCGCGGACCTCTCCACGGATGAGGGGAGTGAGATCGTCTACCGTCTTGCAAAGGAATATGATATTGTCATTGAGCAGTTCCGCCCCGGCGTGATGGAGAAGCTTGGCCTCGGATACGGCAGGCTGCGGGAAATCAATCCCTCAATTATATACTGCTCCCTGACGGGGTACGGAAGCACCGGCAGTTATGCCCGGCGTGCGGGCCATGATATCAACTACCTTTCCCTCACCGGAGTTGAGTCCTGGTCCGGAAGGAAGGATACCGGACCTTCCCTTCATGGTATACAGATCGCTGACCTCGGGGGAGGCTCGAAGAACCTGGTGATAGGAGTTCTGGCTGCCTGCATCAGGCGTATGCGTACAGGTGCGGGTGAACGTATTGATGTCTCCATTACTGACAGTGTGTTTTCTCTGTCGGTTTTTGATACTGCGGGGTTCCTTGCAGGAGGGAGGCAGCCGCTTCCGGGGGAGGAGGTGCTGAACGGAGGATCTCTCTATGATTTTTACCGCACAGAGGACGGCCGGTACCTTTCCGCGGGGCCCATTGAGCCGAAGTTTCTGGTGAATTTCTGTGAGGCCCTGGGGATGAGTGATATTCTTGCGAATGGTGTTCTTACAAACGAGCAGGTACTGGAGGCGAAACAGCACATCAGCGCCAGGATTGCGTCAAAACCCCTGAATTACTGGGTCAGCTGTTTCCGCAGCGTGGATGCATGTGTGGAGCCGGTCCGCACTCTCGATGAAGCTGTTAGTCTGCCCCCCCTCATTGAACGGGACATGGTGATTCAGGTTCACAATCAGTTCGGAACCGGTGTATCCCAGATCGGGAATCCGATAAAGTTTGATTCCGGTAATTATACCGCCGGTTTCGCGGGGGTCACGCCGGGGTATCACAATGAGTCAATTCTCGATTCTCTCGGATATTCTCCTGACGATATTGTGAAACTCAGGAAAAGGGGCGTGCTGGGGTGACGCGTCTTATTGTTCAAAAATAATTATATACGCAGCATTATAATTCACTTGATTTTTTTTCCCCGTAATTATAATCCGTGTACTGTGCTGTATATCCCGAGCAGTTTGGATTGTATGTGAGGTTTGCTATTGTTATGGAAGAAAATATAAAACGTGCCGCGGAAATTATCCGGAAATCAAAGCACCTCATTGCCCTAACGGGTGCCGGAATTTCAGTGGAAAGCGGTATCCCCGATTTCCGCAGTTCAGGGGGGCTGTGGGAAAAGTATGACCCCATGGTATATGCCCATATCGATTCATTTCGAAGGAGTCCTGAAATGGTATGGGAAATGATTTTTGAAATGGTTGCAATGACTAAACAGGCGAAGCCTAACCCGGCACATCACGCCCTTGCGGAACTGGAGAAGATGGGCCTGTTGAAAGCTGTGATTACACAGAATATTGACAATCTGCACCAGGAGGCCGGCAGCGTTAATGTGATTGAATATCATGGTAACGCCCATGTTCTTGAGTGCCTGCGCTGTTCCGCGAAATACAGTGTTGATGAATATCCCAATGACGGCACTATTCCGAAGTGCAGGTCGTGCAATGAAATACTGAAACCCGGCGTTGTGTTCTTCGGTGAAGTAATTCCCGGGGACGCCCTCATGGAGTCACAGATGCTTGCCGGTTCCTCCGATGCCATACTGGTTGTGGGAACATCGGCAGTGGTATATCCTGCGAGTAATATTCCATTTATCGCAAAGCAGAACCGGGGCTCTGTTATAGAAATGAATCTGGAGCACACCGGCCTTACGGGTTCAATCACTGATGTGTTTATCGAGGGCTCTGCGGGTATAACGCTCCCGAAACTGGTGGAGGAGGTAAGGGCGCTGTTGCAATAGTATCCCTACCGCCGCAGCGTTCCTATTGCCGTATGAGCTCCCGAAGGTCGTTTTCTCCGAAGGTGTATGCTTTTTTACAGAAGGTGCATACCACTTCCGCGCCTTTGTCTTCATTTGCCATGGCGATAAGGTCTTCACTTGGAATTGACATGATGATGCTGCGCGTGAGGTCATGACTGCACCGGCATGCGAACCGCAGGGGAGTGGTGTCAATGACCTTGCATTGTGCCCCCCCCACAATTTCCGAAAGATATGAGAAAATGTCGTTCCCGCTTTTCAGATATTCCCCCAGGGGCGTATCGAGGCGCTCAATGTTCTTTTCGATCAGGGCCGTTGATTCCGGCGGTGTCTCCGGGAAGGTCTGGATGAGTATTCCGCTGGAAGCCGTAATGCCTTCTGTATCATCGGATGATACTCCCAGTATCATGGCCGAGGGTACCTGTTCAGAGGACGTCAGATAATAGACAATGTCCCGTGCGATATCCCCATACCGGAGGGGGCTCACATGGTGATACGGCTCTTTGAGGCCGATGTCCCTGGTTACAGTGAGAAACCCGTTTTCAATGAGCGAAGAGGGTTCATGGTCAGGGAATTCCAGGACTGATATATTATGGGAGATATAAGCCCTGATGTTGCCTTTCGCGTCAGCCTGGACGTTTATTTCCTTGATTATGCCGGTACCGGTAAATTTCACTGAAAGGTTCTGGTGTGACCCCGGTTTCAGTGAGGAACTCAGGAGGGCTGTCGAATTTACCGCACGCCCGAGAATCAGGGACGACACCGGATCGGTTTCATGGACTGCAGTGATTTCCCTGACTGTCGTGATGGACTGCACGGTATAGGCACGTATATTTAAATCATTACATAGTATTCGTGATAATGAATCTTCCTGCATTGCAATTCGTTTCCTTTCATTTGTATGGTGTTACTACAATAGTATCGCAACCTGCCGACTATTCAAGGGCATACATTCATTTTTTTAAATGAATGCAATCAGTTTTTTTTATCTTCCGCATTTTTCGGGGCGGACGGGGCAGTTCTCCAAAAAAAAATTCTTGTATAAAATCACAAGACGGAACACTGTTTCACCGGTGTTCCTGAAAATACTACCTCAAAGGAGCGGTTATTGAAACGTATACGAGTTCTCCCGGATTCTGTGAAAAATAAAATTGCCGCCGGCGAAGTAGTGGAAGGCCCGTTCTCTGTCCTGAAAGAACTCATGGAGAACGCAATTGATTCAGGTGCCGGTGTTATTGACGTGGAGGTATCCGGAAGCGGCCTGAAAAAAATTCTTGTACGGGACAACGGAGAGGGAATATCCCGCGAAGACCTCCCTCTCACCATACAGGAACATGCCACAAGTAAAATAGTTACTGTCGAAGATATTGAAACAATAACCACCTGCGGCTTCAGGGGTGAGGCGTTGTCAAGCATCTCCTCAATCTCAAAGTTTACCCTGCTCAGCAGAAGCGGAGCGGAGCAGTTGGGGGGACGCCTTGAAAGTGAGGGAGAACGGGTGGATGTGTCCGATTACGCGGGACCTCCGGGCACTACCGCAATAGTTGAAAACCTTTTTTACAATATTCCTGCCAGAAAGAAATTCATGAAAAGCCCCTCCGCGGAGATGCGCAGCATAAGGCAGACCTTTTTGCGGACAGCCCTTGCGTGGCCGGCTATATCATTTTCACTTACCATTGACGATGACCGGAAACTTACGCTCCCCGCAGTCGATGACACGGCGGAACGTATCACTCAGATTTACGGGAAAGGAGTGAGGAACGGACTGTATTATGAAAAGCTCCGTGACATACGTGTCGCAGTTGAGGGATATGTGTCCGGGCCGGATTACTTTAAGTCCTCACGGTCAATGCAGATGATATACGTGAACCGCCGTCCCGTGGAGTACAAATACCTGGGGTTTCTGCTCTCCCGCGGGTACGAGGCAATACTGAAAAAAGGCCAGTATCCTGTGGCGATCCTTTTCATTACCGTGGACCCGGACCTGATAGACGTGAATATTCATCCCGCGAAACGTGAAGTGCGCTTTTTTGACGGCCGGTATATTGACAGCCTCATTGTCAGTCTCGCCAGAAAGGCCCTCGGTGAGCGGTCGCATGAAATACGGAATTCGCTGTTCACTCCCGCCGGGGAACCGGTACATGAAATGCCGGCGGCGGAGGATCCCGGGCCGGCGGAAATTATTAAGGAACGTGATGCCGTCGTGCAGGATAATGAACAGATCCGCACTGACGCGGATGAAAGAGCCCCCGGGGAATCTCTTCCCTACGGTGATGTCCCTTCGGTTATAAAGGAGTCCGGGCGCCTCTATGACGCCCTCCACGGCAGTTCAGATTTAATCAGATACCTCGGCACAGTGTTTGATACCTACATGCTCATAGTGAAGGAGGAGGAGCTGTATGTAATTGATTTTCACGCTGCCCATGAAAGGATTATCTATGACGCCCTCATGAGCCGGGAAGGGGAATTTGAAACACAGGAACTGATGTTCCCCGTAGTCCATGAATTTTCCTTTGACGAGTACATGATAATTGAAGAGCAGATGCAGGTGTTCACATCAATGGGGTTCGATATTGAACCGCTGCCGGACAACAGTATCGCTGTACGGGGGGTTCCATCTGTCGCCGGCAGGATTGACCTTCATGGTTTTTTCCTCGACATTGTGGAACAGCTGAAAGAGGGGATGGGGACAAAGGACCTCCGCTCCGTGGTGCTGGAGCGGGTCGCATGCCATTCCGCAAAGCGTGCCGGAGATGAAATCAATGATGCTGAAGCGGTAACACTCGCGGAAAAAATCTTTTCAGGGCACCATGAACTGCGCTGTCCCCACGGGAGGCCTTTCATGTATACAATGGGAAAGCGCGAGTTCGAAAAGCTTTTCAGGCGTTCATGAACGCTATGATGCCCTGTTCTTTTTTACGAGCAGCATTAAATTGGATTTTTTATCCCTACGCATGATGCCGTATCCGAAATTAAAGGGCAGCGGTCTGCTCCCCCCCGTGAAATCCCTGGCAAGGTCTTTCTGGTTCGGGGGTTTCGGAATCCCTTTCAGCTTGAACCCCCTGGTGTAGGACCCGAAGAGATTGATATTCCACTGGTCTTTGCTGAAATAACTGTACGGCATTCCTGTGTCGTCCTGCAGGACGGCACTGCTCCTTCCTATGATAAATTCACAGGTCCGGCGGAAATCAGGTTCGTGGAGCAGGTATACTGCTGACTTCATAAAGGTGTTGAGGCTTGTGAGCTTCTTCAGAAACGCGTCGGCACCTTCCTCCCCTTCACCGGTTTCCGGGCACATTTTCATTGAAAGGTATACCAGATCACGTGGAACAGTGTCCCCTGATGCGAGAAACTGTATACGCACCCCTTTTGTGCCGGACTCACCGCCATGAGACATGCTGCTGTTGTCGCGGGGCCGGAGTATGCCGCGAGCATCAATGACGACATCTTCAACATTCACCACCTTCAGTTCCAGACGTGCTGAAAAGATAAGAAGCGCCGGGAGTGTACCCTCCATGAAGCGGTTGTTCATCTGTGAGCGCATAATGTGGGTTACGAAATAATTTATTGAGGCGATGGTCCAGATGGCATTCCGGACTGAGGCCAGTCCGCGTTTCAGCTCCACCGGAGAAAGCTTCAATGGGTCCGGAATGGGGCCCTGTTTTTCAAGGGACACCATAATGTAGCGTTCCGCCTTTGGGAAAAACGTGTAGAGGTTTACAAAGTCAGCGCCGCTCAATGGATAAAATGCGGTGTTTCGTTGAATAGTGTCCGGAATGTTCGCATTTCTCCAGGGGACAATTATGTCGATATTTTCCCTCTTTACACGTTCCCAGTACTTGTTCATCCAGGTACTGTGGCGGGTGTAGTCTTGAGTCTGCGCGGCTTTTGAAAATTTACTTCCCTCCCGTACCGGCATCCCGGCAAGGAATGTTGCAAGATCGTTCCAGTAGGGATTAAACTCTTTTCTTGAAATATTTTCTGATTTATAGGAACATGAAGCTGCGAGGAGAGCAGTTGCAGTAAGAAAAAAAATGAGCAGTTTTTTCACAGGTGTACCCTGATATGAGGATAGTCTATAATACGCAATGCTATTATAGTCGATGGGGAAGCTATAAAACAGCACTCTAATCGTCAACACTTAATGATGCGGAGAAAAGAATTTTTTACGGTGTGCGCTGTTTTTTTATCATGAGCATCAGGTTCGATCTCCCCTTTCCCTGTATGGTCCCGTAGCCGAAATGAAAGGGAAGCGGAGGGCGTCCGGTCCGATACGCGCGAATAAGGTCCGGCTGGCGTGGCGGGTTCGGATAGTTCCCGAAACCCACGGGCCCCCGGTAGGAGCCGAAGAGCCGGATGTCCCATTCGGCTTCGGAAAAGTACCTGTAGGGTATCCCTGAATAATCCTGAAGTACCAGCACGCTCCTCTCCATGATAAATCTGCAGACATTTCGAAATCCCGGCAGCTGAAGAAGATAAATTGCGGATTTGGTAAATGTATTCAGGTCTCCCAGTGAGGCAAGGAAATTACGTCCTGCCCTGCCTTCGTCAAATGATGATGAGCTTAGACGCATGCTGAGATATACCAGTTCCTGCTGCGGTGCGTTTCCGTTATTGAATAGTATCCTGCAGCCGGAAATTTCATCGTGTCCGGGACGGGGCGCGGATGGTCCCTCATGCTTTCTGATTCTCCCGTCAGCGCCGATTGTAATCTGCTGCACGTCTGTTATATGAAGCTCCAGACGGGCCATGACAGCAAGGAGCACCGGCATGGTACCGGGAAGGCTGGTATTCCTCGTGGCGATCCGCTGGTCGCGGGTCAGGAGATAGTTAATTGAGGCGATACTCGCGATACATTGCCGAATGGAGCCAAGCCCTGTTTTAAGCCTCCCGGGAGTAAGGGTGTGCGGTTGCGGTATCGGCCCCTGGTCCTCGACGGACGCCATGATATATGATTTCGCCCGGGGGAAAAATGTGTAGAGGTTGACAAAATCAGCACCGCTCAGCGGGTAGAATACTGTATTGGTTCTGCAGCTGACGGGAATGTGATCGTCCCTCCAGGGGGATATTTTTGAGATATTCCTTTTCTTCACCTGGTCCCAGAATCTGTCCATTGTCTGCCGGTGTGTTCTGAATGCTCCGGTTGCAGCGGCTTTTTTAAGATTGCTGTCTTCCTGTACTGTCATCCCCCCCAGGAAACGGGCGAGATTATTCCAGTGATTGCCCTGTACTTCGGGAGCAGAGCCGGTCTGTGCCGGGCCGTTTGAACAGTGAAGCATTATGGTCAGCATGAACAGCAGCAGTATATACCGGGATTTCATTGTAGTACTCCTTTTTGCTGAGGATAGTTTTTTCCGTACCGGCTTGTGCGCCCGGGCATAGGAAAAAATACGTGCAATTGCAAAAAAATGCAAGAATAAATAGTCACATGTACTGTTTTATCCGTGCATTGTGTCTCAGGGGGAGCAGGGGAGTGTGACGGAATTTTTTACAAATACAAATTGACATCTCCGGGGGGATGAATGTATTACTATAACATAGAGACGGATGGTCGTCTGCTTTTTCCCGGGTCTGCTGGTGCGCAATAATCAGAATCCGGATGATATTATCATTATTATATATTACATCTTATTGAGAAAAGGTACTATTATGTCGAAAAAAGTTATTCTGGGAATCAGTTCCTCCATCGCGGCGTACAAGGCCATCGAGCTGACACGCCTGTTTGTCAAGGATGGATATTCAGTGCATCATGTTATTACGGAAAACGCGATGCACCTTGTAACGCCGCTGACTCTGGAGACATTGTCCGGCAACCCGGTGTACAGCCAGTCCTTTGTACGGGACAACCGGATGATGGGGCATATCTCCCTCAAGGAGGACGCGGCACTCATGGTGGTTGCCCCGGCTACGGCGAATATCATCGGAAAATTCGCGAACGGCATCGCCGATGATCTCCTGAGCACCACGTTTATGTCGGTGATCTGTCCCGTCGTTATCGCCCCCGCAATGAACCCTAATATGTGGAACCATATTCCGGTACAGGAAAATATCACACGACTCAAGAGCTGGGGGGTGACGTTTGTTGAACCGGACCATGGCGAAGTTGCCTGCGGTGATACGGGATACGGCAAGCTTGCGGAAATAGAAAAAATATTCGAGGTGTCGGTACATGCCATTAAAGGATAGGAAGGTAATTGTTACAGGAGGGCCCACACGGGAATGGCTTGATCCCGTACGGTTCATCTCAAATCCCTCATCGGGGCGTATGGGGGTGGCCATCGCCGAAGAAGCAGTGAACAGGGGGGCGGAGACGGTGTTTGTCCATGGCCCCATCAACAGTGATCTTGTTGAAAGGGCGGAATACCGCTGTGTGGCGATACAGACCACCGTTGATCTGCTCGAAGCGGTAAAAAAAGAACTGACGCAGAATTCGGTCCTCATCATGGCGGCGGCCCCCGCCGACTATACCCCGGTACAGAAGTCCGATGTGAAGATCAAGAAAACCGGAGACGAACTCACGATACATCTGAAAAAGAACCCCGATATTCTGAAAACCATTGCCGCCATGAAGCAGGCAAACTTTTCACTGAAAAATATATTCGTGGTGGGGTTTGCCGCGGAAACCAACGATATAGAGCGATATGCACTGGGGAAGCTGAAGGAAAAAGACCTCGACATGATATGTCTGAATGATGTGGGGCAGAAGGATGCGGGCTTCAGTGTCGATACCAACATTATTACCATATTCACCCGTCAGGGGGAAAAGATGGAACTTCCCCTGCAGTCCAAGCAGGACGTTGCCGCGCGGATTCTGGACTGTGTTGAAACCGGGCTGACCCGTATGGGGACCTCTTTAATAACAGAATAGTACTCATAGTACATGGATTTTCTGTTTGACTTCGAAGGGATTCTCAGTATTATTATGATACTGGCGGAATACCAGTAAGGAGGGAAGCCTATGTGGCATAGAAGTCCTGTCGTTGCCGGGTCCTTTTATCCATCCAGTCCGCAGCGGCTTTCAGATGAAATTGACGGGTATTTACGGGACGTGGAGGACAGGTCTCTTGATGGTGAACTCGTGGCGCTGGTATCACCTCACGCGGGGTATATATATTCAGGACCTGTCGCGGCGTATTCATATAAACAGCTCTCGGGGAGCGGTGTTGAGCTTGCGGTGGTTATCGCCCCCTCTCATCGTGCCCGTTTTGACGGCGCGTCGCTCATTCCCTCGGGAGTGTATGAAACTCCACTGGGGAAAGTCCCCATCGATGATTCAATCGGCACACTTCTTGCCGATGAACGGCACTTCACATTTATAAAGGAAGTACATCAGGCAGAGCATTCCCTCGAAGTGCAGGTCCCCTTTCTCCAGAAGGTCCTCGGTGATTTTTCCATTGTACCGATAATCGTTGGTACCATTGACCTCGCTACGTGCCGAGATATCGCAGGGGAAATCGCGGGGCATCTCGCGGCGGAGAAGAGGAAATGTGTCATTGTCCTGTCAACAGATCTTTCCCATTATTTTCCATATGAAAGGGCAAAGGCTATTGATAATGTGTTTATTCAGTCCCTCCTTTCCTTTGATGAGGAGGAGCTGTACCGTACTCTTTCGGCGGATAAGGCCCAGGCATGCGGGGAAGGCCCGGTGCTGACGGGAATGATGGCCGCGAAAAAACTCGGGGCCCGCAAAGTGGAGCTGCTGAAGTACGCGAATTCCGGAGACACCGCGGGCTCAAAGGACCAGGTAGTCGGGTATCTCTCCGCGGCAATAGTCCGCTGACATCTGGAGGTTATGTGAAAGAACTGAACAAAGATCAGCAGGAGAAGCTGCTGGCTCTTGCACGCACCACAATACATGAAGTGCTGAAGGGGAACAGTGTGCCGGTGCCTGATATGGAAAAGGAGTTTTCCGACGATATTTTCAGCGAGAAGCGCGGCGGATTTGTGACACTCCATATAAAGGGGAAGCTTCGGGGCTGCATTGGTTATATCGTTGGTATGAAAAATGTTCCGGAAACCATAATAGATATGGCACAGGCCGCGGCATTCCGGGACCCGCGGTTTCCGGCACTTTCCATGGGGGAATTCGCTGATATCGACATCGAAATATCGGTCCTTACCCCTATTGAGCCCCTGAATGATATTTCTGATATTACAATCGGGCGTGACGGACTCATTATATCGAGCGGCCACCGCTCGGGCCTGCTGCTGCCACAGGTTGCCACTGAATATGACTGGACAGTAGAACAGTTTCTTGAGCATACCTGCTTCAAGGCGGGGCTTCATGGTACTGCCTGGAAAGAGCCCGGCACAAAAATTGAAAAATTTTCCGCCCAGGTCTTCAGCGAAAAGGAGCATGGCCTTCTTCCGTAACATGAGATGCCGGGTGTGCATGCATTATGCGGATACATTCCGTGGAAACAAAATATACTATGAACTGACAGGGAAGGTGTTATGAAACGAATTGTGTTGCCGTTGCTTTTGTGTGTGCTTGTGGTTTGGACAGCGTGTAAAAAGCAGCCGCAGTTTGCTGAACCGAATTATGTGCTGCAGAAGTGGGCAAAGGCGATAGAGAAGTTTGACTACAGGACATATGCCGCCTGCGAGGCGTATCCGAAATCTGAACCGGTGTTCAGGGAAATGTACAGTGACTACTACCTTGTGGACCTTATGACAACGGAAGTTGAGGAACTGAAGGGTGAAAATGTCCGGAAGGATCAGAAGGGAAACAACTATCTGCACCGTTCGGTCAGCTTTGAAGGGACCATTGTGGACAGGCGGAGCCGCCACCCGAAGGGCGTTATGCGGGGTAACGCGGTGTTTATCAAGTTTGTCGAGGGGCAGCGTAAAAATGACGGCTGGCTTATGTCAAACCGGATGCTTATACCCGTAGAGCGGTAGGATGCAGCGTAAAATCCCCCTGGCCCTTCGGCAAAGGGGGGAGCTGCAGAGAGGTGATGTCAGCATTTGCAGAGGACAAGGCGGCTTCAGCCCCTTGAAGTTGGCGCCCTGCAGGAAATTCAATGTCATAAATACCAATGGGCTAAAGCCCGTTGTCCTGTGAATAAAAATTCCATGTTCCTGCCGGATGCAATGGCGCATAGCGCGGGTGAGGTCATGAAAGAATTGACAACGTAATGAAACAGGGTATCTTATATATAGTCTCAGGACTACGCAGTTTAAAATACGTAATGAGGGTGCCATGAGAAAAGACATAAAGAAACAGATAATCGAAGACCTTGACCACCTGCCGCTTGATTTGCAGAAGAAGGTGTCGGATTTCGCCAGGGCGCTGGTGTTGGTGCGGGGAAATGGCACTCCCGGCAGTGAACTTGTCAGGTTTTCCGGTACAATCGGGAATGCTGACGCCCGGAAGATACGTGAGACGATACGCAGCGAATGCGGGCGGATAGACCATAATGAGTGGTAGATACCTTCTGGACACCAATATCGTGATAGACCTCTTTAACGGTGTGAAGCCTGTAGTCAGCTGGCTTACTGACGAGCGTATAATATTTGTTCCCTCGATTGTTGTCGGAGAATTATATTTTGGCGTATACAAATCAATGCGTAGTGAAAAAAATATCCGCATACTTGAAGACTTCATCGTTGCAGCATCGGTGCTTGATATTACCACGGAGACCGCCGAATACTATGGACGCATTAAGGCCGGATTGAAGAAGAAGGGGGTGCCGATACCTGAAAATGACATCTGGATTTCTTCGATAGCAATGCAGTATGACCTGGCGCTGGTTACGCGAGACGCCCACTTTGATGCGGTAACAGGGTTGCTTCTGGAACGTCTTCCGCAGTGACCGCATGCCCCCTCCCGTATAATGAAACGAAATCCCCCTGGCCCTTCGGCGAAGGGGGGAGCTGCAGAGAGGTGATGTCAGCATTTGCAGAGGACAAGGCGGCTTCAGCCCCTTGAAGTTGGCGCCCTGCAGGAAATTCAATGTCATAAATACCAATGGGCTAAAGCCCGTTGTCCTGTGAATAAAAATTCCATGTTCCTGCCGGATGCAATGGCGCATAGCGCGGGGGATTTGTAGAGATGTGTTTCCGTTTTCCAATGACGGCTGGCTAATGTCAAACCGGATGCTTGTACCCGTCGAGCGTCAGGATCATTGTGAAGAAGCCGGCATCCACCGAAGGGTGCCTGTTACAGTCCCTTGGCCGGACAATCCCGCCGTAATTCCTTCAGGCGTTTCCTTATTCTGCTCAAAGAAACAGGCGTGATGCCGAGGTAGGTCGCGATATACTGCTGCGGTATCCGCGTAATCAGTTCGGGATGTTCATTAATAAGCCTGATATACCGCTGCTCGGGGGAATCAAGAATAAAGGATGCGTGGACATTCATGTACGTGATCAATCGCTGCTTTATATATTCATTAAAAAATTCTTTTATGATATCATTTTTGCTGATTATTTTTTTCAACTCTTCAACTTCAATATAATAAACAGTAGAATCTTCGATGGCGTCAATGAAGGCCCTGCTGGGGGTATTCGTAAATGCGCTTTCAAATGAAGAAACACCCTGGTTCTCAATAAAAAACTGTGACGTTATTTCTGAACCGTCTTCTTTAACATAATACATACGCAGGCATCCTGCTATAACAAAATACAACAGTCTGGCCGTTTCTCCCGCGTGCAGCAGAATGTCCCGCGCTCTTACCTGTTTTCGGCAGAACGTATCATCGATATTGATACCCGTTGTTTTAATGAGTTCTACTATGTTTGCTGAATCCATGGTAGTATCTTTTCAGCGGAGTTGTTTTTCTTCAATTGTTTTTTCTTACCTGAAATGCATAAAAAAAAGCCGATTAACATTTGTTAATTACGATGCGTCCCCCCGGCAATATATTTTTAGCAATAAATCCGAAGACGGATAACAGGCACGCATGTATACATTATGACAATGCTGAACGCGACATTGAACCACCGGCCATTAGTATTACTTAACTTCAGATGTGGGGAATGGTCACGGGCTGTATTGTTACTCATAAGGAGATGTTTAATGAATGTAATGGTAATTTATGATCACCCCTGGGAAGGCAGTTACTGTAATGCAGTTTTGCAGCAGGTGATACAGGGACTGAAAAGGGGCGGTCATCACTATGATGTACTCGATTTACAGAAGGATGGCTTTGATCCAATAATGAGGGCGGCAGACCTCGCATTATATTCGAAGGGACAATATTCAGATCCGAAGGTTGGAGAGTATCAGAGCAGGATAGAAAAAGCAGATCATCTCTTCTTCATATTCCCGATATGGTGGGAGGTTATGCCTGCTTACCTGAAGGGATTCTGCGATAAGGTTTTTCTCAATAACTGGGCCTATGAAAAAACAGGGCTGATGCCGAAAGGAAAGCTTACGTTCATTAAAGGTGCAACAGTCATTACCACCATGGGTACGCCCGGAATCCTGTACCGTTTGAAATACGGAAACGCGATTGAGAAGGCATTCAATGTTGGAACACTTAAATTCTGCGGAATTAAAAAAGTCAAATGGATCAATCTCGGCAGAGTGGACGGCGTTACACAGAAAAAGCGCGAGAAGTGGTTGTCCGACATTGGAAACTATGCATGCGCATTACGATAATATAAAATTTATTTCAAGGAGAAACGTATGAAAGTGGCCAGTGTGAAATTGACTTTCATGTTATGGG
>ERZ795048.2039-NODE-2039-length-16905-cov-16.102730_pt1 | contig 16905 bp, 18 predicted proteins | sample MGYA00375132_ERZ795048 | MGnify/ENA primary metagenome ERZ795048 (study PRJEB30177, sample SAMN05720225) | activated sludge metagenome | isolation source: Anaerobic digester | place: Hong Kong | collected 2014-12-17 ...
CTCTCAGGCCTGCGTAAGATATCCCGACTGGAGGAGCTTGCGTTTCAACTCCACGAGAGCTTTCTTCCGGTGAGAGCGCTCGTTCTTTTCCTGCGGGGTGAGCTGAGCGAACGATTTTCCTGAAGCCGGGTCAAAGAACACCGGATCATACCCGAACCCGCCCTCTCCGACAGGTTCCTCAAGGATACGGCCTTCATAGGATCCCTCGGCAAAGACGATGTCACCTCCAGGGAATGCCAGGGCCACTGCACAGACAAACCGTGCTCTCCGGTCCTTTTCCCCGCTCATGCTTTCGAGAAGAAGCAGGTAGTTGTCTTCATCACTGGCACCCTGGCCGGCAAACCGCGCAGATCGTACCCCCGGCCGTCCGCCAAGGGCGTCGACACAGAGGCCGGAATCATCCGCCAGGGCAGGCAGCCCTGAGGCAGCGCACCATGCTCGGGCCTTGATGGCAGCATTTTCCGCAAAGCTTGAGCCGTCCTCTTCGACATCAAGCACCACGTTGGTCTCCTTGGGGGTAAGGATGGCAACCTCTAATCCTGCAAGGATCTCGGTGATTTCTCTAATCTTGCCGGGATTTGTGGTTGCGGCGAGGATATTCATCGAATATTCAAGGCCTGGTTCTGTATCTCCATGAGTTGCCGGATGCCTTTCTGGGCAACATCCACCAGAGACATCATCTGCTCCTTGGAAAAAGGTTCTCCTTCTGCAGTTCCCTGCACCTCGATAATACTCCCGGAACCGGTCATGACCACATTCATGTCCACATCAGCCCGGGAATCTTCATCATAATTCAAGTCCAGGAGTATCTCGTCATCGATGATCCCCACCGAGATTGCAGCCACCTGCTCCTTGAGGGGATTTTTCCCGATGGCCTGTTCCCTCACCAGGGTGTTCAGTGCGTCGCGTAAAGCCACGTACGCCCCGGTGATGGATGCTGTTCTGGTGCCGCCGTCTGCCTGGATGACATCGCAATCGATCCAGATGGTCCGCTCCCCCACAGCCTCCAGACTGACCGCAGCACGCAGGGATCTGCCGATGAGCCGCTGGATTTCATGTGTTCTGCCCTGCATCCTCCCACGGGCAGACTCCCGGATGGACCTGGTATTGGTGGAGGAAGGAAGCATACCGTATTCGGCAGTTATCCAGCCGGTTCCGGAATTCTTCAGATGCGGGGGCACCTTGTTCTCCATATTCGCCGCACAGATCACACGTGTATCACCTATTTCAATAAGGCACGAACCAAGGGCATGTTTGCTGTAACCACGGGTAATCTTTACTTCTCGTATCTGGTCAGGGTTTCTCTGGTCTACTCTCTTTTTTATCTTGGGTTTTGCAATGCCTTTGTTCTTCAACAATTCCTCGATGGAAGCCATGGAGCACTCCGTTTTTTTTGGTACTGGCAATACTACGGTGAGATGGGACGAAAAGTCAACTCCATATGGGTTGATCATGTACACGGGGATATAGAGCGGACGAGCCTCCAGCTGAAACATTCCAGGGTATGAAAATTCCTGATTCTGTGGCAGTATAGCAGAAGACCGGAATCTCCCCGTTCTATTAGACGCTTGACACATTTTGGGTTACTCAGGTAAACCCTCTTAATGATTAGGAGGTTAAAGGGGTGAGAGTATTACAGGCTATCGGGATTCTCCTGGGGGTCATCTTCTGCACATTTATTATTCTTATCCCTCTTGCCCTTGAGCCTGCTCCATTCAGCCACGAGATATGGCTCTTCCAGACCATCGATGAAATGCATGCAGGCGGCCATATCATCCCCTGGCTGAACAGGCTTCCCCTTATCGGACCAAATCCGGTAAACATACTTGTACTCTCCTTCTCTCCCTTCTCAGACATCTTATCGCTTCGCCTCATCAGCATCCTGGCAGGATGCATCCTTACTGCCGGAGTTTTTTTGTTTTCCCTGTCCCTGTGGGACAAGAAATCGGCTGCACTCTCGACCCTGCTTACCATAACGAGCTGCGGCTTTGTCCTCACCAACGCCACACTCAATACTGCCGTGGTCCCGTGCACGCTGACCATTCTCGCCTTTCTGCTCTTTTCCCTGACATACCTGAAAGGCCTGAATTCCTGGCGGTACCTCCTTTCATACCTCCTTATCAGCATTGCCACCATAACCGGCGGATGGACCCTGCTGGCTTTCTTCGGCTTCAGCATCGTGCTGCTCATCCTGCTTGACCTCTCACCGAAAAAGTTTCTGGAAATCCGGATGATCTCTGGGATCCTTGTTGTGGCAGTGGTCCTGATTGGAGTATATGCGGCATATCGAATAATGGCAGGAGGCCCTGTTGCGTCCACGATCTTTGCCAACGATGCAGGATCGGGGTTCCTCACGCGCATATGGGCGTTCATAAAGTACACGCTTCCCTGGACAATACTGATAGTGCCGGCATGGATATACTCGGAGGTTGCGGGGGACAGGACTGCCTGGAGATCCCTGCTTCCAATGAAGATCGCGTTCGTTATGGGAGCTGCAATCCTGCTGTTTTCCCAGGATTTCCGGGGGGGCTACGCTATTGTTGCCGTCCCGTTCGGGTGCATACTCGTGGGGTACTGGATCGCACACGGGCTTGATCTGCCACAAAAGCTGGCTTCGCTCAAAACCATATCCCTGGTCCTCACCGGGATCATCCTTATTGCATCCGCCCTGGCTTTTGTGTCCATCGAACCGATCAAGGCACTGGCCATAACTACAAACGAGGCAATCCCCATCGCGGTCTTTGTTGTTGCAGCGGCTATTTTCGGCTGGCTGGCAAAGAAGGGCCGTCATGCAGCCTTGATAGCCCTGTATGTCTGCACGGTCTTTATCCTGAGCTGGTCCATAGCGCTGGTGAAGCTTCCGGGCAGTACGTCAGGGACCATTTCCGCTATCGAGAATATGTCCACGTACTCACCGATTCTGGTATACCGTGACGACCTCGTGATGAGGGGCTATATCGATTATGCCGGGATACAGCCTATCGTTGTGAACAGGGGAATCGTGCCTATTGACGAGAGCGTCTACCTCGCTGCCAGCACCACCGACCTCGATGACCTTATGGAAGAGCTCAACTCGCGGATGTACACGCAACTGGTGGCATCGTTCAAAGGCAGGCAGACCTACGCACTGATCAAACTCTCCCCGCTTGCTATTGCACAATAGACCCGGGGGTATCTTCCCTCTCCTTAAGCAGACGCAGGACAGCTGAGAGCTTTGCCTTCATCTCGTCATCGTCCGCCAGAACAAGCGCCTCCTGAAATACCCTGGTCGCCCTGGGTATGTCTCCCATGCTGGTATATACCATGCCAAGGTCCTTCAACAAAAGAGGGCTGCCCTGCGCCATCTTCAAAGCCTTGTCCAGATACGCATATGCATCATCTTTCCTGCCCAGCTTCCACGATGCATACCCGATCCGGTGATAGTATTGCGCAGCCTGGAGGATATTTTGTACATGACCCTTCCTGAGCATCTCCAGATAAAGCTTAGATACGTTCTCCCAGTCCCCGGTTTCCCAGTATGCCAGGGCAAGCCCCATTGTGGCCTTTGGCAGATCTGATTTGAGCTTGAGAGCCTGTCGGTAGTTGTTGATGGAATTGTCATACTGCTTCATCATAAGTTGTGCCAGGGCCAGATTACTGATGGCGAGATAATCGTATGGTTTTTCCTTGATGGCAGCGATACAGAGATCCTGGACCTCTTTGAATCTCCCCTGTTTCAGGTAGATGGCCGAGAGATTGACATTTGCCGGAGACGAATTGGGGTATTTTGCCAGCGTATCTTCCCATAGGGTCTGAGAGTTCTGCCAGATATCATTCTGCTGGAAGGTCATAAAGGAATAGAACAGCACCACGACAGAAACCAGGGCAGCGGCAATGAGCATGGGGAACTCGGCTGATACAATATTCGAGGATATCCTGGCATACATGAGCCTTGTCAGCAAATACCCAAGAAGAACACACCAGCTCAGGGATGGAAGGAAGGCATACCTGTCAGCCATGACCTGCGAGATGGGGAAGATATGGGATACGGGCAGGAGAAAGAGGTAAAACCAGGCAACGAATATGGCGTAGAGGTACCGCTTCTTCACATATGCAAGGACAGCGCTTGCTATAAGCAGGATATTCAGAATAACGAACACCCATGGCTGCCAGGCACGAACATCCGTAAAGAGCTCTATGGGATAGTCGGCGGAATAATTGATGGTAAATCCGATCAGGTCGATGTACCGTATGAAGATCTGGGAGACGGCAAAGAGGTTGGTCCAGAAACTACCCCCATGGTACGGCTTGACCCCGCCCACAGAGAACATGACGCTCAAAAGCCGTATGACCAGGGGAACTGCCAGGATCAGGATAGGGATATATAAAGCGAGTCTCTTCTTCCAGAACGAAGGCTGGGGGCTTCTGGCCTGAAGGGCAAAATCCAGAATGATCATGACGCCGGGTATCATGACCGCTGTGGGCTTTGATAAAATAGCAAGGACAAACCCGAGGCCGCTTATCACGTAGTACTTCCACTGCCCCGTTCTCCCCCGGATAAATGCCCAGAGGCTCACAAAGGTAAATATCCCGAGCAGTGGCTCCTTCCTGGCATAGAGCCAGGCAACACTCTCCACGTGCACCGGATGCACGGCAAACAGTACCGCGGCCAGACCGGCCCAGGTAAAACAGAGTCTTTCATCTTCAATAAAGGTCTTGAACAGCTCAAGGAGAAAGAGCCAGCAGCAAAGGATCATCAGGATATAGAGAGCAATGTTGTGCAGGTGCATGCCGAAGACCACATGTGTGTGCACAGGACCCCAGAAATGAAAGTCGAGCATGTACGAGAGATCCCGGGTGGGCTGATACGTGGCGCCCGCGCCGAATGAGAGGACCTTTTTCAGGTTGTCCGTGCTTATCTCATGTATGGTGGTGCGGGTAAAGAGCGCCGGGTCATCCCAGTTTGTGGCCTCATTGTCGAGGATGTTGAAGTACACACCGAGAATGAGCACCACCAGCAAGAAGCCGACGACATAGTATTTTTTATTGTTCACTGTGTTCCATCCTTTTGCACCGCCCTTCACACCTATGGAAAATCGCTTCATACACTTCCATATTCATTACGATATCATCTTCTCTATGGCCTCACAACCTCAGCGTAGTCGATTACCATCATGTATCATTTATCATATTCCATCAATCCGTCAGATTGAGATATATTTTCACATGAAGTTTATTTGAGTTTTTTTAACGACAGTTTGCACCTTTTTCCCTATCGGTATCGCAGACCTGCAGCATGAGATTTGCTGTACAAACATGGGACCGATTGCTATAGTGCTGCAGACTTATATCTGAAGGGAGCAGACCATGATCGTATCCGAGACCATGATGCAGTATATGGAGAGTTCTTCCTGGATCCGCAGGATGTTCGAAGAGGGTGCACGGCTCAAGGCCCTCTACGGGGCTGAGAACGTATTCGACTTCAGCCTCGGGAATCCGGATGTCCCGCCGCCTGAGACGGTCCTCGAGACCATGGCAGGGCTTGCAAAAAGCATGTCTCACGGATACATGCCGAATGCCGGCTACATAGATGTCCGCCAGACAGTGGCCGCCTATGCCGGCGATGTGTATGAGGTCGATCTTAAGGCCGAGGATATCATCATGACCTGCGGCGCAGGTGGAGGCCTGAATGTGGTATTGAAATCCATCCTCAACCCGGGTGCTGAGGTGATCGCCATTTCTCCGTATTTTGTCGAGTACGGATTTTATGCCGGCAACCATGGCGGCACCCTTGTCAATGCCCCGTGCGGGGAAGATTTTCTGCCCTCTGCGGCAACACTCCAAAAGGCGATCACCCCGCGCACAAAAGCCATCATCATCAATTCCCCGAACAATCCGTCGGGACGGGTATACCCTGAACAGACCCTTCTCATGCTGCAGGATCTGCTCAAAGATTATCCGGACATCCTGGTGATCTCGGACGAGCCATACCGGAAACTCGTGTATGATGCGATTGAAGTGCCTTCGGTGTTGAAGTTCATACCCAACTCTGTTGTGGTCACCTCTGCATCAAAGGAACTCTCACTTGCAGGTCAGCGTATCGGATACATTGCCGTGAATCCTGCGATCAAGGACAAGCAGGATCTGACAGGCGCCATGATCCTTGCAACACGCATCCTCGGATTCGTCAATGCACCTGCACTGATGCAGAAGGTGCTTGCCCAGTGCATTCACGACAGCATCGACGTCTCCATCTACAAGAGGCGCCGTGACATGTTCACGGATATCCTCGACGAGGCGGGCCTGACCTATGTCCCTCCAGAAGGCACCTTCTACCTCTTTGTGAAGTCACCCTTAAAAGACGATGTTGCCTTCTGTAACGCCCTGGTCAAGGAGAATATACTGGCTGTCCCGGGAAAAGGGTTCGGCTATCCGGGGTATGTGCGGTTTGCCTACTGCGTGGACGAGGGGAGCATCAAGGGCTGTGCCCCCGGGATGCTGAAAGTGATGGAGACGCTGGGTACCGAATAAGGTTAGTTCCAGTTCTGGTCTGCGAAATGGGACTTCATGTCAGGCGGTGAACTGCCTGACATGAACTATGTGTTCTGAATGCCTTTTTATCCGTTACCAAAAAACAGATCTAGAACGGGATGTCATCAAACTCCTGGGGATCGGACGAGTTGTCGCCTGGGCCGTATCCATTATCATCCGATGTATCCGAGAACCCTCGTGCATTGTCAGCAGGGGTGAGGAGCTGCATGGTGTTTGCCACCACTTCCGTGGTGTAGCGCTTATTTCCGTCACGGTCATCCCACTGGCGGGTCTGGAGTCTGCCCTCGATATAGACCTGCTTCCCCTTGGAAAGCAACTTCGCACAATTCTCCGCGAGCTTGCCCCATGCTACGATCCTGTGCCATTCCGTACGTTCCTGCCGCTCGCCGCTCTGATCCGACCAGATCTCGTTGGTTGCCATGGTGAAATTTGTCACGGCCTTGCCGTTCGGGGTGAATCTCATCTCAGGATCTTTCCCGAGCCGACCGATCAATATAACCTTATTTACCGAACCCGCCATTGAAACCTCCAGTGTTATTTTCAAGAGAGTCTCACCGGATATAAAGCGCGTGTAGTTTGCCAAAAGGTGCCGGTACAGACCGACCGAATGCAGCTGCAATACATACCCCTATCCAGCGATGAAAATATCTTATATGAATTAGTCCGTTTCCTCAACACCTGTGTTTTTTTCATTGGAATTAGTGGATCAAATCCTGTTTCCATGAAACCAAACATGTTCGTGGACATGGGTGACATATTCACATAAGTCTCTATTTTAACTTATTAAATAGTGTTACTTTTTTGCTTACCTCTTGTACTTTTTTTGCATGCCAAAGAAAGGGCACCCCAAGACCCCCCCTTCGGGTACGTTGGCTCACTCGGGAAAAATCATCCGCGTTCCAGGAAAACTCCAGACATGAGAGGGTATAAGGTGTGAGGTCTAGGGTGCAGGGTTTAAAGTTTAACTTGAGAGTCAGTTTTTACCTTACACCTTATACCTTGGACCTTATTCCCGGAAGTTTATTTTTCCCAAGTGCCCAGTTTGTCCCGGCGAAGCAATATGCGAAACCGGATGCCTGACGCCTCGTATCCTTAGTCTCGGCAATCCATCTTGACACTTCCATCAGGCATGGGCTAATGGTAACCAGGACTGTGCAACGTAAACAGAATCGGCGCACGGATTTGAGTGTATTTTCTTGAAGCGGACGTTGTGAAGAGCATCGGCAAAGGGGGCTGGAAGGTGGAGACAGATGAACCCGGTTCAGGCAGGGGATATTACATTCGGCACGGGCAGTCTCGTCCTGATCGCAGGACCGTGCGTCATGGAATCGAAGGAGCACTCGCGGTTCATGGCCCGGAGCCTTTCCGAGATCACACACCGGGTCGGGATCCAGTTCATCTTCAAGGCCTCGTTTGACAAGGCAAACCGCTCATCCATTGAATCATACCGGGGTCCGGGGATCGAGAAGGGCCTCGATATCCTCTCAGGCATAAAACAGGACCTGGGCATTCCTGTCACCACCGATATCCATGAACCCAGGCAGGCCGAACTTGCCGCACAGGTCGTTGACATCATTCAGATCCCAGCCTTTCTCTGCAGGCAGACAGACATCCTCGTAGCATCGGGCGAGACAGGTCTTCCCGTAAACGTCAAAAAAGGCCAGTTCATGGCGCCCTGGGACATGAAGAATGTCGTTAAAAAGATCGAGAGCACGGGAAACACGAAGGTGCTGCTCACGGAGCGGGGGACCTCCTTCGGATATAACAACCTGGTGTGTGATATGCGCAGCCTCGGTTTCATGCGACAGCTGAACAAGCCCGTCGTCCTGGATGTGACCCACTCCCTGCAGCTGCCGGGCGGCAGGGGGGATTCCTCGAGCGGGAACAGGGAGTTTATCGCACCTCTGGCACGAGCAGGAACGGCCTTCGGGATAGACGCGCTCTTCATGGAGGTCCATGACCGGCCGGATTTCGCCCTGAGCGACGGTCCGAACTGCCTTGCACTTGAAGACCTGGAGCCGCTCCTGAAACAGCTGCTCCAGATACACATGGTGACCGGATGAATCAGATACGATGTTTTGTCCTGGATGTAGACGGTGTACTCACTGACTCGAGGATCTATTTCACCGACGACGGGAAGGAGATGAAAGCATTCAACAGCAAAGACGGCCATGGTCTGAAGCTCATGATGCGCGCCGGAATTACTGTGGCCATCATTACAGGCAGATACTCCAGCGCCCTTGAACACAGGGCACGGGACCTGAACATCACGCATGTCATCCAGGGCTCGAAAGACAAGAAATCGGCACTCATGGAGTTGTCGCAGACCCTTGGAATAGAACCCGGCGAGATGGCGTACATGGGAGATGACGTGGTGGATCTCCCGGCAATGAGACTGTGCGGCCTGTCCATCGCCCCGTCTGATGCGGTGGATATGGTGAAAGAGCATTCAGATATTGTGACAACCCTGCCCGGCGGCCACGGTGCAGTGAGGGAAGCCGTTGAAATCATACTGAAACGTATGGACCTGTTTGACACGGTCATGGAGCGCTATGTGGGTTAAGTGGCTTGGGGCTATTGTCATTATCGCTCTCATAGGTATTATAGTACTTGAGAGGGAAGATACAGTACAGCAGATACAAACGGAGCCGATCCTTCGGTCCGCACAACAGATCACTATGCACGAAAAAAAGACTGATTCCGATATCTCAACTGTCATTCAGGCCCAGCGGGTTGTGGAACAACTTGACAATGTCGTTGAGCTCGATCGATTCGAACTCTCCCAGTCAGACGGCCTCCATATGGCGGGCAGCCTGGCACGCTACGACACGGAGAGTTCCATCCTCACGGTATCCGGTCCTGTCACTATCGACACCATCGACGGTAGAAAGGCTCTGCTTGACGGGCTTGTCTGGAACAGAAAATCACAGATTGCATATACACAAAATCCTGTCGTGGTTCAGGGGGTCGAGGGGACCATCAAGGCAAACAGGGCAGAGTTCTCAGACGGCTTTACCCGGATACACTTCCTAGGCGGTGTTCATGCGCAACTTACTCAGAATATTCTTTATAATTAGCTTAGTTGCTCCATCCTTCCTGTATGGAAGTGAGCTAAAGGACAGCCCTGTCATATCCGATATGGTGGAGATAGAGGCAGACAGGTTGGATGTGAATACACAGGACGGTCAGGCAGTATTTCAGGGGAATGTAAAGGCCACCAAGGGAGATATCCTGGTAAAAGGCGAAACGCTGACTCTTACCTATGATAACACCTCACGGAAAGTAACCTCTTTAATTGCTGAGAGAGATGTATACGTGCTATGGCTGGATAAAGAGGCGTCATGTGACAAGGCGGTCTATAAACTCGATGAAAACATGATGGAGCTCATCGGAGACGTCACCATCACCAAGGGCGATGAGCGGCTCTCTGGTCAGAAGGTCATCGTGGATATGGCGTCCGACCAGCAGGTTGTGGAAGGCGGCGGCGGCAGGGTGAAGATCCGGGTGAACACCCAGAAGGAATCGGGAATATTACAATGGGAGAAATAAGACTCTCTGCCCAAGGGCTTGAAAAAAGCTTCGGAAAGGCCCACATCATAAAAGGTCTCGACCTTGCGTGTTCACAGGGGGAGATCATCGGACTCTTAGGCCCGAACGGAGCAGGGAAGACAACCACATTTTACATGGTGGTGGGTCTTATCCGGCCAGACAAGGGAAAGGTCTTCCTCGGCGAGGACGATATCACCGCATTGGATCTTGCAGGTAGGGCCATGGGCGGCATCAGCTACCTCCCCCAGGAACCCTCTGTCTTTCGCGGATTGAGCGTGGAGGAAAATATATCGGTGCCGCTGGAGGCAAAGGGGCTCAAGGGAAAGGACCTCTTAAATGAGCTGGAAGACATAATAGCGGGCTTCGGGCTCGAACATGTACGAAAGAGCAAAGGTGTATCGCTTTCCGGCGGGGAACGGCGCAGGGTTGAAATTGCCCGGGCCATGGCACTCAACCCGTTGTACCTGCTCTTAGACGAGCCGTTCGCAGGCATCGACCCCATAACGGTAAAAGATATTCAGGACATGATCGTAAACTTGAAAAAAAAGGGGATTGGTGTCATTATTACTGATCATAACGTAAAAGAAACGCTGAAGATATGTGACAGGGCATACATCATACATCAGGGTGTTGTGATTGAGGAAGGGACACCTGAAGAGGTCATAGCAAACGATCAGGTGAAAAAGATCTATGTTGGAAAGGATTTTGTGTTAAACTAAGGGGAAGAGACTATGGCATTGGAGCTTAAACAACATCTGAAGCTGTCACAGCAGCTTATCATGACACCCCAACTCCAGCAGGCCATCAAACTCCTCCAGCTCAGCAGGCTTGAACTCAAAGAGTATATTACCGAAGAACTTCAGTCAAACCCGCTGCTCGATGCAGACACGACCACCTACAGCGAAGCCGAGACAAAATCGACCCTGGAAGCAGACGAGCTCATTAAGCGAAAATGGGACGCATATCTGGAGACCTATGGCCAGGACAATGTGCCATATTATGAAGACGACGAGAGATCTACCCTCGAATCCACCGCCACCCGGCAGGAAGGTCTTGTTGAACATCTCCTCTGGCAGATCAGGATGAACAACTTCAGCGAAGACGAGCGGGAGATAGGGATCTTCATCATCGGCAACCTCGATAACAATGGGTATCTTACCGTGGATATTGATGGCATATGCGAGGCCACAGGCCGTCCAATAGACCTGGTTGAATCTACCCTCGGCAGGGTCCAGCGGTTTGATCCGACTGGAATTGCGGCGAGGAATCTCAAGGACTGTCTGCATATTCAGGCCAAGGCCCTGGAACTTGAGGACACCCTGGTATGGAGAATCATCGACACACACCTCGAAGACCTCCAGACAAAGAACTTCGACAAGATAGCCCACGAGCTGGGCGTGAGCGTTGACGAGGTCTCCCAGGCCGCCCGGATCATCGTCAACATGGAACCCAGGCCTGCACGGGACTACACGGATGAACCCCCCCGGTATGTGGTCCCGGACATATACATCGTCAAGATGGAAGAGGAATATGTTGTGGTCCTCAATGAAGAAGACCTCCCCATATTGAAACTCAACAAGGAATACCAGACCATGATGAGCTGCGACGGAACAGGCAAGATTGCACGAGACTACCTCTGTGACTGCCTGAAATCCGCCCAGTGGCTTCTCAAGAGCATTCAGCAGCGGCAGAACACCCTGTGCAAGGTGACCGAGAGCATCGTGAAATTCCAGACTGATTTTCTCTCACACGGTATCAGTCATCTCAAGCCCCTGGTCCTCAGGGATGTTGCCGACGATGTGGGAATGCATGAATCCACTATAAGCAGAGTTACATCTAATAAGTATGTACACACTCCTCAGGGAACATTTGAGCTCAAGTACTTCTTCAACTCTGGGATATCCAAAAGCGATGGTAGCTTCGTCGCATCACAAAGCGTAAAGAATGAGATTGAGAATATTATCAAAGCAGAAGATCCGAAACATCCGCTCAGCGATCAGGCGATCGCCCATAAACTCAAGAGTAAAGGGGTGAAGATAGCAAGGAGAACCGTGGCGAAGTATAGGGAGATACTCGGTATAGTTCCTTCCAACAGAAGGAAAAAACACTATTGATACCCTAAAGAGACAGAGGAGGCATTATGCAATTAGACATTACCTTCAAAAACATTGATTCATCAGATGCGTTGAGGGATTATGCGACGAAAAGGCTGTCCAAGATTGACAAGTACATAGAGAGACCATCGGATCTTCATGTGGTCCTTTCAGTAGAAAAGCGCCGGCATAAGGCAGATATAGCCCTGAATGCCGACGGTGTTATGATAAATGCAGTGGAGATAACAGAGGATATGTATGCCGCCATCGATATGGTGGTGGACAAGCTTGAACGGCAGGTAAAAAAGCACAAGGAAAAGGTCCAGGGAAAGAAAGGACAGACAAAGGTATATTTTGAAGGTGGGGAAGCAGCGGCAGGAGAGACTGTGAAACCGCGGATAATCCATGAAAAGGACTATTTCGTCAAACCCATGAGTGTGGAAGAAGCGGTCTTGCAGATAGGCATGGCCCCCAATGACTTCATCATCTTCCAGAATACGGATTCAAACCAGATAAACCTGATATACAAAAGACAGGATGGAGATCTCGGACTAGTTGAGCCATTGATATGAAGATTGGAGATATACTGACGCCAGAATGTGTCATATCCGATATCCAGGCGCAGACAAAAAAGGATATCTTGACCGAGCTTTCCAGGCCCATTGCACAGGCATATGATATAAATCTCGAAGAGATGGTCAGTGTCCTGCTCAACAGAGAGAAACTCGGCTCCACCGGTATTGGGGAAGGTGTTGCGATCCCCCATGGAAAGATAAACGGATTGAAGACAATTGCAGCCTCAGTGGGGAAAAACACCCAGGGGCTCAAGTTCGATTCACTCGATGGAAAGCCGTGCCATATATTTTTCCTGCTGGTGGCTCCGAGCAATTCCGTCAGCGGACACCTGAAGGCCCTGGCAAGAGCCTCCATGCTTCTGAAAAATCCCTCTCTCAGAGAGAGCCTGATGAACACCAATTCCGCCCAGGAACTCTATGCTGTTCTGACGGAATACGATAAAAAACTGGACGAATAGTCCTCTCATCACCAAGATGAACAGGCCCCCTGTCATGGAAAGTGACGGGGGGCTTTCCATTACCTGAAGACACTATCTCTTCAATACGTGTGAGCTTCGCTTTCCAGCGGCCGGCCTCGGGATTCATACCAGAGCGTTACTTTAAGGGTTTGCAGGAACCATGGGTATGTTGAGATACACCAGGGCCTCCTCTGGTGGTCGAGTTCCTTGGATATACAAAGAAAATCGCAGAACAGATACTGTGGTGAGAAGTTGGATGTCTTACGGCACGATCAGCACCGCAGCATCACTTCGGTTTAATTTCTTCTTCTTTCGTACTCTTATCCTCAATGTCTCCTTTTACGGACTTATCTTCTGATGTATCGCTCATGGATGATTTGAAGTTCTTGATGCCCTTTCCAAGGGCACCACCTACTTCCGGTAACTTGCCCGCACCGAATATCACGAGCACGATTACCAGAATTATGATCAGTTCTGTCATGCCAAGTCCGCCAATCATTCTTGTCCTCCTTGTGTTTTTCTGAATTACCACACTTAATCTGCTTAGGCAACAAACGAAGATCAGATTCTCAATCCCCCGTGTAAAACAGCGAACACTTTGGGATCAAGCAGATAAGCTTCGTGTGGCCGTCATGAATGAACGGCTTACCGGTATACCATGATGTAGTCGATATAGGAGGTAGCCTGCTTAGATGTATTGTCCGAGTCAGCCATGATTCCGATGGTTGCCCTGCGGGGAGGCTTCCCGCCGAATGCCTTTTCATAGTCCTCAATGATATTGATGTCTTCTGTTACCCATGCACCTGCCAACTCGTTACCTTTTTCCAGCAGAATCATCTTGCTGCGGTCCGTATAGGTACTGCTTAAGATATCCTCTTCATGGTGTCTGTTCGCCCAGATATAGTTCAGGGAACTATGAGGCGGGTACTGACCATACAGGGCTTTTACAGCCGCATACTGTGCCCGCAGGAAGATGCCCGCATTTGCCGGGTCGTATTCAAATGCGATGTAGATCCTGACGGGATAGTCATCACCTTGCCTGGTCTTTGCATTGCCCTTTTCTATGATCCCGTCGATCTTCCATCTCCACCTAACATGGGGGTATTCATACACGTCGAAGGGCTCTGTATAGATGAGCAGGGATGCTGAAGACTCGCTGTGCGCCTTTAAGTAGCTATCACCACCCTGTTTTTCTACCGTATAGGAGGTATGCCGCTGAATCTTGGGGAAAAACTCCTCTTTCCACTTCACAAGATCCTGGAAATCCTCCCTGAACAGAATATGGCTGTCCTGCGAAGACAAAGGACTGACGAAACTCAAGAGAGAGAAAAACATCAGGAGTGTTTTCGGTATCATCACGGCTGCCCCCCTATTCCGGTACTATAAGGGCCGCATCGTATGGTTTCAATCCTTCCTGGTGCGCCTGTGAAGCGCCTCGATGATGAGATTGGCGGTAAAAACTCCTATATATACAAAGACTGCGGTGCCGCCGGTAGAAACAATGAGGCCCGGCTGCATAAGGTTCACGAAAACTATGATTGCTACGGTCGCCACAAGTGAAACCACTGCCGTTATGAGGAGAAACCCAACATCGAATTTGAACAATCCCATATATCCGTCCGTAGAAACAATTATCACCGGTACTATATCGGTACACCCGAACGCCTGCAAGGACTAAAATGCCGCTGTAAGGGCCCAGCTATGAAGCGTTATCTGTCATCCCTCCAGCGGGCAAAACACGTGATCCTCTCTGTTTTTAAGAGGTATCAACACACAGCTCGATACTTACCCCGACGATGAGAGCTTCCCATCCTTGGCCTTGCTGCCCGCATCCTGATACTCGTAAGTGAAATGTATGGCTTCTTCGGAATGGGGTTGTGCCTCCCGTCCGAGACTTATAATCCCGTGGGAACTCAGCGTGATTTCATCACTGTGAACAAAGAGCGGCGTCTTGCTTTCCTGGGAAACGTACGTTCCGTTGGTGCTCTGATCTATCAGGACGAATTTTCCCCGCCGGGACTCTATTCGGGCATGCTGTCTCGATGCAATCACGTCGTTGATGACAAGATCGTTCTGTTTCTGTCTGCCCAGGGTTACGAAAGGTTTGTCGCTGTCTACATAGAGCTCTGTATCTCCATGTTTGAGATGGAGCCTGCAGAAAATGACCGGCATGGTTTCCACGCTGGAAAAGGTCATGGTATCATCCTGCTCCTGCCAGACAATCTCATAGACAGCAAATTCACCACCCTTGCCCCGTACCGTGGTCCGCTCGATTCGCCGTGCATCGAACCCGCTGCCTGCTGGCAGGGCATCGATCGTCGGGGCTGTGGTGATGATCTGCATCGGTTTCGCTATAGCGACAAGATGTGAAGCCACACTCACGGCATCTCCGAACATGTCATAATTCTGTTTGATGACATCACCCCAGTGGATACCGATGCGGATATTGACGAGGATGCGCTTATCCGGCAGATTCAGACACATGGAGTCCAGGGACTTCTGGATGACAATCGCTGCATCGACGGCCTGTGCTGCATTCGGAAAGGAACACATCACCTCATCCCCGATCGTGTTGATGATTGTGCCGTGATGTTCCCCTACAATCCCTGAGAGCACTGAGATGCAGCTGTTCACGAGTTTCAGAGCCCCTGTATTGCCCAGAGATTCGTACAGATTGGTGCTGCCGGAGATATCAACAAACAGAATCGCACAGGTAAGATTCTTTTGCAGCATACCTTTTTCTAAAGAGGTTGGTGCATGTGTGTCAAGGAGAGAAACAAAGAAAGCCTGCACCTGTGTCTGGTATCTCTGTCCCGAAACAGGAGCTTTACACTTCAGAGGCGCCCCTGTTCTCTTCTGCCGGGATGTTCTATGTGTTTAAAAATTCCGGCATATTGAATAGTTACTTCACCAATCATATATTTATACTAAAGAGATGGGAGCTAGATGAATGAATGCCTGTACAGCCCTGTGTGTTGCAAAGAACTTCAGTTTCAGCCCATTGAGGGAGATGCTGTCAAAACGCTATGCGTGCACCCTTTACCGCGATGTGATCCATATCGGCCAGGAATCCGGGGATGTGTTCGTGTTCTCCTACGGGGCTATTGTGGCATGGGGGACTGCCCCCGACGATCTCAAAAAAATCCTCCATGAAATAGAGGCCTTTGAACAGGGTCCGTTCCTGGAGTATTATTCCGATGAATTCACCTATTCCGTCACCGGATCCACCACCATCAAGGACGACCACATCTGCCTTGCCTCGGACGATTTCCTGGAAAAACTCGCACTTTCACACGGTATTGCCCAATCCGTCAAACTCGAGGAATTCGAAACCAGTGCGGAAAAGACCATTGAAGAGACCGCAAAGATCCCGTTGAACCTCGCAGGGTCGGGGAAGATCCGGCTGAGCCGCAGGCAGATCTCGAAGATGCGGGGAAATCTTTTCCTGGTCACCAGCGATATCAATCTCCGCTATAACCTCCTGGATACCCCGGAATTTTTCTGGGAATACCCCGAGGTGGAATACGCTTATGAAATGATGGCTCGATATCTGGATATTTCTTCACGGGTGGACATCCTCAACCAGAAGATCGACGTGATTCACGATCTCTTCGGCATGCTCGCGGCCGAACAGTATCATAAGCATTCATCGACGCTGGAGTGGATCATTATCCTGCTTATCGCGGTGGAGATTGTCTT
>ERZ795048.2040-NODE-2040-length-16902-cov-5.374132_pt1 | contig 16902 bp, 7 predicted proteins | sample MGYA00375132_ERZ795048 | MGnify/ENA primary metagenome ERZ795048 (study PRJEB30177, sample SAMN05720225) | activated sludge metagenome | isolation source: Anaerobic digester | place: Hong Kong | collected 2014-12-17 ...
AAGAAACCATAATATCAGGAAAAAGCCCAGTTTCATGATACTTAAGAGTGTTTCCATTCCTTCAATCTCCTGAGTCACCGAGATGGTTGAAAGCAGCACCATCAACATTATTACCACGATATCTTCAACTATCAATACTCCAACCACAACACGAGTAAAATGCTGTGTTTTTATTTTTAATTCATCAAATGCCTTGATGATGATCGTTGTCGAGGAGCTTGCAAGCATTCCTCCCAGGAACACACTGTCCATCAAAGACCAGCCCATCCAGGTACCAAGGAGATAACCGGACAGGGTAATGACGATTATCTCAACGATGGCAGTAATGGATGCAGGTCCCCCCACACGCTTGAGTTTTCTGAAACTGAATTCCAGACCAAGACTGAAAAGCAGAAATATCACACCAATTTCCGCAAGCGTTTCAACATTGTCTATGTCAGTGACTGATGGAGTGAAAGATATGTAGGGGCCTACAATAAAACCAGCTATTATATATCCGAGGACAAGGGGCTGTTTGATCTTCCTGAACAATAGTGTTGTGATTGCCCCGGTCATCAGTATCAGTGCCAAATCGGTTATTAAACCCGGTAAATGCCCCATCTCTTAGTTAATAATTGCTGGTTCAGACAAAATTAATTAAAATTAGCAGTTGTAGTTCTAAGATGAGAATATTACGAACTCTGTTTTATAATGGTTTTTATGTTTTGTAAGTGTCCTGTTTGTCTGGTATTAAGAAGAGAAGTGATGATCATTGTTGTTAAGAAGATGAAAGTAGGGGTATAATATTCTAAAGGCTTAAAGAAATCAGCCAGATATTACAGACGACAGATCGCATGTTATTTTACCAGCCTGGCGAAAAGTTTAAGCCGAATTGGCCGTTGGAAAAGCCTCCGTTTTGAAGGGGGAAGGCATAGAACGGTTCTATGACCATATAGCCAAATACATTAATTCGGAGTGATATCCCCGTGCTGAAAACAGGATATCTGTCGGTATTGTCGGTTGCTGAAACAGGATTTATGTCGAAACGGATATCGTTTTTGCTGTTCCAGGCAAGACCTGAATCGAAAAAGAGGCTGGCTTCAGTGAGAAAGTATTTGGATTTGATCAGGGCATATCTCTCAGGTCCTGTCACAGGTATCCTTAGTTCGGCATTGCCTACAAGGATCTTTGATCCGCTCAGCCATGCTACATCGAAAGTATTTTTTTCTATATTGTCGTATCTGCTGCCGGAAATATTTTCATATCCTCTTACAAGCCAGGGATAGCCTATGTAGAATTCAGGCAGGACGCCTCCTTCTGCACCCTTTCCGTACATGCCGTAATTATATATCCGGAAAGCAAAACTGACCGGTTTGACATATAAATACTGCCTGTAATCCACTAGTGATGTAAATACATCAGCTGAACCAAAATATTTATCAGCCTGCAACCTTGTCCGGTGCCCCCTCATAGGTGAGGTAAGACCGAAATAGGAATTATCCTCGACATAGGCCAGTGACAATTGCTGGTAGCTACTTCCCTTAGGGGCAGGGAGCTTTTCCCTGCTTGCTCCCATATATGCTCCACTAGTAGGATCGTAATAATTATTGTACCTGTCAATTCTGTAGTAATACCATGAAGCTGACATGCCTGCCTCAAACCTTCTGGTCTGTGAAAGAGGATAGGATGCAAAAAGAGATATATTGTCTTCGAATAGCCTCATGTAATTGATAACAATGTTATTCACAGGATAAGGCACAATTTCGTCTTCATCAACTTCAATATTCAAAGTGTCAGAGGTATAAAACATATTTCCCGAGATATAGGGGATATGAGAGAGTGAAGCACCCCATTTAATTTTTGTTTTCTGATTGATATAAGCCAGCTGGCCTGAAAAATCATATATCTGTCCGTTAAGGGAAAGTGAGGAATAAAGCTGGTTGTTCCCAACCATGTCGCTGAAGATCATATTGATGCTGCCACCCTGGTTGTTCCCGTACATACCGGTTGATAAGCCTATATTTGCAGTGTTTGAGATATAATCGAGTTTGAATTTCGATTTGAAAGGGATGGATTTTATTGAATCGGAAGGCAGATCCTTTATGTCGTGGCGGTGGTAAAGGTTAGTATCTACCAGGTTATATGCAGCATGTTCGATGGGCGGAAGAATACCCGGCTCATAATCAATTTGATCTTTGTCTGTTATGACTGGATCAAACTCTGTATCACTGGCTGCATATATCTTATAATTACCTTTCAGATAATAAGTATATGCAATAAGGTCTGTGCTGCCTGCCACGCTTATTGCAGGTGAATAAGCTGTAATACCGCTTATACCTGTCATCAGGTCGGTCAGCCTGAACAACATTTCAGAATCGGGGTCATACCTGTAAAGATTTCTGAAACCATCAGCATCTGAAAGGAAATAAATGGATCTGCTATCAGGCGAAAAACAAGGATTTAGATTATAGGCTCCGTCAAATATATCCAGTATCTCCACAGATTTGTTTTTTACATCATACAGGGCCAGGTTAAAACCATATTTCCTTTTTCCTTTTATATCATTAAGCTTTTCCTGTGAAAAAACAATATAATTACCATCTCCCGACCATGATGGGTGAAGATTTGAAGGGAAATCCCTTGTCAGCCTTTCAACATCTCCTGTCTCAGGATAAAAAAGATATAGGTCATTCATTCCGTCAACAAGACCGGATACAACTATTTTTTTACCATCAGGCGACCAGGAAGGATTTGAAAAAGCAGGGACCCCGTTCAGAGTATACTCATGAATGATCCGTGATTTTCCGACGTCCATTATGGCAAGTTTATTTTTCCCTTTACTGAAAACAACAAAAGCAAATTTCTTTGAATCGGGAGACCAGGTGCCGGACGATTCGATGAAATTGAAATCGTCTATCTCATTGTTTCTGACTACACTCGATAATTTCTTTACAATTTTACCACTGGAAGTCTCGGCCAGAAAAAGGTCAAGAGTAAAGATGTTTTTTTCTGAGAAAAAAGCAATATGTTTCCCGTCAGGGCTCAATGAGGGGGATATATTAGTTTCTCCGCCATTCATCTCATTTATCAGTAATTTACCTGGTAGAACATCGGAATCCCTGTCGATATATTTTTTAAAATGCATTTCCAGAGCACTTGTCCATATACCGGAAAGCGTTTCCTCATTAAATCCCAGTACCGTATCTACCGCTCTGCTGAAGCCGTACAGCGCTGTATTCATAAGCAGGGGTACTATTATTGTATCACCCCAGGTTTTCCCGGCCATAGCCCAGAAAGCATGGCCGTAGCGGTAAGGGAAATATTCTGAATTTGTTGTCATCTTTTTGAGTGACGGAATATCATTATTAAGAACTGCATCCCTCATCCACATGGTAGTATTGGGATCATAACTGCCAAGTGACAAATATTCAGCCATCCCCTCAATCATCCAGAGAGGAATATTATTTATCGACATGTTCTGGGCCGAGTCACTTCTTAATAGTAGGTTATACTGAAATGCATGCACTAGTTCATGCCCTAGAGTATGATCAGTTTGTGCAAGAGATGAGGCAAAGGGCATTATTACCCTGTTCTTTAAGGATTCAGTCACTCCGCCTGTTCCTGTTCCGACAAGACTGCTTATGGTATTTGTTTGTTGAAAGTCAGCATGATTGCTATAGAAGATAAGGGGGTTTTTTATATTAAAAGTATCCTTGAAAACTGTCTGATGCATCAGATACCATTTTTCTGACCATTGTGAAAGACTGTTTAATACAGAGTCATTCTTCATGTAATGATATATTTCAAAATTAGGAGTTTGTAATATATCATATTCGAATGTTTTATACCCCGGCTTGTTTCTGCCAAAATACTGAGCATACATTTCAGGGCTGAACAAAATACCTGTGCTGAACAAAAGCAGAGTAAATAATCCTCTGTAGCTTTTTAAAAGTTCTCGGTGTCGTTTTTTCAGATCCATGGTAATTCTCTTTAATAATTCCGGTTTTGCAACAGAAACTGATCAAAGTCGATATCAAAAAATCTGACAATTCTCTATGAACAGGTACTCAAAAAATATGCCATTATTAAGCAGCTATTCAATAGCTCTTTTTATATAGGGATGAAAATGTAGGTGATATTAATCCATCTTACTTACTTAATAAACACCTGAACGGAAAGAAAAATTAATGATTTATTACTGTAGGTTACTGATACTCATTTATTTTTTTATAGCTTTGTCGTTCGAAAAAGCAAGCATCAGCAGAGGGGCAGGGTTTAAAAATATTGCTTACAGCAGGGATATTGTAATGAATAGGACAGGCGGACAGGGAAACAGAAGGTATTACACTTATAAGGCTGCACTAGGAATCATATTCTGTTTCAAATAAAATGCATATAGTCTTCGTTATTATAAATTTACAAGGGGATTTGAGTATAAGTATTAACAAATAGTATAATAAGTAAAAACAACAAAGTAGAAAAGGAGAAAAGAAATGGAAAACAATGAAAAAAGAGAACAAAAGCCGAACGCTGAACATATTTCAGAAGGAAGGTTAAAAATAGCCCGGATGGAAGGGATTTCAAAAGGTGCATGGGTGACAGCTGTCATCAGCCTTGTTGTATTAATAGCCCTCGCTGTATTTGCTTTTTATCTTCATAAGACTGACCATAATGAACAAGTGGCCTTAATGGAAGAACAAAAAGTGACATTCTCGAACCAGCTTATTGAACGGGATTCTGTTATCAATGACTGGCTGATGACTTTTGATCAGATAGAAAAGGATCTTGCACTTATAAAAGAAAAGGAAAAAATGATAACGATGGGAACATCTGATTCCGAGTTTTCAAGGAGCAGAAAAGATCAGATATTGCAGGATATAAAAGATATTAACACTCTGCTTGAAGCTAATAAAGAGAAGATAGCTTCATTGAATGCACAGCTAAAGAAAGCTGGTGTTTCCATGAAGGCTCTTGAGGAAAAAGTTGCCTCACTGGAAGCTTCTGTTGCCCGGTATGAATCTGATATCAATGAGATGAAACAGGTCCTCGCCAGTAAGGATGTCGAAATTGAGCAGCTTAGTAATAAGGTGGAAGAAATGGATAATACTATTGCCAGTCAGATTGAAACTATCACTACTCAGACAGAAGAAATGAACACAGCTTTTGTTGCATCAGGAACTTTTAAGGATCTTAAGGAGAAAGGCCTGTTGTCCAAAGAAGGAGGATTCCTTGGAATAGGGAAAAAAGAATCACTGGTAGAAGATTTCAGTGATAGTCTGTTTGCACAGGTTGATATTACAGAAATGAAAATTATCCCTGTTAATGCAAAGAATGTCAAACTAATTACTGAGCATCCCACAGGATCCTACGAACTTGTAAAACAGGATGAAAAAACTGTTGAAAGTATTGAAATAAAAGATCCGGAACAGTTCTGGAAAATATCCAGATATGCTGTTGTAGAACTAATAAAATAAACAAATCTCTTCAGGTCTATAATATAGATTATCCTTCCTAAAAGACATCTCATAACTGTAGTTACAGTGTTGAGAGATGAGAAAAAAATACGGAGTTATGCGAGAATATAACTCCGTATTTTTTATGTTAAGGTTAATGATAAAAAGCTTTGCTGTCTTTGATTTTTATTTATTAAATTGAAATTTGTTTCATGTGTTCTTTCCTGTTTTAATAATTATAAATGATCAAAACAATTTCAAATGAGAAAAATCCTGTCTTTCTTATCTATCCTGGTTTTTATTATTTCAAATAATGCCTGTTTCCAGGGAGAAAAAATATCTTCCGTTTTTCTTGATTATGACAGATCTGTTCTTCAGGCTGCCTATGCTGCATCCAGATTGGAAGATGCTCTTGCCGATAGCGGTTATGACCTGGCTCAAAACGCTACAGAAGGTGCTTTTATTATCAGGATAATGGTTGATACCGCCGGTTTCCCTGATGAAGCTTATTCAATTGAAAAAGGAAGAAAAGATTTGGTTATACAGGGGGGAGATGAACGGGGAATGATATATGGGTGCCTGTCAGTATGTGAAGATCTAAGCAATGGAATAAGGCTTAACAATATTGAGTCCGGTAAAGAACAGCCATATTATCCCCTCCGGGCTATAAAACACAATACATCGTGGGATTCCTATCGTCCCAGTTCAGCCCTTGATCAGCACTATGAGACACTCCGTGATCTCAATTACTGGGAGGCTTTTCTTGACATGATGGCTGATAACCGATTTAATTCACTGGGTATATTCAATCTTCATCCCTTTGTTTATATGATAAAGCCTGTAAATTTCCCTGAGGCAAGCCCTTTTGACGATAAAGAGATGGAAGAATGGAAGGAGTTTCATCATGAGCTTTTACATCTGGCAGATGAAAGAGCTATCGACACCTATATATTCCCTTTTAACATTTTTGTCAGTGAGGAATTCTCGAAAGCTAATGATGTTGCTCCGGTAAATTTCTATCCTCATTATTACTGTGCAGGTGATACGTCTGAAATTGTCAGGCGATATACCCGTGAATGTGTTACTCAGGTTCTGAAGGAATACCCTGAGCTGACCGGGATAGGATTTACACTGGGAGAGGGGATGGCAGGGATGTCCCCGCAACAGAGGGAAGAATGGATGTTTGATACATATATTGAGGGTATGCGTCAGGCTGGTCGAAAAGTAAAGCTGGTTCACCGTATCCCTTTTTCAAGTACAACTGAATCACTGGGGGCAACAAGTGTTGAACTGGAAAGACTTACTCGAAAAGCTATCGAAAGGGAGGCAGGTCTTGATTTCATCGTGAACCCTGTATGGGCTGATCTGAAATATAACTGGTCGCATGCCCATTCAACACCTAAGCTGGTAAAGGTACACGGTGGCAAAATGTATGACACTTTTTACAATCCGGAACCTGAAGGATATAAAATAACATATACAGCCCGGAATGAAGATTTTTTTGCTCTCCGCTGGGGTGTGCCGGATTTTATCAGATCTCATATTGCACATAACAGTCACAGCTATAACGGAGGATATTTTATTGGTTCTGAAACATATATACCGGCTCTGGACTATTTCACCCCGGAAAATATTGAAGTTAACTGGAACTATGCCTTTGAGCGCCAGTGGTTGTTCTATAAACTATGGGGCAGGTTATTATATGATCCGGAGACCGGAGATGATGTTTTCGAAGCAGAATTTGTCAGACGGTATGGTGATGCAGGCCTTAATCTGCTGGAAGGTTTTTCTCTTGCATCTTCAACACAGTTAAGAATAGCTTCTCTTTATGATTGCGGATGGGATTTTACTCTTTATAGTGAAGGATTAATGGCCCTCACAGGTGATTCTACACGTTATATTTCTGTTGACAGGCTGATATCACAGCCGCCTCTGGACCCTGATTATGTTTCAGTTAAAGAATATGTGGAAACCCTGCATAATGGTGGTTCTTTCGGAGACAACAGTGTCATACCTCCTGGACTGGCAGAGGTACTCAGAAATGATTGCGAAAAGGCCCTTACTTTGGTTGAAGATATTGAAGCAGGAGAAAATAATGCCCTTATGTACGAAATATCAGATATTAAGGCATGGGCTTATTTGGGACTTCATTTGGCAGCAAAACTTGATGGAGCTGTTGCCCTTGAGTTATTCCGTACCAAAGGAGGGGAGGATAATAAGGAAAAGGCAGTGAGAGATCTGGGAAAAGCATTGGATTACTGGGATGAACTTATCGGAATTACCCGGCCAATATACAGAGACATGCCTCTGACCCACTATAATGGCAGTAGTCACGACAGGAACGATAATAACCTTTTTCACTGGGAAAGATTGAGGAAGGAGGTTGCGCAGGATATTAAACTGGCACAGGAAGCTGTCCCAACAGAATGATTAATTCTCTTGACACATCTTTTCAGATTATGGCGGGCCACAGAGCACCTGTCTGCTGCTAAAAGTGTATGATTATACTTCTGACTTTGAGTACATACTATATCTATCTGACTGGAAAGTTAAGGAAAGCGCTGTTGCTTACAAAAGCTATCCTTTTACCATCAGGTGACCAGTTGGGGACATTCATAGTTCCTTGTCCACCAAACACATATGCAATGATCACCGGTTCACCTCCTCTGGCTGGCATCAGCCTTATATAGACTCTCTGATAGAATGGATGTTCGTCAGACGGGACACTGCGTGGGAAGGAGATGAACACTATCCATTTGCCATCAGGTGAGATATGAGGAAACCAGTTATTAAGCTCGTCGAATGTAAGTTGTTCCGGATTCTTTCCCTCAGGAGACATTCTCCATATCTGGCTGTTGCCGGTTCTGTCGGAATTAAAATAGATATATTTACCATCCGGTGAATATTCCGGGCCATCGTTCAATCCGGGAGTATTGGTAAGTGTTATCTCACGGCCTCCCTTTGACGGGATTTTGTAGATTCCCCAGTTGTCATTTCTTACAGCTGTATAGACAAGATATTTTCCATCAGGAGACCAGCCATGCAGATATGAAGGGCTGAGTTCAGTGACCCTTTTTGCCTCACCACCCTGTCTGGGAACAGTAAAGATTATTGATTGCCTTTCTTCTTTTGTGGAACTGCTTATCCCCATTTTCTTTCCGTCAAATGATATTACATGATCATTGTTATTATTGATGGCTGCTCCGGTTTCTATCCTTGATGGTTTATTTGTTCGCAGATCGAAATCAAATAAAGCCCCTTCACTGTTGATTACAAATATATTTTCATCTATCATCCAGTTGGGTGCCTGAACGGAATTCTCAGCACTATAGACAATCCTGCGGTCTCCGGTTATTACATCCATCACTTCAATGTGACTACCTATATAATCACGGTAAGGTTGATAATCCTCCGGGGGAGGGACAACGATTCTTACATTTTTAAAAGTCACACTCTCCTGTGTTTCAGTATTGCCGGAAGAAACGAATAATCCAGTGTAGACTTCTTCTCCCAGGTCAAGACAAGTAACTTTCTCTTCAAAAAATCTTTCTCCCATTTTTGCAGCCGACATAATAACTGAGTTTCCGTTTCTTTCAATCTGGATTACATCAGCGCTGTCAACAGGCAGGTTTTTTTCAATCATATCAGCCGACGGATTGAGTCTGTAGTGGAGTGATACATCTCCTTTGCCTGAGACTGATGCAGATACGGCCGGAGAGTTGGCTTCAAGACTGTGACGTATCATCCACCCTGTTCTTCCTGAAGGGTCCCTGTTATCGTCAGTCTTCTTAATGTGAGCACGAAGAATAAAATTCCCGCTCATTTTTCTATAGGTGTAATGTATCTCATCTTTATGAGATCCGATACCTTTTCCTGCCCCTGTAACAGTTATTTCCTGTTTCCCTGGATCGTATACAGAGGTACCGGAAATTTTTTCATTACCGATACTTGTATTACCGGTAAATACTCCTGTATCCTGGGCCTCTGTTGGCCTTAAAGGAAGTGTTATCAGCAATAAACAGCTTAGAAGAAGTTTTGATTTCATGATGATCAGGAATTAGTTATTTCAGAAATAAAATGATATCTGATATGGTATAGTAAAAGATAAAGAACCCCGGATTATAGGTTCCCGGATCCGGGGTTCACCTGCTTTTTATACGGATATTAAATCCATAATTTGTCATAGGTTCTTCCTGAGCTATCCCATTCAGGAGTAGCGTCAAAGTATTTTGAACCTTTTTGGAGTGTTGATTTCAGGTAATCATCATTCAGGTCAATACCGAGTCCCGGGGCATCAAGAGGCACATTGGCATATCCTTTTTCAATGAATGGTTTTGATCCTGTCAGTTTGATGATATCTTCCCAGTTAGGAACATCGACATTGTGGTGTTCCAGGCAGAGGAAGTTTTCAGTGGCTGCTGCTACATGGACCATTCCCATAAATGCTATAGGAGTACTGTTGGTGTGAAGAGCCATGGGTATACCGGCTTCTTCAGCATAGTCACCAATTTTTTTGGTTTCCAGTATACCTCCTGCACTGACCATATCAGGATGAACGATATCAACAGCATGAGCATCAATGAGATTTTTGAAACCACCGAGTAGACCTCCCAGCATATAAATATCTTCTCCCGTACATGTTGGTGTTTCAATAGCATCAGTGATAGTTCTCCACTGATCGGTATAGTACCATGGGACACAATCTTCCAGCCATCCGAGCCTGTATTTATCCAGAGCTCTTCCCAGACGAATCATCTGGTTCATGTCGAAGTGTCCAAAATGATCGACAGAAATAGGTATTTCAGTTCCTACAACGGCACGGACCCCTTCAACAATTTTGCAGATCTCTTCAATACCTTTATCAGTGATCTGGACCTGTGTGAAAGGATGATCCAGTTTCCAGTAGTCAAGGTATCCGCCATCTGCATAACTTCTCCCCATATACCAGTTATTAATTCCTCCTCCATTTTCTTCCCAGTGTTTTGTGTTAACAAGGGTGTCGGGTATATGACTTATCTGATGTATTCCGAGGTCCATTTTGAGCCATGTGAACCCTTCAACAGAGAATCTGTTTTTTAATTTCTCCAGTTGCACAGCAGGATCTCTGTGTTCAGGTGTGTCGGCATAGAGGCGCACTTTATCCCTGTATCTTCCTCCCAGAAGCTGCCATACAGGTACTCCCAGTGCTTTCCCGCAGAGATCCCAGCATGCCGTTTCCACAGCACTTACACCAACACCCTGCCGGCCATGAAAACCATATTGTTTGATAACCTTGAAGATCATTTCCACATTGCAGGGGTTCAGACCTACTATTTTACTTTTCAGGAATAATGCAAGACGCTGATCGGACCCATCTCTTACATCACCTATTCCGTAAATACCCTGATTGGTTTCAATACGGATAATACGGTTTGCAAAGCGGTTGCCATTACCTTTTTCAGCAACTCTCAGATCAGTGATTCTCAGTTCTGAAGGACTTGATGAGCGAGATACTTTCTGTGTTGTCTGAGCAATGGTATCTTCTATTGAGAGGTGCATCAGTCCGCCCAGGGCAATGCCGCCCAGAGCTGCTTTCTTAAGGAAATTACGGCGATCGTTTGAAGTTGAAGGATCAGAGATCTCAGTCAAAAGGGCTTCCCTTTCGGCCTGTTCACTTTTTTTTGTCTGTTCATGGATTCTTTGTAGAGTAGTTTTCATAGTTAGATGAAGGTTTTAGTTGATAAAAAGAGATATTATGGTGTTGTAATAAGAGACATTAAAAAGGAATATAATTACTATTAAGAGATTAAGGGGAATGATAGTTATATAAATATACAATATTTGTATCGTTCCGAAACATTAAAATACTTTAAAAACTTTGGGTAGGAATAAATAAGAAGCCGTCTTTTTTTGTTTAATAAGACGGCTTCTGTAATCAGACCTGATCTTCTCAAGAATGAAAAATACTTTTATCTGAAGGGTATTGTCTCACCAGTTTCTCTCCTTCATAAACCTGTCAAGAGCCTCATCGGTCATGGGTAATTTCCCGTGTTGTTGTTTGACAAATTCCAGAAAGTCTTTTATTATCTCCGGTGGCCACTGGCTGTCAATCTGACCTGATGTGTATTTACCTTCTTTAATACGGGTAATACCAAACGCATCGCGTATCTCAGTGACTTCTGCAGTAGAGACAGCTTCGTCCACCAGGTGGGCAGGTATAAAAAGCACTCCATGGCTTTTTGCCAGAACAACATCCCCTGGTAACACTGTTGCACGCCCTATGCGGATGGGAACATTGATCGATGTTAGCATCATCTGTTGCAGGAAAGAGGCATCCATCCCTTTCGACCACGAGTTGAAGCCCTCTATCCTTAATAAGCCATCCGGATCTCTTATGGTACCGTTGACAATAATGCCCCTCTTTGACTTGGTAAAAATTGATGTGCCAAGAATATCTCCTAAAATCGGACCATCATCAACCTTCCCATATGAATCAGCTACATATACATCACCATCGGTGAGAATATCTATCGGCCATGAGTTGGTAGGCGGATTAGTTCTGTTTTCCCTTTTACCCTGCTCTTTGACCCATTCATCGAAGTCGGGCCTTAAAGGCATATACTGTGCTGTTACCACACGACCAGTCATTGCCTGATCCGGGTGAAGAATTGTCCAGTTACCTTCAAACTGATTTAAATAACCCCTGTTACGTAATACTGCCCAAACAGCTTCAATTGGCAGTTTTTCAAGTCTTTCAAGTAACTCATCCGATACTTTTGGTCTTCCGTCGGCAAATCGTTCTCCTTTCCATTGGGCTGTTATTGCTTTAATATATTCGGGTGAGGATCCTACATTCTGAGAAAAAGATGTTAGATACAAGAAGATTAAGCTAAACAGCAGAAGGATTTTTTTCTTCATAACAATTCATAATATTAGTTAAGCAATTATTGATTACCTGCAGAAGTACCTTTTTGATTAATTGGCTATCAAATAAAAAAGTAAGGAGTCAGAATTAACTAACTCCTTACAGATAAATTATCTGACAAAACAATACATACTTAAAAAATGATGTATGTTTTTTCCATTTTTAGGGTAATTTGACATCCCAGAATACTCTGTTTATCATATCATCAATGCCATCTTCAAGAACTGCAACAGCAGCCTGGTAATTACTTTTATTATTTGATAATTCAGCATCAGGATATGTGTATCTGTGAACAAAACCATCACCGCCACGTGCCAGCAGCTGATCGTCCCATTCATTTCTGTTCAAAGCAGGATAGCCGCTTCTTCTGAAGTTAGACCAGGCTTCTGCTCCGTTTCTAAGACAAACAACCCAATACTGGGTATTAATCAGATCAAGAGCGTTAGCAGTATTGTATGCCACATTGGCCTGTGCTATATAATCGTCTTGTTCAGCTTCGGAGATGGGTGCATAACTGGATCCCGTTTCAGAAATGTACAATGCCATAACATCCATATCTGCTCTTATTGCATCTTCGTAATATTGCTGAGCAGCTGTTTCTCCGCCAGGTATCCAGCCTCTGTGAGCTGCTTCTGCAAGAAGAAGAGAAGTCTGGGCGTATGTGAGGTAGAAAGTGGGCGCAAGCTGTGATGCCATTACATTCACGTTCATCTGTGAATAGTCATAACCCTGTTCTTTAACACCTCTATAGGGAGGATCGGGCAGTTGTGTTCTCACAACACCGACAGGAACACCAAACTGATCTTCCAGATCAACGTCAGGAACAGCAGTGCCCAGTGGATCCCCCGGGTCATCGAACATGGCGATCATATACTTGCTTCTTGGGTCATTGGTAGCTTTCAGATGGTCTACAAAAGGTTCAGCTGCATAATAGAATTTTGGCTGGTTATTAACCAGACCTCCGTTAGCGCCATTCGTATACTTTGTACCATCATAAACTACGAATGCATTGTCTTCATTGGATGTCATAACACCTCCATCAAAGGCCTCGGCAACAATTGATTCTGCCTTAGTCGGGTCAAGTTTTGAATAGCGCATTCCCAGTCTGAGCAACAGAGAATTACCAAGTTTTTTCCATTTGGCTACCTGTGTTGCTGCATCGTTGGAAGGATAATATGCGTTAGCTCCGAAGAAAAGGTCATCAGCTACGAAATCACCTGAAGAATTGAGGTTATCCAAGGCATCAGTGATCTCGTTATAGAGATCTTCATAAATCGCTTCATCATCGTCATAGGAAGGATAGAAATATTCTTCACCCATGATAGCTGCCAGTCCTGCCTCGAAATATGGTACATTAGAGTAAGTATCTACCATCGTCATTATTGCCTGGGCTTTCCATATACGAGTCATGCTATGCAGATTAACCTTATCTGTAGTTCCCTCCAGTAGATGCAGGATATGGACGAACTCTTTGATGGATCCGGTGTAACTATTCCAGCATCCATTCTGAAAGCCGTCTACGTTCTCATTAAAATTGACGAATAATGTAGCTCCGTCATTAAATGGATTGACAAAGTGCTGGACTATGGTATGTTCACCTTCCCAGCCGCCAAGGTAGGTTCGTTGTGCTCCTGCAAATAAAAGCCCCGGTTCAATTTCATTTATAGCAAAGGGATCTGTATTTACTTCCACAAAATCCTTATCGCATCCTCCAATCAGGAGCAGGGCTGCAAAAATAAATATAACTTGCTTTATCTTTTTCATAATCTTAGAATTTTGCATTTATACTAAACATATAATTTCTGGTTGTTGGTAATGCAGAATTTTCATAACCAGCCCTTATGTCTCCTGAAGACTGCAGAGCTTCAGGGTCAAGGTTTGGAATATCCTTATAGAGAGTATACACATTTCTTATAGAACCTGTCAGCATTAAACCTTTGATGAAACCCAGGAAGCTGGATCCTCTCATTACATTGGTAAGATCATAGGACAGTGAAATACTTCTTAACTTAACAAAGTCTGATTTGAATGTAAAAGGATCTCCGATCTGAAGATTCCGGTAGTCACCGTAAAAACCCTGCAGGTCGGTAACCACAGAAGTATTGGGCTCTCCGGTTGATTCATAAACGCCAGGGAATGTCAGACCTGCTTCTCCTTCTCTTCTTCCTTCAAGAGAAAGCATGGAATGACCCTGTCTGGTCATATTTAACATTGTGGATGACAATACTGTGCCTCCAAACTTGTAGTCAAAAAATACTCCGAGAGTGAGATTCTTATAGGAAAAGGTATTGTTCCATCCACCTGTATGTTTTGGCAGAGAACTTCCAACAGGTATATAATCAGGTGTAGCCAGCAATCTGCCATTATCCCTGAGAAGAATATCACCGTTATCATTTCTCAGATATGTTCTTGTATAAAGCATATTCATCGGCAGTCCCACTGTATAGTGTAATTCTCCAAGAAACTCCATCCCGGTTCTGTTAAAGTTAATTACCAACAGGTCATCGATAGGTGTACCGTCAGGATCTACACCAACAGACAATACTTCTGTTTTCAGGAAAGAGTTATTGAAAGAACTTGTCCATCTGAAGTTATTGGTTTCGACAGGAACAAATTCTATCATAAGTTCTATACCCTGATTCTTCAATGAGCCAAGGTTTTTCTTGGAAGTACTGTACCCGGATGAAGTAGAAAGCTGAACATTTAATACCTGATCAGTTGTAACCTTGTCAAAGGCTGCTATATCAAAGTGTAATCTGTTGTTAAACATTCTTACTTCCAGTCCGATTTCTTTTTCAGTCACTGTAAATGGCTGCAGATTGGGATTGGGTGCTCCGGAGCCGGAAATACCGGCTAATGTCTGGCCATTGAACTGATCGGCGTTAATGCTGTAGGTAAGATTACCTTCATAGGTGTTTACCCCATTGGCACTTCCCACCTGTGCCCACGATCCTCTCAGTTTTCCGTAGTTAAGCCAGTCAAGGTCTTTAAGGAATTCAGAGAAAAGAACACTACCTGATATAGAAGAATAGAACTTCGAGTTGCTATTCGGATTCAGGACCGAGAACCAGTCTTCTCTACCGGTGAAGTTAATGAAAAAGGTTGAATTCCATCCTAACTCAGCTATACCGTAAAGTGAGTTAACACGTCTCTGGTTAAAACCAAAGCCCTGGCCTTTATCAACACCGTTTGCGATTGAATAAAGGTCTCTCACAGTGAAATGTGATGAATTTACGTAGAAATTATGATTTTTAACCCTGAAGGTGTTTCCTCCGAAACTTGCATCAACAGATAACTTCCCAAATTCCTGGTTTGCACCGATAAGGAAATCTGAATTTATGTCTGTGCCCCAGTTTTCTGATACACTATAACTACCTTTCCATGTTCCGTCACTTTCTTTTGGCTGGCTGGTTCCTATACCTCCCGGTCTTTTTGATTCTGTAAAGCCAAGAGAATAATCGTAGTTGAACCTTCCCTGGGCATAGAGCCAGTCAGTAATATCATAACGTAAGGTAGCAGTTCCCAGTAATACGTCTCTGTTTCTGATATAACTCTGACCTACCTGATGGGCGTAATAAGGATTGTTAATTGTTGTCCATCCGGCAACCGGCCATTCAGTTCCTGTTGCTGGATTGATGGCAGATTTTTCGATTATGTCCAGAGGGATAGACTGAGAAATCCTTGTAAGGAAGTTCATTGAACCTTCACCCTGTGTTCCGATTTGCGGTGGATTAATATAACTTTCGTTTGTATAGTTGACATTAACAGAGAAATTTACTTTTTCAGTAATGTCATAAGTAACACCTAAATTAGCTATGTTCCTTTTATACTCATTTGTGGGTTCAATACCTTTGGTATCTGTTCTGGCGAATGATGCCCTGAAACTTCCGTGTTCATTACCTCCGGAAAAAGCCAGGGTGTTAGAGAACACAGATCCTGTGTTAAAATACTGTTTGAGCCTGTTTGGCTGAAATTCGTAAGGTATCATATCACCGTTAAAAGCAGGAACAAGTGAACCGTCGTATTTTGCACCCCAGCCAAACTGGCCGTTAGAAGTTGCATTGGCAGGGCTGACTGGTTTCTGCCCTCCTACACCCAGGCCATATACATCCTGAAATTCAAAGTAATCCAGGACCTCTTGTAGAGTTAGGCTTGAAGAATACTCAACACCGATACCTTGGTTTCTTGCACCTGATTTGGTAGTGATAATGATAGCACCGTTAGCTGCACGGGAACCATAAATAGCGGCAGCTGTAGCACCTTTCAATACGGTCATAGTTTCAATGTCATCAGGGTTGAGGCTGTTCATATTATCCCCAAGGTCGCGGGATGAACCGTAACCATCAGCACTGTTTGCGTCCTGGTCCATCGGAAGACCGTTTATCACAAGCAATGGAGAATTATTGGCACCGGCAAAGGCTACCTGGCCACGCAGACGTATTTGCGTACTGGCACCGGCACCGGCAGCAGGTGGTGTAATATTAAGACCTGACACTTTGCCCTCAAGTGATTCCATCATATTGACAGCTTTGTTTGTCAGCATTTCTTCCGTATCAATAGTTGATA
>ERZ795048.2044-NODE-2044-length-16872-cov-133.763692_pt1 | contig 16872 bp, 10 predicted proteins | sample MGYA00375132_ERZ795048 | MGnify/ENA primary metagenome ERZ795048 (study PRJEB30177, sample SAMN05720225) | activated sludge metagenome | isolation source: Anaerobic digester | place: Hong Kong | collected 2014-12-17 ...
TAAAGGTATTGTCTGATGGTCTCTACTGCCTTTCTGACTTCATCCTTCATCTGCCTTCATCTGCCTTCATTCTCTCTTCAATGAACTTGTCGAGTTCAGATCTTAGTATCCTGGTAGATCTACCTATCTTGAAAGCCTTAAGCCTTCCATCCTTCAGCAGTCTATGGACTGTCTGTCTTGTGACCTTCAGGTACTCTGCAACTTCTGGAATAGTCATCACTTCATCTACCATGTTTCCACCTTCCTTTCTCCATTCTCTATGTATGATAAGAAACGTTATCAAACATAGGAAGCCTTCCTTCAAGGAAGAAAGGCCACCGCTGAATTTTCATGTATCTCCAAAGTCTTCAGATAGGTCATGGTGGTTTGAATGTTCTTGTGTCTAAGATGGCTGGATACTCTCTCAATCGATGCACCATGAAGAAGAAGCTGGACCGCACAGGTGTGTCTAAGATCATGTGCAGTGATTTCATCATTCTTCTTCAGTCCTGCAGCTTTTGCCAGACCTTTCACAATTCTGTTCAGGCTCACTTCAGATAGCTTCTTGCCCTGGCTTCTGTTGGATAGACTCACAAGGATGTGTTCAGATTCAATCCCTGCATCCTTATTTGCCTTCTGCAGATCTTCAAGTGCTTCATATACCCTTTTGTGCAGGTCCACCCTGTCAGTTCCACCCTTGGCAGCTCTAATCATCAAGGATCGACCGTTGACTTCTTCTCTTATGTCAGACCATTTAAGGTTTACCATCTCAGATCTTCTTAAGCCTTCATACACTCCAAGTAAGATGATAGATCTGTTTCTCAGGCCTTCCAGGGATGAATCGCACAAGGACAGCATCCTTTCAACTTCATCCCACTTAAGGTGGTGTGCTTCTGGCTTGTTTGATAAGTTGGCTTCAGATCTGTCTGCATCCTGCCTGACTTTCTTCATCATCATTCTGAAGGTTTCGGTGGTGAAAGGATTAGAACTGGTCTGGCCATTCTCATACAGGAACTGGAAGAACTTGCTTAAGGCTGCCTTCTTCCTGTCTATGGTAGAAGCCGAATAGCCTTCATTTTGAAGCTGCTGGAAGTATCCCATAGCTTCCTTAAGTGTCAGGTCCTTCACACCAGCCAGAAACTCTTCTACATCCTTCTGGTATGCCCTGGCAGTGTTCACCTTAAGCAAACTCACAAAGATGTTCAGTGCCTTCAAGATCTCTGCCTTCCTTGTGTCCAGTGTGATTAGTTCTCTCATTGCCTTCACCACCTTTCATCTATAGAATACCATTATTTGTCTATCAATGTCAATAGTTGTAACTGTGTGTATTCATTAAATATTCAATGGTGTCTATGGTAAAGTTAGAAGTAAGTTAGAAGTAACTAAGAAGAAAGTAAGCTGTTTTCAGGCACTTCTATCTACTTCTATCTTTTGCTGTTTCTGGCTTCCAGAATGATGTTAATTCACTTCTATCTTTTTTCAAGGTAGAAGTAACTGGAAGTAAGTTAGAAGTAAGTTGGAAGTGGACCACAAGGAAGGTGCTGCCTGTGTACTCAATAACGGAAGCTGCTGAAAGGCTGGATATACCAGCATCCACGGTCAAATGGTATGCTGACAGGTTCGCTTCCTATATCTCACCATCCAAAGGTAAAGGAAGAAAGCGGTTTACACCAGAAGACCTGGCCACCCTGCAGAAGATTCATGAACTGTCTCAGGATCACACCACTGAAGAAGTGGAAGCCATGTTAGAAGTTTCTGGTGACAGTATCACCATGTACAGAAGCGATGCAGTCACAACTGCCCTGGATGTTCTCACTTCAAGGATGCAGGCAGCAATGGAAGAAACTATCAAGAAGCAACTATCCGAATCATCAGAAACTGCTGCAGATCTTGCCATCTCAAAGCTCCTGGACTCCATAGGAACTAACACAGAACTTGAACTTTGGATAGACCAGCAATTTAAGAAGTCAGGTACGAAGTCACTTACTGAAGCCAAGATACTAGCCAAGAAAATTCAGAAGGCCATCATCAAAAGATGGAAGGATTCACACACTTGATCTTATCTGTAAGCGTCTCCCCTTTTGTGAACCCCAATGTGTCAATTTTGCTATATGATGCCCCTTGTCTTGTAACTGGCTTCATTAGCTTAATCCCGCTCTTTGTATATTGCCTTCTGCTGCATTTTCTCACTTGTAGTGGTGTATTTACCCCTATGAAGGAATGAAAGTGGCTTAGAATCGATTCTGTAAGCTGTTGTTTTTCAGTGTTTTAGCATATTTTCCAGTCTTCCCATTCTTCCAAGTATTTTCTTCGCATCTTCCATAAATATTCTGTCTCTTTCCATATCGAGATGATAGTATTCATCACACAAGGCTGCATATCTCTTCTGGTGCATTCCTTTTGGCCTTCTTGGAATAGGATCTTGTGGACTCCATTCTTCAGTGCCTAACTCAAGGAAGATCTGACGCATCCTTCTATCTATCTTCCAGTAAGCATCATGATTATTGATAGGTGAAAGATACTTCAGTTTCTGGCACTTCCAGCACAGTAAGGCTGGACCTTCCCTGGTGATATACAGTGCCGATGATTTCCTATTGCAGATAGGACACCTTAACCACCACCGTTCACCTTGGAATTGCCAAGGCTGCTTCACTATCTGAACTTTGTATTTAAGATCTTTGCTGTTGTGAACTCCAAGGCTTGTGACCTGAAGATAATCTTCACACAAATCAATAGTGTGCTCTGACTGGCACATTCCTTTTATCGAGTAAGTCAATGTCAACTGCACACCCTTCTGCAATTCTGCTTGCTGAAGGTAGTATGCTTTCACTTGCTTTGCAGTCAGTTCCGCACATTCCCTGTCAAACTTCATGATGCTCTTTCTCCATTTTCTTTTCATCAGTCACTTCACCGATGCCTAAATCTATTGAATTTCATTGCACCTTTTGTGTACATTATCAGCCTTAATCTCAGATTCAAAGCCATTCACAATAATAATTCAGTTAATCATCAGTGTTTCTATTATTACTGAACATTGCACCAGTTCTGAAGGCCTGCAGTTGGAGTAACAGCTTAATATCCTTCTCAATGTTCCTTCTTATGGATGCTTCATACTTAAGAAAGGACTCATTTGTCACCGTTGAAGGTAGTATCTGCTCTTTCTCCATCTCGTACTGATGTAATTTATCAGTCAATTTACCTTCAATGTCCTTTATTTGATATTCAAGATGTATCTTGAAGTATTCCAGAATTTCCTTGATGCTCACACCTGCTTTCTGCAGTGTCTGCACCACAAACTTTTCATAGTCATCATCTAAACAATTGGGTATGTTCCTTCTTTTGTCTATCGCCTTTTCTACCCTGTCATAATCTTCAAACCAATCACTGAACATACACAAACAGTCTTCGTCATCGAAGATAAGCTTCAGGCTCTTACGTCTCTTCTTCAGGCTGGCATCAACTATGTCCAGCCACTCTTTGTGCCATCTCAAGTCATCCTTATGTGCATCTATACCAAGAACTTCTTTTGGGATGTCACTGAAACCCCTTGATTCAGTCCTGGTGTCATACCAGAATTTCTTTGTGTTTTCATGCCGTTCCTTCAGACTGCCTGATTCATGCCTGTAAAGTCTTCTCATTCGCCACCACTGTATGGCCAGATCTTCACACAGGGATTCTTCCATAACCCCTTCTGGATTCCAGTATTCTTCCAGTGATTCTTTCAGCTGCTTGAAGTCTTCTACATTCTCGAACTGTTCCATTCCAGGAAGAACAACATCCCTGGATAGAACACCGTGGCTAACACGGTTCTTGCTCACAATAGACTTTCCTTCATCAGTAACAGGCCCTGTTGATAGTTCAGCATTCCTTCTATTCGCTTCAAGTTGTTTCTCTGTAAGCATTTCATCACTTCCTTTCAGTTTCACACATCTTCAGCAATGTCTGCACTTACGGAACTTCTACGGAACTTTTGGAACTCTTGGAACTTCTACGGAACTACGCAAATCCAGTCTGGTATTAGTGTTGAAGTGAAAAGTTCCGAAGTTCCGCAAAAAATGTGTGAAAACACAGATTTCATGTTGATGTTTTTGAACATACATCACACACTACTTACTACACTTCTTTTCTTTGGTACTTTGGAACTATATATATATATATTACTTATAATACTAATTACAGCAGTTCCGCATGAGTTCCGTAAAGTTCCATTAGTTCCGTAAATTGCTATAAACTGCTGCTGATGTGATGTACTGGTTCTATTCATTCTCTTCACCGCTGTTCAGATAGGCTTCAAGATAGCTATAAGGCAGTGTCACAAGCCACTGATTAGAACCGTTCAGCTTCTGCCTTTGCTTCTCAGCACCACCAAGGTTAAGTAAGATCTCTTCTATTGCTTTAGGTGCATAGTTCCTATAGGCTGGTATGTCCTGCAGCAAGTACCGAAGTGCTGTTGCTGGATGAACTGCAAGATGTTTCTTGCCATCTCTTCTGTGAATCACCTTAATTCCACTGGATTCTATGATTTCACCGTTAAGAAGGATCTCAAACACTGGCCTTTTGAAAGCTTCTCTTTGTGGTGCATTTCCACCATCAGGAACTACCTTGCTTCTCATCATCGCATCTAGCAGGTTTCCTTCATCATCGATTAGTTCTCTTTCATTGATGAAGGCTGGCAGCCGTGCCCTGTCACCAGTCACTATCTCTTGAATAGCCAAGGCATACGCCACATTCTCTGTTTTCCTTTCGTGGAACTCTTTGATATAGTCTGCTGCCTTTTCCTCAATAGTCCACCAGTGTTTCAACATCACAGCCAGCAGTTTTGCCAGCAGAAGATCTGCATCATCAGAAGTTATCAGGTCAATATTGTGATCGAGCGCATCCAGTTTGAACATCACAGTTCTTGTGTCTGAAGCTGTACTGTCAATTGCAGGAATAGCACTGTTGAACCAAAGCATGTGATAGATCTGCATATTCTTGGCTTTGTCTCCTGTAGTTCCACGTGGAACTGTTCCTATTCCCCTTGATGCAGCCTGGAACATGTCCAGAATCTTCTGGCTTTTCTTGTTAGGTTCAAAGTTGTCCAGAAGTGGTATTTTCCCTGTGCGGTTTAAGTTTTGTGCAGTTGCATAATCGGTGGCTTTATCCAGTCTTATTGCCAGTGGCCCATATATCCTTTGAACAACATTTTCAAAGAAAAGTGTCTTTCCGCTTCCTGGTCTGGCATGGAAGTATAGCCACGGTCTCCATTTCATCGCTTGTTGGAAGCCTGCCAGCATCACAAAGGACACCACAAACGCCACCATCTCTGGATCTCTCCATTGCCATTTACCGATATAGTCACTAAGTTCTTGATAGACTTCTTCAAGTGAAGCTTCCTTGAAGACCTGCTGGAAGATCTCAACGTTAAGCCACTTCTCTTCAAACTCAACTATCCTTCCATCGACTACAGGTGTATCTAGTTTGCAGATCTCCATGTCCTTAACTTCCAGAATGTCTTCACCACTCACAATCACAAACCTATTCTTCAGCTTCCAGACACCATTTCGCATCCTTTGATATTCCTTGATGATTCCCTTGAAGTTGCACTGCTGCCTGATGTGCTTCTTCAATTCATTGAAGGTGTCTTTGGTCATGTCATCCTTTCCTGTCAAAAGACACAGGTCATCAGGTGTGATTCTCTTCAGTTCAAATTCTTGAATAGTTCCCTTGTGCCAGAACATAACCTTGTGGTCTTTGGTGTATCCCAGGATTGTTAGAACTGACTTCATCTCTTCATTCATCGATTCAGCTTTCATCTGCTGGACTTGAATGAATCCTTTGGCTTTGCTTATTGACAGTGCTATGTATTGCTTCTTTGCCAGCTCGCTTTTCTTCTCAGTCAGGATCTTTTCACTTATCTTCAGATCTTTATCTGTAAGTACACTGTAGATCTCATTGTCCTTGTATCCTTTGGCCACCATCGCATCAACTACAGTCTGGATCAAACTAGATCTATCTGTGTTGGATGGATCAGAAGGATCTGCACCTTCACTGATGATCTTATTTATTCTTGGTGATAGGTTCTTTCTGGAAGTCTTCACCGTTTCCAGCTTAAGGTTGAAGTCAACTGCTGCAGCATCGAGAAGCACAGGTGTGATGTAAGTTTCAAAGTCTTCCAAGTTGTATCTATCACCTGAATCTTCAACCATCTCACACCTGATAGGATGTGCAGGATCTTTGACGTTGACGCTTCCTGGAACTCTCAATATTCTAGTCACATCTGCTGTAGTGTCTGCCTTCAGGACCTTCTGGATTCCACGGTTCATCGCTTCATAGTATTCAAGATCTACATCTTCACCAAGTATGTAAGGTTCTTTGAATAGCCACAAACAGTGGTAGCCATGGCCACTGTCTATGATGAAGGATGGCCTGTACTTGAAAGATCTGATGGTCTTCAGTGCTTCTTCCTTTGTCTGATAGAAGGAAGTCTTCTTGTGACCATCCTGACCAGCTTCAACATCAGCATAGAAGGCTATCACTTCTCTGATGTGTTCTTTAGTGCCCTGGCCTGTCAGCTTACCTGCACCGTTAACAGGCAGCTTATGTCTAGGATTCACCGTATAGTAAGTGTTTACGGAAGAGTCAGGTGTACAGCTTCCAGCATACTTCCTGAAGGTTTGTAGCTTTTCTTTGCCTTCGCATAGTATAATATGATCAGAAGTTAACACCTGAAGCGCAGTTAAGAAAGTGGTGGCCACGCTGGTAGTGGCCACTTCTTTTTTGACAGTCATAACTCATCATCTTCTTCTTGCTTCTGTCTGGCTTGTGCAACATGCGCAGTGACAAAAGCGATGTAGTCAGGTTCTTTGTCGGTCTTCTTATGTGTGTTCGGAAGAACAATCATTGTGGCTGTTGGTGTAAGGTTTCCTGACAGGTACTGGCTGCCATCCTTCTTGCTTTTTCTTTTCCATAATCCAGTTAGCTTCACAAGGTTAGAATTAGCCACGTCACATCATCCTTTGGTGGCCACGGTCCTTCAGTGCATTTGTCACCATATCCAGTTCATCAGGTGTGAAGTTGTACCTGTTCCCTGTCTTCCTGAAGGTCAGACCTTTCTTAGTCTGAAGTGTGTAGATCACATCATAGACTACATTAACCCTTACTCTGAACTGTCTTGCTAATTGCATTGCCGTAGTTTCCATAGTGTTCACCATCCTTTCATCATTAGAGATAACAGCATGAAAAAGCTCAGATCTCTTATAGATCTGTGATGGTGAATTAAGATGTGTTCCGCTTAAGATCTTTCATGAAGCTCACCACCTTCTGATGGATGGTGGCTAGTAGAAAGTTAGTATGATTTGAACAAATCCAAGAAGCTTTACACGAAAAGGCTTCAATCTTGATAATACTCTGTGGTATTATCAGGATACCGATGAATCATACAAGTTTCTACTAACCGGCCTTCACTGTTGACAGCAGTTGAAGGCCTTATTGTTGCCATCCTAGTTTTAGTCATTTTTCTATCCTTTCTTGTTCTCCTGAAAGTATTGTATCACACTGTACAAGGTAACTCCGAACGAATGTGCCCACGAATATTTAGAGCTTAGAAAGTCGTGGTTAATTATCTTCAAAGTAGTAAGATGCGCTGTTGTATCTCGAACTTAAGGTGTTACCAATATGATCTTCGTAGTCTGTGAATCTAAGTAAAGGATCATCTTCTTTCAGAAGCTTTGCTTCATTTAGCCAGTACCATGAGTCTTTCCATCTCTGCTGGCTATCTTTCTCAAGTGTAGCTATCACATAGACAGGCACATTCTGCCTTAGTTTCCGCTTGTTCTTTTGTTCAGGAATGGTCTTTCTCAGCATATCATTGATTCTCTCGATGATGGAAGTCAGGTTGTGATCTCCTTGATTCGTAATGTTGATCTGTATTCTTTGAACTGGATATGGTTCTTTCTTAAGGGTTCTATAGAATAAATCTTCACAAATACTTGCATACTCCGCATAATCATTTCTGAAGAAGTCAGAAGACACCTTTCTACAAACTTCAGGATGGCCAGCCTTGTACAGTTTTACTATGGTTTCATATATTAGGTTATACACATTCATTCTGTCAGTCTGCCTTAATTCATCAACTTCAGCATGTTCTCTGTTATAAAGAAAGATGTTCTCTGATGTGACCATTCCTGATATATATTCATTCTCTTCAAATCCTTCCAGCTTCATTCCTTCCAATTCATAGGTTGTCAGATCAAAGATCGAAGTTAGCTGATGCTCAATAGATAAACCGGTCTTATCTCTTATGGTTGACCATATCAAAGGATCTGTAAGGTGAAGATGGATAGTGCGTGGTGTAATTCCTATTCCGTCAAGAACTTCGGCCACCGCTCTTTCAAAGTCGCTCACATTAAGAATATTCTGAACATCCAAAGTCTTTTCTTCTTCCAGTTCATAAAGGTATTGTCTGATGGTCTCTACTGCCTTTCTGACTTCATCCTTCATCTGCCTTCATCTGCCTTCATTCTCTCTTCAATGAACTTGTCGAGTTCAGATCTTAGTATCCTGGTAGATCTACCTATCTTGAAAGCCTTAAGCCTTCCATCCTTCAGCAGTCTATGGACTGTCTGTCTTGTGACCTTCAGGTACTCTGCAACTTCTGGAATAGTCATCACTTCATCTACCATGTTTCCACCTTCCTTTCTCCATTCTCTATGTATGATAAGAAACGTTATCAAACATAGGAAGCCTTCCTTCAAGGAAGAAAGGCCACCGCTGAATTTTCATGTATCTCCAAAGTCTTCAGATAGGTCATGGTGGTTTGAATGTTCTTGTGTCTAAGATGGCTGGATACTCTCTCAATCGATGCACCATGAAGAAGAAGCTGGACCGCACAGGTGTGTCTAAGATCATGTGCAGTGATTTCATCATTCTTCTTCAGTCCTGCAGCTTTTGCCAGACCTTTCACAATTCTGTTCAGGCTCACTTCAGATAGCTTCTTGCCCTGGCTTCTGTTGGATAGACTCACAAGGATGTGTTCAGATTCAATCCCTGCATCCTTATTTGCCTTCTGCAGATCTTCAAGTGCTTCATATACCCTTTTGTGCAGGTCCACCCTGTCAGTTCCACCCTTGGCAGCTCTAATCATCAAGGATCGACCGTTGACTTCTTCTCTTATGTCAGACCATTTAAGGTTTACCATCTCAGATCTTCTTAAGCCTTCATACACTCCAAGTAAGATGATAGATCTGTTTCTCAGGCCTTCCAGGGATGAATCGCACAAGGACAGCATCCTTTCAACTTCATCCCACTTAAGGTGGTGTGCTTCTGGCTTGTTTGATAAGTTGGCTTCAGATCTGTCTGCATCCTGCCTGACTTTCTTCATCATCATTCTGAAGGTTTCGGTGGTGAAAGGATTAGAACTGGTCTGGCCATTCTCATACAGGAACTGGAAGAACTTGCTTAAGGCTGCCTTCTTCCTGTCTATGGTAGAAGCCGAATAGCCTTCATTTTGAAGCTGCTGGAAGTATCCCATAGCTTCCTTAAGTGTCAGGTCCTTCACACCAGCCAGAAACTCTTCTACATCCTTCTGGTATGCCCTGGCAGTGTTCACCTTAAGCAAACTCACAAAGATGTTCAGTGCCTTCAAGATCTCTGCCTTCCTTGTGTCCAGTGTGATTAGTTCTCTCATTGCCTTCACCACCTTTCATCTATAGAATACCATTATTTGTCTATCAATGTCAATAGTTGTAACTGTGTGTATTCATTAAATATTCAATGGTGTCTATGGTAAAGTTAGAAGTAAGTTAGAAGTAACTAAGAAGAAAGTAAGCTGTTTTCAGGCACTTCTATCTACTTCTATCTTTTGCTGTTTCTGGCTTCCAGAATGATGTTAATTCACTTCTATCTTTTTTCAAGGTAGAAGTAACTGGAAGTAAGTTAGAAGTAAGTTGGAAGTGGACCACAAGGAAGGTGCTGCCTGTGTACTCAATAACGGAAGCTGCTGAAAGGCTGGATATACCAGCATCCACGGTCAAATGGTATGCTGACAGGTTCGCTTCCTATATCTCACCATCCAAAGGTAAAGGAAGAAAGCGGTTTACACCAGAAGACCTGGCCACCCTGCAGAAGATTCATGAACTGTCTCAGGATCACACCACTGAAGAAGTGGAAGCCATGTTAGAAGTTTCTGGTGACAGTATCACCATGTACAGAAGCGATGCAGTCACAACTGCCCTGGATGTTCTCACTTCAAGGATGCAGGCAGCAATGGAAGAAACTATCAAGAAGCAACTATCCGAATCATCAGAAACTGCTGCAGATCTTGCCATCTCAAAGCTCCTGGACTCCATAGGAACTAACACAGAACTTGAACTTTGGATAGACCAGCAATTTAAGAAGTCAGGTACGAAGTCACTTACTGAAGCCAAGATACTAGCCAAGAAAATTCAGAAGGCCATCATCAAAAGATGGAAGGATTCACACACTTGATCTTATCTGTAAGCGTCTCCCCTTTTGTGAACCCCAATGTGTCAATTTTGCTATATGATGCCCCTTGTCTTGTAACTGGCTTCATTAGCTTAATCCCGCTCTTTGTATATTGCCTTCTGCTGCATTTTCTCACTTGTAGTGGTGTATTTACCCCTATGAAGGAATGAAAGTGGCTTAGAATCGATTCTGTAAGCTGTTGTTTTTCAGTGTTTTAGCATATTTTCCAGTCTTCCCATTCTTCCAAGTATTTTCTTCGCATCTTCCATAAATATTCTGTCTCTTTCCATATCGAGATGATAGTATTCATCACACAAGGCTGCATATCTCTTCTGGTGCATTCCTTTTGGCCTTCTTGGAATAGGATCTTGTGGACTCCATTCTTCAGTGCCTAACTCAAGGAAGATCTGACGCATCCTTCTATCTATCTTCCAGTAAGCATCATGATTATTGATAGGTGAAAGATACTTCAGTTTCTGGCACTTCCAGCACAGTAAGGCTGGACCTTCCCTGGTGATATACAGTGCCGATGATTTCCTATTGCAGATAGGACACCTTAACCACCACCGTTCACCTTGGAATTGCCAAGGCTGCTTCACTATCTGAACTTTGTATTTAAGATCTTTGCTGTTGTGAACTCCAAGGCTTGTGACCTGAAGATAATCTTCACACAAATCAATAGTGTGCTCTGACTGGCACATTCCTTTTATCGAGTAAGTCAATGTCAACTGCACACCCTTCTGCAATTCTGCTTGCTGAAGGTAGTATGCTTTCACTTGCTTTGCAGTCAGTTCCGCACATTCCCTGTCAAACTTCATGATGCTCTTTCTCCATTTTCTTTTCATCAGTCACTTCACCGATGCCTAAATCTATTGAATTTCATTGCACCTTTTGTGTACATTATCAGCCTTAATCTCAGATTCAAAGCCATTCACAATAATAATTCAGTTAATCATCAGTGTTTCTATTATTACTGAACATTGCACCAGTTCTGAAGGCCTGCAGTTGGAGTAACAGCTTAATATCCTTCTCAATGTTCCTTCTTATGGATGCTTCATACTTAAGAAAGGACTCATTTGTCACCGTTGAAGGTAGTATCTGCTCTTTCTCCATCTCGTACTGATGTAATTTATCAGTCAATTTACCTTCAATGTCCTTTATTTGATATTCAAGATGTATCTTGAAGTATTCCAGAATTTCCTTGATGCTCACACCTGCTTTCTGCAGTGTCTGCACCACAAACTTTTCATAGTCATCATCTAAACAATTGGGTATGTTCCTTCTTTTGTCTATCGCCTTTTCTACCCTGTCATAATCTTCAAACCAATCACTGAACATACACAAACAGTCTTCGTCATCGAAGATAAGCTTCAGGCTCTTACGTCTCTTCTTCAGGCTGGCATCAACTATGTCCAGCCACTCTTTGTGCCATCTCAAGTCATCCTTATGTGCATCTATACCAAGAACTTCTTTTGGGATGTCACTGAAACCCCTTGATTCAGTCCTGGTGTCATACCAGAATTTCTTTGTGTTTTCATGCCGTTCCTTCAGACTGCCTGATTCATGCCTGTAAAGTCTTCTCATTCGCCACCACTGTATGGCCAGATCTTCACACAGGGATTCTTCCATAACCCCTTCTGGATTCCAGTATTCTTCCAGTGATTCTTTCAGCTGCTTGAAGTCTTCTACATTCTCGAACTGTTCCATTCCAGGAAGAACAACATCCCTGGATAGAACACCGTGGCTAACACGGTTCTTGCTCACAATAGACTTTCCTTCATCAGTAACAGGCCCTGTTGATAGTTCAGCATTCCTTCTATTCGCTTCAAGTTGTTTCTCTGTAAGCATTTCATCACTTCCTTTCAGTTTCACACATCTTCAGCAATGTCTGCACTTACGGAACTTCTACGGAACTTTTGGAACTCTTGGAACTTCTACGGAACTACGCAAATCCAGTCTGGTATTAGTGTTGAAGTGAAAAGTTCCGAAGTTCCGCAAAAAATGTGTGAAAACACAGATTTCATGTTGATGTTTTTGAACATACATCACACACTACTTACTACACTTCTTTTCTTTGGTACTTTGGAACTATATATATATATATTACTTATAATACTAATTACAGCAGTTCCGCATGAGTTCCGTAAAGTTCCATTAGTTCCGTAAATTGCTATAAACTGCTGCTGATGTGATGTACTGGTTCTATTCATTCTCTTCACCGCTGTTCAGATAGGCTTCAAGATAGCTATAAGGCAGTGTCACAAGCCACTGATTAGAACCGTTCAGCTTCTGCCTTTGCTTCTCAGCACCACCAAGGTTAAGTAAGATCTCTTCTATTGCTTTAGGTGCATAGTTCCTATAGGCTGGTATGTCCTGCAGCAAGTACCGAAGTGCTGTTGCTGGATGAACTGCAAGATGTTTCTTGCCATCTCTTCTGTGAATCACCTTAATTCCACTGGATTCTATGATTTCACCGTTAAGAAGGATCTCAAACACTGGCCTTTTGAAAGCTTCTCTTTGTGGTGCATTTCCACCATCAGGAACTACCTTGCTTCTCATCATCGCATCTAGCAGGTTTCCTTCATCATCGATTAGTTCTCTTTCATTGATGAAGGCTGGCAGCCGTGCCCTGTCACCAGTCACTATCTCTTGAATAGCCAAGGCATACGCCACATTCTCTGTTTTCCTTTCGTGGAACTCTTTGATATAGTCTGCTGCCTTTTCCTCAATAGTCCACCAGTGTTTCAACATCACAGCCAGCAGTTTTGCCAGCAGAAGATCTGCATCATCAGAAGTTATCAGGTCAATATTGTGATCGAGCGCATCCAGTTTGAACATCACAGTTCTTGTGTCTGAAGCTGTACTGTCAATTGCAGGAATAGCACTGTTGAACCAAAGCATGTGATAGATCTGCATATTCTTGGCTTTGTCTCCTGTAGTTCCACGTGGAACTGTTCCTATTCCCCTTGATGCAGCCTGGAACATGTCCAGAATCTTCTGGCTTTTCTTGTTAGGTTCAAAGTTGTCCAGAAGTGGTATTTTCCCTGTGCGGTTTAAGTTTTGTGCAGTTGCATAATCGGTGGCTTTATCCAGTCTTATTGCCAGTGGCCCATATATCCTTTGAACAACATTTTCAAAGAAAAGTGTCTTTCCGCTTCCTGGTCTGGCATGGAAGTATAGCCACGGTCTCCATTTCATCGCTTGTTGGAAGCCTGCCAGCATCACAAAGGACACCACAAACGCCACCATCTCTGGATCTCTCCATTGCCATTTACCGATATAGTCACTAAGTTCTTGATAGACTTCTTCAAGTGAAGCTTCCTTGAAGACCTGCTGGAAGATCTCAACGTTAAGCCACTTCTCTTCAAACTCAACTATCCTTCCATCGACTACAGGTGTATCTAGTTTGCAGATCTCCATGTCCTTAACTTCCAGAATGTCTTCACCACTCACAATCACAAACCTATTCTTCAGCTTCCAGACACCATTTCGCATCCTTTGATATTCCTTGATGATTCCCTTGAAGTTGCACTGCTGCCTGATGTGCTTCTTCAATTCATTGAAGGTGTCTTTGGTCATGTCATCCTTTCCTGTCAAAAGACACAGGTCATCAGGTGTGATTCTCTTCAGTTCAAATTCTTGAATAGTTCCCTTGTGCCAGAACATAACCTTGTGGTCTTTGGTGTATCCCAGGATTGTTAGAACTGACTTCATCTCTTCATTCATCGATTCAGCTTTCATCTGCTGGACTTGAATGAATCCTTTGGCTTTGCTTATTGACAGTGCTATGTATTGCTTCTTTGCCAGCTCGCTTTTCTTCTCAGTCAGGATCTTTTCACTTATCTTCAGATCTTTATCTGTAAGTACACTGTAGATCTCATTGTCCTTGTATCCTTTGGCCACCATCGCATCAACTACAGTCTGGATCAAACTAGATCTATCTGTGTTGGATGGATCAGAAGGATCTGCACCTTCACTGATGATCTTATTTATTCTTGGTGATAGGTTCTTTCTGGAAGTCTTCACCGTTTCCAGCTTAAGGTTGAAGTCAACTGCTGCAGCATCGAGAAGCACAGGTGTGATGTAAGTTTCAAAGTCTTCCAAGTTGTATCTATCACCTGAATCTTCAACCATCTCACACCTGATAGGATGTGCAGGATCTTTGACGTTGACGCTTCCTGGAACTCTCAATATTCTAGTCACATCTGCTGTAGTGTCTGCCTTCAGGACCTTCTGGATTCCACGGTTCATCGCTTCATAGTATTCAAGATCTACATCTTCACCAAGTATGTAAGGTTCTTTGAATAGCCACAAACAGTGGTAGCCATGGCCACTGTCTATGATGAAGGATGGCCTGTACTTGAAAGATCTGATGGTCTTCAGTGCTTCTTCCTTTGTCTGATAGAAGGAAGTCTTCTTGTGACCATCCTGACCAGCTTCAACATCAGCATAGAAGGCTATCACTTCTCTGATGTGTTCTTTAGTGCCCTGGCCTGTCAGCTTACCTGCACCGTTAACAGGCAGCTTATGTCTAGGATTCACCGTATAGTAAGTGTTTACGGAAGAGTCAGGTGTACAGCTTCCAGCATACTTCCTGAAGGTTTGTAGCTTTTCTTTGCCTTCGCATAGTATAATATGATCAGAAGTTAACACCTGAAGCGCAGTTAAGAAAGTGGTGGCCACGCTGGTAGTGGCCACTTCTTTTTTGACAGTCATAACTCATCATCTTCTTCTTGCTTCTGTCTGGCTTGTGCAACATGCGCAGTGACAAAAGCGATGTAGTCAGGTTCTTTGTCGGTCTTCTTATGTGTGTTCGGAAGAACAATCATTGTGGCTGTTGGTGTAAGGTTTCCTGACAGGTACTGGCTGCCATCCTTCTTGCTTTTTCTTTTCCATAATCCAGTTAGCTTCACAAGGTTAGAATTAGCCACGTCACATCATCCTTTGGTGGCCACGGTCCTTCAGTGCATTTGTCACCATATCCAGTTCATCAGGTGTGAAGTTGTACCTGTTCCCTGTCTTCCTGAAGGTCAGACCTTTCTTAGTCTGAAGTGTGTAGATCACATCATAGACTACATTAACCCTTACTCTGAACTGTCTTGCTAATTGCATTGCCGTAGTTTCCATAGTGTTCACCATCCTTTCATCATTAGAGATAACAGCATGAAAAAGCTCAGATCTCTTATAGATCTGTGATGGTGAATTAAGATGTGTTCCGCTTAAGATCTTTCATGAAGCTCACCACCTTCTGATGGATGGTGGCTAGTAGAAAGTTAGTATGATTTGAACAAATCCAAGAAGCTTTACACGAAAAGGCTTCAATCTTGATAATACTCTGTGGTATTATCAGGATACCGATGAATCATACAAGTTTCTACTAACCGGCCTTCACTGTTGACAGCAGTTGAAGGCCTTATTGTTGCCATCCTAGTTTTAGTCATTTTTCTATCCTTTCTTGTTCTCCTGAAAGTATTGTATCACACTGTACAAGGTAACTCCGAACGAATGTGCCCACGAATATTTAGAGCTTAGAAAGTCGTGGTTAATTATCTTCAAAGTAGTAAGATGCGCTGTTGTATCTCGAACTTAAGGTGTTACCAATATGATCTTCGTAGTCTGTGAATCTAAGTAAAGGATCATCTTCTTTCAGAAGCTTTGCTTCATTTAGCCAGTACCATGAGTCTTTCCATCTCTGCTGGCTATCTTTCTCAAGTGTAGCTATCACATAGACAGGCACATTCTGCCTTAGTTTCCGCTTGTTCTTTTGTTCAGGAATGGTCTTTCTCAGCATATCATTGATTCTCTCGATGATGGAAGTCAGGTTGTGATCTCCTTGATTCGTAATGTTGATCTGTATTCTTTGAACTGGATATGGTTCTTTCTTAAGGGTTCTATAGAATAAATCTTCACAAATACTTGCATACTCCGCATAATCATTTCTGAAGAAGTCAGAAGACACCTTTCTACAAACTTCAGGATGGCCAGCCTTGTACAGTTTTACTATGGTTTCATATATTAGGTTATACACATTCATTCTGTCAGTCTGCCTTAATTCATCAACTTCAGCATGTTCTCTGTTATAAAGAAAGATGTTCTCTGATGTGACCATTCCTGATATATATTCATTCTCTTCAAATCCTTCCAGCTTCATTCCTTCCAATTCATAGGTTGTCAGATCAAAGATCGAAGTTAGCTGATGCTCAATAGATAAACCGGTCTTATCTCTTATGGTTGACCATATCAAAGGATCTGTAAGGTGAAGATGGATAGTGCGTGGTGTAATTCCTATTCCGTCAAGAACTTCGGCCACCGCTCTTTCAAAGTCGCTCACATTAAGAATATTCTGAACATCCAAAGTCTTTTCTTCTTCCAGTTCATAAAGGTATTGTCTGATGGTCTCTACTGCCTTTCTGACTTCATCCTTCATCT
>ERZ795048.2049-NODE-2049-length-16846-cov-14.300280_pt1 | contig 16846 bp, 11 predicted proteins | sample MGYA00375132_ERZ795048 | MGnify/ENA primary metagenome ERZ795048 (study PRJEB30177, sample SAMN05720225) | activated sludge metagenome | isolation source: Anaerobic digester | place: Hong Kong | collected 2014-12-17 ...
GTCCAGGTCACGTAGGCGGGGTCCTTGAAGCCGATCTCATGCTCCTTCCCGTCGCTCAGGCGGCGGATACGGATGTGCGTAAGGCCCTCACGACGCTCGCTCAACACAAGGTGATCGCGGAACAGGTCCACGTCCTCCAGGCGCACGTCCTCGCGATGCGGCACGACCTCCAGCCACTTCGACCGGTCGTTGCTGTCGTCCTCGCCACAGGCCATCAGGCGGAAGTTGCGGGCCTGCCAGTTGGTGAGGATGTAGAAGCCGCCGGGATGGTGGTAGATGCTGTGCTCATGGCCCTCCTCGCGCGGCAGGAAGACCCGGAACTCCCCGAGCGGCTCGTCCGTGGGCAGCAACCAGTATTCGCTGGTGAGCGTGCTCTCCGTATCGATGATCACGTAGCGGTCCGAGCGGCTGCGGTACACGTCGCAGCTGTAGGCCTCGTCGCGCTCGTGGTACACCTCCACATCGTCGGCGGCATCGGTGCCCAGCACATGGCGGAACACCTTGTAGGAACGCAGGGTGTGGTCCTTGATGGTGTAGAACACGGTGCGGTCGTCCGCCCAGGCGCAGCCACCCGCGGTCCGGGGGATGCGGTCGGGCAGCTCCTCCCCCGTGCGCAGGTCCAGGAAGCGCAACTCGTAGACACGGCGGCCCACGGTGTCCACGCTGTAGCACACCAGTCCGTTGCCGGGGCTCACTTCAAAGTCGGCCAGATCGAAGTAGGCATGGCCCTCGGAGAGCTTGTTCTCGTCCAGGAAGTCGACCTCCGGGGCACCTTCCCGGTCCTCGCGGCGCACGTGCACGGCGTACTCCTTGCCTTCCTCGAAGCGGTGGTGGTACCAGTACCCGTTCTCGCGGTAGGGCACGCTCATGTCGGTCTCCTTGATCCGTCCGCGCATCTCGGCATAGAGGCTGTCGCGCAGGTCCTTCACCGGGGCCAGCACGGCCTCGGCATAGGCATTCTCCGCGTTCAGGTGGTCGATCACGCGTTGCGTGTGGGCATCGGGCGGATCGGCATCGCGTTGCTCCTCGCTGAGGCGCATCCAGAAATACGGGTCGGTGCGGTCGTGGCCGTGCAGGCTCAGCAGGTGGGGTTCCTTGTCCGGACGCGGGGGTACGGGTCGTTCCATGGTGGTCGCGGGCCGGCAGGCGGCCAGGATCAGGATGAAGGGGAGTGCGCGCATGTTCGCGGAGACCGGCGAAAGTACGGCCGCATGAACGGCCCTCAATGCAGGACCTGGTGCAGCACGGCCGGCGAACGCAACTCGCCCAAGCCCTCCACGTGGAAGCGGTAGTAGAGCAGCAACTGGTCCAGCAGGCGGCGGCGCAGATCTCCGGGAAGCACCATGTCCGAAGCACCTCCGATCGGCACCTCCAGCAGGTAGGCCAGCGCCTTGCCCACGTCCTCGTCCATGGCATGCCCGCTGTGCTCGGCGGTGTTCAGGAAGCGGCCCTCCTTCAGGTCGAACCGCCCCTCCACCCCATCGGGAGCCTCGGGAAAGAAGCCCAGATGGCGGCTGAGCTGCACCAGAAAGAGCTGTGGGAACAGGACCGGGTCCGGACCCTCGTCCAGTTCCGTGAGCGCGTCGTCCAGGAACGCGAACAAGGCCGGGTCCGGCGATTCCTCGCGCAGCACCCGCACGAGCAGCTCCTGCAGGAAGAGCAGCACGCCGCCACGCACGGGATCGGCATGCACACGGCGGTAGGGGCGGTCCACCCGGATCTCGCGCAACTGATGCAGATCCCGGTCGGGAGCCCCTTGGGCGGTGAGCTCCACGCGTGCCAGCGGCTGGAACGCTGCCGCGGCGGCACCTCCCTTGCGACCGGTACGCGCGAAGTAGCTCCGCCGGCCGGACTCCTGGGTGTAGGCCTGCATCACCCGGCTGCGGTCGCCATGGGCGATGGTGCGCAGCACGATGGCCCGGGTGCGGTGCAGCATGGCGTCAGCGCACCACCAGCACTTTGGTGTTGCACTTGGAGGAGCCCGTGGGGTCGGTGGCGAAGATCAGGTACACCCCGGTGCTCACCTCCTGACCCTGCAGGTCGGTGCCCGGCCAGATGGCCTGTCCCCCGAGCGAGGTGGTACGATACACCAGGTTCCCGCTGATGTCGGTGATGCGCACGTCGCTGTCACGCATCATGCCGGTGATGGTGATAGGGCCGTCGTAGGTGCGGTCGACCGGATTGGGGAACACCGTGGCACAGCTGGCCCCCACCAGGCCGGCCGAGGCATCGCTCCGGTAGCTCAGGATGCCCTGCTCCGTGCCGATGAACACCTCTCCGCTCTCCCCATCGATGGCCAGGTCGGTGATCGTGTTGCTCGGCAGCGGGCTGTTCTCCACGGTGAAATGGAGCACCTGTTCGGTGCCGTCAGGGGAGACCAGGAACACTCCGGACGACTGTGTTCCGAGCCATTTGCGGTTGGCGCCATCCACGGCGATCGCGCTCACCGCCTCGGTCTCCAACAGCACCTGGATGTTGCCGTCCTGTTCGATCAGGATCTGCTGGGCATCGAAGTCGCCTCCGGAGAACACGGCGTCCGGGTTATAGAACACGGCCACCCCCCTGCCGGTCCCCACCCAGATCTCGCCATCCAGGTCCTCGGCCATGGACAATACGTCAAGCGAGGGAAGCCCGCCGCTGCCCTCGAAGGTCGTGAGGGCCTTGTACTGATCGTCGGAGGTGTTGCTGAGCGTGCCGTTGTCGTTGAACACCAGCATGCCCTGGCTTCGAGGACGGATGATCCATTTCAGGCCATTGGTGGCCGGAAGGATGTCCCGCATGAGCGAGTTGTTGTTCAACACGGCCCCCGGCGCAAAGCTCCTCCAGCTTCCGGTGGGCGTCCTCACTGCGATCGGCGCGGCGCAATTGCTGTTCGTCATCCACAGGTTGCCCTCTGCATCGAAGGCGAGCCCGCCCAATTCGACCTTGTTCTCGGCGCCCAGTCCACCATTGATCTGCAGCGTGGAGTTATCGGGATTGTAGATGGCCACCAGATCACGGTCACGGAACTCGAGCAGCCCATCATCCCAGCTGGCGGCAAAGGCATGGTCGGGGTCGTCGGGGTCCACCACCACGTCCAGGATGTCGTTCACGGCCCCACCGAAGGTGTTGGCCCCGGTCGCCATCAAGGCATTGTTCGACCTGTCGGTCGTACGCCACTCCCCGTTCTGGAGATGATGCACACCATCCTTCAGGAACTTGTTCGTGTAGTTCCCCTCCACACCTCCCGTGGCCACGTAGACCGCGCCTCCAGCGGCATCCAGGCGTACGTTGTTCGTGGTGGTGGGCCCGTTGGGTTCGATCCTCGAGAACTGCGAGCTCCCGACCGGAGCGATCAGGCCCAGGTCGCCGGTGGCGATGAAGACCTCGTTGCCCGGCCCGATGTCGGCCTTCCTGGTGTTCATGGAGACCCCCTGCAGGTCATACAGGGCCCCGATCTCGGCGAAGCTGGCATCGAACCAGCGGACCCAGCCGGGAAAGCAGACGGCCAGTGCCTGATGTCCGTCCGCCGACAAGGAACGAACGGGGTTCCCTGAAAGCGTGGGGATCGCGGTCCACTGCCCCGCCACCAACGCGAACACGGTGTCCTGCTCCGATGCCGACACCCGGCTGATCAGCAGCGTGTCGCCGAAGACCAGGATGTTGGTGATGGCGTTGGTGGAGGACGGGACGTCCGAACGACGACGCCAGTTCTCGAAGGAGGCCAGGTTCGGTGCCTGTTCAAAGGCACTGAACAACCCATCCTCGGTGGCCACATGGATGGAGTCCTGGAAGAACGCCAATCCATTGGCCTGCAGCTGTGACCCTGCGGGGCCGATCAACCAGGTCTCCTCCACCTCCACGGCGTCCAGGTCCACCACCACCACGCCGAAGCCACAGCAGAGGTAGGCGCGGCCGTTCTTCTCCTCGATGGAATAGACCCCCTTGTCACCCAGGATGTTGCTCCGCTTGATGTCCGGGAGATTGATCACGGACGTGCCGGTCAGCAGGTCCAGGTTGCCGTTCCCATAGCCGATCAACAGCAACTGCCGGTCAGCGACCCAACGCACCGTGCTGATCCCCACGTCGCTCAGGGCATTCACCTTGGTGAAGCGTTCGATCTCCCCGGTGTTCCGCCCATAGCGGTAGACCGCCGTACTGGTGGCCCCATGGATCGATGACCCGGAGATCTCCACGTCCACCAGGTCACGGTAGGGAAAATGGTCCTGCCACTCCCCGATGGCCACCTGCCCGGAGGCCTGGAGATGCGCCATCACGCACAGGAGGCAGAGCAGGTGGATGAGTGGGGCTCGCATGGCGGAACGGGTTGCTAACGCACGAGGGCGCCGATCGGTATGGGCAAAGATCGCCCTCCAATGAAAAAGTCCCCGATCAAGGGGACTTCTTCGGAGGTCACGAGCGGAGTCGAACCGCTGTACGAGGTTTTGCAGACCTCTGCCTAGCCACTCGGCCACGTGACCGGAAAGGACCGCGAATATACAGTACCGGTGTTCAGCCTTCCAGTTCGTAGACCACATGGTCCACCGCACCGGCCACGGGAGGATGCTCCTTCACCAGACGCACCTGCCAGGCCAGCTCTCCGGGCCACTCGGCCTTCAGCGCGTCCAGGATGCGCCTGGCCACGTGTTCGATGAGGTTGGCGCGGATGGCCATCTGTTGCTTCACGATGGCGGTCACCCGGCCGTAATCCACGGTCTCCTGCAGGCTGTCCGAGGCCTCCGCGTTGGAGAAGTCCCCCAGCACGCTCACGTCCACCTGGAACTGGCCGCCGATCCGGCCTTCCTCGGCCAGGCAGCCGTGGTAGGCAAAGACCCGGATGCCGTTCACACGGATCAAGCCCATGACCGGCAGTGTTCCAGTCCCGCACGAAGCCGCTGCACCACCTCGTCCCGCCCAAGCAGCTCGCTCACTTCGAACATGCCGGGGCCCTGCATGGCACCCGCCACGAAGAGCCGGTAAAGCGGCATCACCTTCCCCATCTTGGCCCCCGTCCGGTCCATCACGGACTTGAACGCGGTCTCGATGCCTGAGGCGGTGAAGGGGTCCACCGAGGGCAGGGCCTCCACGAAGGCGTCCAGCACGGCACCTCCTTCCTCGCTCCAACGCTTCCTCAGCTCGGGGTCGTGGTCGGCGGTCAGTGGGCTTCCGCTGGTGAAGAGGTACATGCCCTCGAGCATGTCGTTCACGAAGGTGGCGCGTTCCTTCAGCAGGTTCGCGGCCCTGGCCGCCCGTTCCGCCGGAACATCGATGCCCTGTTCAGCGAGCTTCCCACGCAACGCCTCGCCCAACTCGGCATCCGGACGCTGGCGCAGGTACTGTTGGTTGAACCAGCGGGTCTTCTCCGGATCGAACCGGGCCCCGCTCTTGTTCACCCGGTCCAGCGAGAAGGTGTCGACCAATTCGTCCAGGCTGAACAGTTCCTGTTCGGTGCCCGGGTTCCAGCCCAGCAGGGCCAGCATGTTCACGAAGGCCTCCGGATAATACCCGCGCTCCCGGTAGCCGCTGCTGCGTTCACCCGAGGCCGGGTCGGTCCAGTCCAACGGGAAGACCGGGAACCCGAGGCGATCGCCATCGCGCTTGCTCAGTTTCCCGTTGCCGTCGGGCTTCAAGATCAGCGGCAGGTGGGCGAACTCCGGCCGTTCCCAGCCGAAGGCCTGGTACAACAGCACGTGCAGGGGGGCACTGGGCAGCCACTCCTCGCCCCGCACCACGTGCGTGATCGCCATCAGGTGGTCGTCCACGATGTTGGCCAGGTGGTAGGTGGGCATGCCGTCGCTCTTGAACAGCACCTTGTCGTCGATGTGGCTGCTCTGCACCACCACCCATCCCCGGATGCGGTCCTCGAAGCGTACCTCCTCATGGCGGGGCACTTTCAGCCGCACCACATAGGGTTCTCCGTTCGCCAACCGGGCCTTCACCTCGTCCGCCGGCAGGCTCAGGCTGTTGCGCATGTGTTCACGGGTCACCGCGTTGTAAGCGGGTGCGGCCACTCCTGCTGCCTTCAGCCGTTCGCGCATGGCATCCAGTTCCTCGGGGGTGTCGAAGGCGTAGTACGCCTTGTCCGCCTCGATCAGCTGGTCCACGTAGCCGCTGTACAGGTCCTTGCGTTCGCTTTGCCGGTAGGGCCCGTGCGGCCCGCCCTTCCAGGGACTCTCGTCGGGGCTGAGGCCACACCAGTCCAGCGCCTCGCGGATGTACTCCTCGGCCCCGGGCACGTACCGTGTCTGGTCCGTGTCCTCGATCCGCAGGATGAAGGTGCCCCCCGCCTTACGGGCCAGCAGATGGTTGTACAGGGCGGTGCGCACCCCGCCCATGTGCAGCGGGCCGGTGGGGCTGGGTGCGAAACGGACGCGGACGCTCATGTTCGGGTGTTCTGAACGGGGCGCGAAGTTACCCGATCGCATCCGCCCCTCAGGGGGATACCGGCTCGATGGAGGACGCTATCCGCAGCAGGTCCTCCATGTCCTTGTCGGTGGTTCCGAGAAGGGCCACATGGACGCGGTCCTGGGCGGGTCCGGTCATGAACTCCAGCAGTTGCAGCCCTCCATCAGGGTCCCTGTAGTGGTCCCAGATCACCTCCTGGCCCAGAAAGGTTCCTGGCCGGGAGCTCCGCGTGCCGGTCCCGAGATCCAGTTCTCTGGACAGCGGTGTGGGAGCAGGGCCACAGCTCAGGATCACCTGAGGCCTGGATGTGGACAGGAGCGGCATCAGCCGGTCCACCAGATGCACCTGCAGATCCATCCGGCGTTCCGTGGTCACCACATGGTCCGGCGGGAGAAGCACCGTCACCAGGGTGCCCTCGCACAGGGCAAGTCGTTCCTCGTGTTCTTCTCGGACCATGCGGCCGGGGCCGGCGACCACGCTCGTGAAGATCCGCACCACCAAGGAGTCGAACGCGCTCAGGTGCCCCCTGGCCCTGGCGTCCACGAAGGCATCCAGGCGTACCAGTCCATCATCCGGAAGGCGCACCAGCAGGCCTTGCAGAAAGATCCCATCACTGCCGGTGCCACGCTCCGCCTCCTGATACCGGATGCGGTCCAGGTCACGTCTCCTGGGCAAACGCTCCAGCGTATAGGCGCCCTCCTTGGCCGGGTCCAACACCATGCGCCAGTCACGCAACAGGTCGTCCGTGCCCAGTTCGCGCAGGTCCTGAACGCGCAGCACAAGACCACCATGGGGCGTGTGGAGTTCCATGCGGGCCTCCCGTTCACCCGCGACCCCGGGGTCGGCCATCATGCTGTCCGGCACCAGGAGCTCCACCCGGTCCTGGATCAGCAGTACCCGCTTCTCCAAGGACAACTCCGACAAGGTCTTCTGAGCGACCGCCAGGGCCGGCGGGACAAGAAGCAACAGAAGTACCGAAAGGTGCCGGAAAAAAAGAGCAGGAACGTTCATCGGCCACAAGGTATCGCCTCACCATGCATCAGATCCCCTGCCGAATGCCCCTCGGTCGCCGCGGGTCCAAGGTCGAGGGCCTTGTTCCGCCTTAACTTTCGGAACAATTCCCGGTTGTCCGGGGCGTTGGAAGGGATGGCGTGATGCGCACCGACTACGAGCTTTTGATCGCCAAGCTGGATGCGTTCATCCGGCGCTATTACAAGGACCGGCTGATCCGGGGTGGCCTGTACGCCGTTGGGCTCCTCGCCGGCGCCTTCCTCGTGGTGGCCCTCCTGGAGCACTTCGGACGCTTCAACAGCCTGGCCCGCACCGTATTGTTCTGGGGCTTCCTGATCGCTGCGGGAACGGTGTTGGTGCGCTTCGTCGCAGGTCCGCTCGTCAAGCTCTTCCGCCTGGGGCCGGTGATCTCCCATGCCCAGGCGGCCCGCATCATCGGGACGCATTTCGGCGAGGTGAAGGACAAGCTGCTGAACACGTTGCAGCTTCGCGAGCAGGCCGGCGCACACCCGGGGCGGCGCGAGCTGATCGAGGCCAGCATCGCCCAACGGAGCCGCGAACTGGGCCCGGTGCCCTTCGCCCAGGCCATCGACCTGCGGCGCAACACGCGCTACCTGCGCTATGCCCTTCCCCCGCTGCTGGTCCTGGCCGTGCTGCTGCTGGCCGCTCCCAGTCTGATCAAGGAACCCACGCGCCGCCTGATGGCCCACGGAACGGAGTTCGTACCAGAAGCGCCCTTCCGTTTCCTGGTGAACGACACCCTGGAGGTACCCGAGCAGGAGGACTTCGAGCTTGAGGTGGACCTGCGCGGGCAGGTGCTTCCGCAGCAGGTGGAACTCTTGGTGGGTGATAGGCGCATTCCCCTGGTGCGCCAGAACGCTGCCCGGTTCACCCATCGTTTCCGCAATGTGCAGGCGCCCATCAGCTTTCAGCTCACGGCGGGAGGCTTTCTCTCCGAGGAGTTCGTGCTGAACACCCTTCCCAACCCCACCCTGCTCGATTTCGCCCTGGACCTGGCCTATCCGGCCTACCTGGGCATGGCGGCCGAACAGGTGCGGAACACCGGGGATGTGACCGTGCCTGCGGGGACGCGCATCACCTGGACGGTGAACACCCGCAGCGCCGACCGGTTGCTGCTGGCCTTCGACGACAGCACCTACGCCCTGGACGATCGCGGGGATGGGCGCTTCACGGCCGAACGTCGCCTGCTTCAAGCCCGCAATTACCGGATGACCCCGGCCATTGGCGACCGGCGCTCCGAACGGTCCCTACCCTACCGGATCGATGTGGTCCCCGACCTCTACCCCACCATCGATGTGGAGGAGCGCACGGACAGCCTGGCGCCGAAACGACTGGTCTTCAGCGGGCGGATCGGTGATGACCACGGGTTCCGGCGTCTTGAGTTCCACTACCGGGTCGCTGCCGGAGGGGACAGCCTGGCCGCCGATCAACGGGAAGGGGTGATGCCCCTTGGGCTGGAGCCGAAGGCCACACGCCAGGTGTTCTACCACGACTGGGACCTTTCCGCGCTCGACCTGATGCCCGGTGACCGCCTGGAACACTGGTTCGAGGTCTGGGACAATGACGGGGTGAACGGAAGCAAGAGCGCCCGCACCAGCGTGCGGGTGTTCGCCGCACCCTCGCTGCGGGAGCTGGCCGAACGTCAGGAGCAGGATGCCGACCGCATCAAGGAGGCCCTGCAGGAGGGCATCCGGGAGGCCCAGGAACTGCAGCGAGACCTGGACCGCATCCGCCGCGAAATGCTGGACAAGAAGGAGCTCGACTGGCAGGACAAGCAACGTTTGGAGAACACCCTGCAGCGGCAGCAGGACCTTCAACAGCGCATTGAGCAGACCACCGAGCAGTTGCGCCAAAGCCAGCAGTTCCAGCAGGAGTTCCAGCCCATGAACGAAGAACTGCTCCAGAAACAGGAGCAGCTCCAGGAGCTCTTCGAGAACGTGCTCACCGAGGAAATGAAGGAGCTCTATCGGCAGATGGAGGAGCTTCTCGAGAAACTGGACAAGGAAGCCCTGGAGGAGCGCATGGAGGAGATGAAATTGAGCCAGGAGGACATCGAAAAGGAGCTGGACCGGTCCCTTGAACTGTTCAAACAACTGGAGGTCGAGCAACAGGCCGAGGACATCGCGGAGCAATTGGAGGAGCTGGCGGAGGAGCAGAAGGACCTGTCCGAGGAAAGCGACAAAGGGGAAAAGAGCGCCGAACAACTGGCCGAGGAACAGGCCGAATTGGACCGGAAGTTCGACGAGGTGCAGGAGCAGCTGGACGAGCTCGAGAAGAAGAACAGCGAGCTGGAGAACCCCCTGGAACTGCCCGACACGGAACCCCAGGAAGAGGCCATCGACCAGCAGCAACAGCAGAGCCAGGAACAGCTGAAGCAGGACGAAAAGAAGAAGGCCGGGGAAAGCCAGAAGAAGGCCGGGGAGCAGATGGAGCAGCTGGCCTTCCAGATGCGGAGCAGCATGCAGAACTCCGAGCAGGAGCAGCAGGAAGAGGACATGGACGCCTTGCGGCAACTCCTGGAGAACATCGTGCAGCTGAGCTTCGACCAGGAGCGCGTGATGGACGACCTGTCGGCCACGAAGCCCAAGGACCCGCGCTACGTGGAGGTGGGCCGCGACCAGAAGAAGCTGCGCGATGATGCCCGTGTGGTGGAGGATTCCCTCTTCGCCCTCAGCAAACGGATCCCACAGCTCCAGTCCGTGGTGAACCGGGAGATGAACGCGGTGAACGAGAACATGGACCAGGCCGTGGTCCTGATCAGCGACAGCCGGGGCAACGAACGCCAGAAGCCCGTGGCGGCCGAACGGCAACAACGCGCCATGACCTCCTTGAACAACCTGGCCCTGCTGCTGGACGAGGCGCTCCAGCAGATGATGCAACAGATGGCCCAACAGATGCCCGGCAGCGGTTCCTGCAACAAGCCCGGCGGGACCGGTAGCGGGCAGGGCAAGAAACCCTCCATGGCCAAGATGAAGGCCATGCAGGAGGCCCTGAACAAGCAGCTGGAGGAGATGCGCAAGGGTCAGCAGAAAGGCAACAAGCCCGGAGAAAAGAACGAGGGGTCACAGGGCATGCCCGGCATGAGCAGGCAACTGGCCCAGATGGCCGCCCAACAAGCCGCGATCCGCAAGGAGTTGCAACGGATGGCGCAGGAGATGAACAAGGATGGCAGCGGTTCCGGGAACCCCTTGAACAAGCTCGCCCAGGAGATGGAGGAGGTCGAGAAGGACATCGTGAACCGCCGCATCGACCAGGAGACCCAGAAACGCCAGAAGGACATCCTCGTACGCCTGCTGGAGGCCGAGAAGGCCGAACGCGAACGGGAGCTCGACCAGCAACGTACAAGCAACGAAGGGCGGGAGACACCGCACGAGGACCCCGCCCGCTACTTCGAGTACCAACAACGCAAACAGCGCGAGACCGAACTGCTGCGCACCGTGCCACCCGGGCTCAAGCCCTACTACCGGCAGCGCGTGAACGACTATTTCGGTACTTTTGACCGACCCTGATCGAAGCCATGGGAACCCTGATCGAGGACGTGCAGTTCACCCACCGGATAGAGTTCCCCTCCAAGGCGGAGAACATCGCCCTGGTGGAAAAGCTCATCGATGACGCCTGCAAGGCGCACAACGTCCACGAGTCCCGTTATGGCAACATCCTCATCGCCCTTACCGAGGCGGTGAACAACGCCATCCATCACGGCAACCGCCAGGACGCCTCCAAGCAGGTCACCGTGGGTTACGAAGTGGAGGCGGACCGGATCATCTTCCTGATCCGCGATGAAGGTCCGGGTTTCGACCATGACCACCTGCCCGACCCCACCGACCCGGAGAACATCGAGAAGCCCCACGGACGCGGGGTGTTCCTGATGCGCGCCCTGGCGGACTCGGTGGAGTTCGAGGACAACGGGGCCAGCGTGGCCATGGCCTTCAGCCTGCTTCCCGTGCAGGAGTGATGGCCGCGCCTTCCATCACCTTCCATCACCGCGACGTTCCCGACGCCTTCCGCCACCGCGGCCGTCTGCGCCGCTGGCTGAAACGCGTGGCCCGGGAGCATGGGCTGGAAGTACATGAACTGGCCTTCGTGCTGATGACGGACGCCGAACTGCTGGAATACAACCAGCGCTACCTGGGGCACGACACGCTCACGGACGTCATCACGTTCGATGGGCAGACAGGCACCGGCGTGTCGGGGGACGTGCTGATGAGCTACGACCGCATCCGGGAGAATGCCCGCGAATACGGCACCAGCGCACAGCGCGAACTCCACCGGGTGATGGTGCACGGTCTGTTGCACCTGCTGGGCCAACGTGATAAAACGGAGGCCCAGCGAAAGGCGATGCGCGGCGAGGAGGATCGCTGGCTGGCCGTTCTGGACCGCCTTCAGTAGGTCGCCGCCAACGGTTCGCGCGGGGCTCCTGCACGGCCCTCGATGTGGTCCATGCAGCGGGCATGGACCAGCTCGCCCACCCGCCTTCCCAGGCGAAGTCCCTCCACGTTGTCGGTCTGGATGTGGTATCCACCCAGCACCCGCGAACGGCCGGCCATCTCAGCGGTCTCTGTGAAGGTCGGGAACCGCAGGGTCACGCTGTCCTGGGTGATGCCCGGTTCGGTGAGCCATCCGGGAAGCAGGGTCACGGAAGCCCCGTAGTGGTCGCTTCCCGTGAACAGCTCCAGCGCCTTGCCACACCCACCGCTCACGGTGCTGTGGCCGCTCGGATAGGCCGGGAACGGCGGACAGAGGAAGTTCGCCGGCGAGTAGGGACGCCAGTCCTTCCCCTTCATGGCGATCATGCCGACACCTGGTCCGCCCCAGCCGGTGATGTCCTCCTCGCCCAGGAGGTGATGCACCTGCTGATAGGGCCGGCTGTTGTCGTAGTGCATCTTGGCGTCCCAGCAGGCGATGAAGCAGTCCATGGCCGTGGAGGCCACGACGAAGTACATCTTCACATCATCGTCCAGCGTGTGGTCGTCGCGCAGGCTCACGTCCCGCGCGAAGATCAACCAATGGCCGGCCTGCTGCACGCTGCGGGGGCCGTCACGCATGAACTCCACCAGGGCCTTCTCCTCATTGGTGAGCCCGGCCTGCATGGCCACCACCTCGCGCACCTCGGCCTCCAGCCTTGGATCGCCCATCACGGGTGGCGCCGGCGGTCTGAACTGGGCAGCGCTGTCCAGGAATAGTGGTGCCACATGTTGCCAGTGCGGCGAAAGACAGCCAGGCGCAAAGCGACGACCGGTCGTTTCCTCTTCGAAATACTTGGGCTGCCAGCGGTCGATGTCGTTCATGCGCGTGGCTTGGTTCACGGGCACGTAGTGGGTGTAATCCCCGTAAAGCGTGTCCGCGTCCGGGTGGTCGCCGAACATGTTGCTTCCGTCGTGGTGCCTGGCCTCGATCACCGTGTGTGCGGCCAGGTTGCCCAGTCCGGCGGGCGTGGTCGGGTCCAGGTCCGTATAACCGGGATCATAGCCCAGGGCGGTCAATTGATCGGCGAACAGCTGGCTGTCGGCCGGATAAACGGATGTCAACGCCCGGGCCATGGCATAGCTGATCGCCTCCTCCTTGTTGGCCTCCGTGTGCTCTGCCACAGGGCGGCGCTCCGCCTTCAGGAACACCGGGACCGCCAGGCTGTCGTATCGGCTCCACGCATCGAATTGTGCCACCATGGGCAGGGCCAGCATCCGGCTGTTCACCGTGGGCCGCGGTTTGTTGTTCTCGGTGTCGTTGGCAGTGGCCTCCAGGGCCACTCCGCCCCAGATGTAGGCCACATTCGCGGCACCGCGTTCCATCGGGGCGGTTTCATTCACTTCCTGTCCGGTCGGCTCCGGGGCAGAGCACGAGGCAAGGACCAATAGGACACCTGAAAAGGCGGCAGCGGAATTGCGAGGATGCATGGTCTGGAACTTCAGATCGCGAAGATGGCACCAGGATGGTCATTTCCGCATTCGCTCCGGGCGGATCACCCGAACGCTGCTGCCAACACCCCCTTGTGCTACATGGGTATCTTCGTGGAATGAGACCGACCTACGCCCTTCTGCTCATTTCCGTTCTTATCGTCGCCGACAAGGCAAGCGCCCAGGATGGCGCGCCAGGAGACACCTTCACCCTCACCAGCAGCTCAGTGGGTGGCCAGGCCACCACCCGGGAGGTGTTCGATGGGTTCGGCTGCACCGGGGAGAACCGAAGCCCGCAGCTGACGTGGGCCCATGCTCCGGATGGTACGAAGAGCTTCGCCATCACCATGTACGACCCTGACGCGCCTACGGGAAGCGGATGGTGGCACTGGGTGGTGTTCGACCTGCCCGCGACGACCAACGGCCTGCCCATGGGAGCGGGTTCAACAGACGGGGCCGGAATGCCCAAGGGAGCCGTTCAGAGCATGACGGACTTTGGAACCACCGGATACGGAGGTCCCTGTCCGCCCCCTGGCCATGGCGCCCACCGGTACATCGTCACGGTCTCGGCGCTTGATGCGGAGAGCTTGGGACTGAACCCGGAAGCGCCTCCTGCCATGGTCGGGTACACCATCAACAGTCACGCGCTTGCCCGGGCCAGCATCGTCTTCTATTACGAGCGATAAGCATACTCTCCTGAATATCAGGAATTTATGACCCACAGAGGTGTTGCCTCGGCGGTGGTCGGCTGGGGGGTGGCTCCCTATCTTTGCGCCCTCTTGTCAAGGAGGTTGTTCCACGTGGAACCATGAGCACTTTGGACCGATACGATGTCATCGTGGTCGGCGCGGGACATGCCGGCTGTGAGGCCGCGGCCGCGGCTGCCAACCTGGGTTCGCGCGTACTCCTGATCACCATGAACATGGGGGTCATTGGGCAAATGAGCTGCAATCCCGCCATGGGTGGGGTGGCCAAAGGCCAGATCGTCCGCGAGGTTGACGCGCTGGGCGGCTATTCGGGCATCGTGAGCGATAAGAGCATGGTCCAGTTCCGGATGCTGAACCGGAGCAAGGGGCCTGCCATGTGGAGCCCTCGGACCCAGAACGACCGAGGCTTGTTCGCTGAGACCTGGAGGAGGCTGTTGGAAGGAACGCATCAGGTCCATTTCTGGCAGGACATGGTGACCGGCATCCTCGTGGAGAATGGCTCGGTGATCGGCGTCCGAACAGGCCTGGGCATGACCATTCCGTGCGGGGCCGTGGTGCTTACCAGCGGCACGTTCATGAACGGTGTGATGCATATCGGCGAGCGTCAACTCGGTGGCGGTCGGGCTGGCGAAAAGGCCTCACATGGCATTACCGAGCAGCTCGTGGAGCTGGGTTTCGAAGCGGGTCGTATGAAGACCGGCACCCCACCGCGCGTGGACGGAAGGAGCATCGACTACACCAAGCTCGAGGAGCAGCTCGGTGACGAGGACCCGCGCACGTTCAGCTTCCTGCCGGAAACCAAGCCTCCACCCAAGCAGCTTAGTTGCTGGATCACTTACACCAGCCCTGAAGTTCACGACATCCTGCGCTCTGGTTTCGATAGGAGCCCGATGTTCTCGGGGCGGATCCAGGGTGTCGGTCCTCGCTACTGTCCCAGCATCGAGGACAAGATCGATCGCTTCGCCGATCGCGACCGGCACCAGATCTTCGTGGAGCCGGAGGGGTGGAACACCGTGGAGACCTACATCAATGGCTTCAGCACCAGCCTCCCGGAAGAGGTCCAGATCAAGGCACTTCGAGCAATGCCGGGATTCGCACAAGCCCGGATATTCAGACCAGGATATGCGGTGGAGTATGACTACTTCCCTCCCACTCAGCTCACGCATACCCTGGAGACCAAGCTCGTCTCCAGGCTCTACTTCGCGGGCCAGATCAATGGGACCACCGGGTATGAAGAGGCCGCCTGTCAGGGGATCATGGCTGGGATCAACGCCCACCTTGCGCTCAAGGACAAGGACCCGTTCATCCTGAAACGAGACGAAGCATACATCGGTGTGCTGATCGACGACCTGATCACCAAGGGCACCGAAGAGCCCTATCGGATGTTCACCAGTCGTGCGGAATTCCGCATCCTCCTGCGTCAGGACAATGCCGACCTTCGTCTAACACCACGCTCACATGCGCTGGGATTGGCAAGCAGGGAGCGCATGTTGCGCGTGGAGCTCAAAGAGGCCCGAACATCCGAATTGACCGCGCTGCTCCGCCAGCAGGGTGTAACCCCCGAGGTCGCCAACCCGGCCATTGTTCCACGTGGAACATCCCCCATCAGACAACCGGTCAAGCTGCACGACCTGGTCCTTCGGCCCCAACTGGACCTGTCCACGGTAGCCGCGCTTTCGCCATCCATCGGGGAGGCTCTCTCCAGCATGGGCGACCTTCAAGAAGAGGTGGCGGAGCAGGTGGAGATCAACGCGAAATATGAGGGATACCTGGCCAAGGAACGCGAACAGGCCGAACGGCTCTCGCGCCTGGACGAAGTGATCCTGGACAAGGACCTGGACTTCCTGAAGCTCACCTCCCTCTCCATGGAAGGAAGGACCAAGCTGCACCAGATACGACCTACGACGCTTGGACAAGCCTCCCGGATCAGCGGTGTATCTCCGGCAGACCTGTCCGTCCTGCTCGTCTATCTTGGCCGCTAGACACTCTCCACGTGCAACACGCCGACCAGGAGTCACTCCTCGCTTGTCCGATCTGCGGACGAACCGACCTGCAAGTCTGGGGCCCTGTGCTTGACCATTCCGTTAGCAAGGAGCCCTTTACCCTGGTTGATTGTGTGCACTGTGGCTTCAGGTTCACCTCTCCAAGGCCTCGTCCGAACACGATCGGCAGATACTATGCGTCGGAGGAGTACATTTCTCACTCCAACACCAGAAAGGGTTTCGTGGCGTCGGCCTATCAGCGTGTGCGTGCGCATGCGCTGCGCAAGAAGGTGGACCTTGTCAAACGACTTCAGCCCAAAGGCCGCGTACTGGATGTTGGCTGTGGGACCGGGGAGTTCCTGGCAGAGCTCAAGCAGAACCAGTACCTGGTCCAAGGCGTGGAACCGGAGGTCAAGGCCAGGGAGCAGGCCATTGCCAACCATGCACTTTCCGTGCTTCCCAAGCTCCAACTGGTCGAGGCCCGGGAACAGTTCCAGGTGATCACCTTGTGGCATGTGCTTGAGCACCTCCATGACCTGCGAGGCAGCATGAAGCAATTGTTCGCGCGAACAGCTGAAGATGGTGTGCTCATGATCGCCGTACCGGATCGGGGAAGCTGGGACTCCGATCACTACGGCGAGAACTGGGCGGCCTATGATGTTCCTCGACACCTATGGCATTTTCGACAACAGGATGTGCGCCGCCTGTTGCATGAACACGGATTTGAGCTCATGGAAAGCCGCCGCATGCCGTTCGACGCCTTCTACATCGCCATCCTGAGTGAACGGTATCGGGGGCATTCCCTTCCCGTGGCGTTGGTCCTCGCGCTCCTGAAGGGAGCATGGTC
>ERZ795048.2050-NODE-2050-length-16825-cov-13.251282_pt1 | contig 16825 bp, 7 predicted proteins | sample MGYA00375132_ERZ795048 | MGnify/ENA primary metagenome ERZ795048 (study PRJEB30177, sample SAMN05720225) | activated sludge metagenome | isolation source: Anaerobic digester | place: Hong Kong | collected 2014-12-17 ...
TTCGTCTCCGAGTTATTTTCACGGAATTACCCATGGAGATCGACGATCTCTTCTTCGACAGGAGTGCCGATCTCACCATCACGCACCGGAAAAGACCGCACTGGAAACAGCCGGGCAAGGTCCATTTCGTGACATGGCGGCAGGCGGACAGCCTCGCTCAGGCACACTTGGAGCAGCTTCGTCGTGATCGGGATGCCTGGTCCCGGAATTACGGTGAAATAAAGCTCTTCGAATTGCCGGCATCCGTCCAGCGAGAGTATCACCGCCTTTTCCGCGTCCGCGTGGAGCAGTGGTTGGACGCTGGCGCCGGTTCCTGTGCATTGGAGCACCCTGCGGCGCGTGGTGTCGTGAGGGAAACGTTGCTGCATTTCGAGGGTTCCCGATATCGGCTGGGGAGCTTTGCCATAGCCGGCAATCACGTCCATGTTCTGGTGGTGCCATTGCCAGGCCATGATCTCTCCCGGATCACACACAGCTGGAAGTCCTACACGGCCAAGGAGATCAACAAGATGCTCGGACGTACAGGCCAGTTTTGGCAGGCCGAGTCGTTCGATCACCTGGTGCGAAGCGCCGCGCACCTCGAGCGGTTCGAACATTATATCGAACAACATGTGCATCAGGGGGCGGTGGTGGAACGGCGGCCTCTGATGAACCCTGGGTCCGGATCCTGAACCCAGGTCAGGCTTCACTCCCGCACCACCACCATCACCTGGTCCGCCACCTCCGAGGTCCGGATCAGCAGTTCCTTCCGGCCCTTTCCCAAGTTCACCCGGCAGCTTGCCGTGTTGGGCGGCACGCGCCCTTCGTTGTGGGCCACCACGCGTACGGTGTTGTTGCCAGGCCACAGGTCCAGCTTCAGGCGGTGTTTCCGGTGGGTCAGTTCATGCCCCACGAGCACGGGCCGGTCGTTCAGCAGCACGGTGATGGTGTCGCCGTCGTACTCGGCGTTGTCCCAGAGCTGCAGCGTGATGCGGCTGCGGCTGGTGGCCAGGGTGGTGAGGGTGTCGGCGCTTCGGCCGGACAGCGCGGGTGCCGGTGTCGGCAAGGTGGGTAGTTCCCTGCGGGGGAAGCCGAAGTGCATGCGCACGACCAGGGCCAGGTGGTCGTCGGTGGCGCTGTAGGTGGCGGTGCCGTCGGGGCCGCTGGCGGTGCTGGTCCACGCGGGGCTGCGGTCCAGGTGCACCAGGTAGCGCAGGCCCAGTTCCATGCGGCGCGGGCCGTCGAAGTGCATGAGCCCCAGCTCCGGCGCCAGGTAGGGGCGGGTCTGCGTGGGTTCGCGCGTCACGATGGTGAACGGGTCCTCCGTGCTGCGCAGTTCCGAGCTGGTCTGGAAACCGAGGCCGGCGCCCATGCCGATCCTGAGGCGGGTGTCGGAAGGCAGCCAATGCACCTCGGGTTGGGCCCACAGCCGCACCTCGGCGCGGGGCAGCAGGTGGTACAGGTCGTAGCACACGCTGTCCACCCAGAGCAGGTATCCCTGCATGGCGTAGGTGCCCTGCACGGCTATTCCCCACCGGTCCTTGTAGGTGAGGGAACCGCCCACACCCAGCGTCACGCCGGCCCAAGGCAGGGAGGTGGCCCGGTCGGTGGTGTGTTCCACCACGCGCGGCACCTGAAAGGGAATGGTTAGGCTGCCGAGCAGACGGGGCTCCCAGGTGCGCGGGCCGGGCTGCTGGGCGTGGAGGCCCAATGCGGAAAGCAGCAGGAGGAAGGAAGCGGCGCGGACCATGGGGCGGGAAGGTAGGCGGGCCTCCGCAAGGACCATGCCCCGGGATCGGCACGAAGCTTGCCATCTTCGCCAAGCCAACGTCCGCCAACATGTACAAAGCGATCTGTTTCCTTCTCTTCACATCGATCACGGTAGCCTGCACCGCCCAGTTCCCCAAGTCCTTGAAGGAGGTGACCAATGCGGTACAAGGCGTGACCGGTGGCGGCCTCACGAACGATGAGGTGGTGGCCGGGTTGAAGGAGGCGCTGGAGCAAGGCGCGGGCCAGGCCGTGGCCACGGGCTCGGCCGTGGATGGTTTCTGGAACGATGACCAACTGCGCATTCCCTTTCCTCCGGAGGCCGAGAAGGTCCGAAGCACGCTGTTGGGTCTTGGCATGCGGGGACCGGTCGAGGACTTCGAACACACGATGAACACCGCTGCGGAGCAGGCCGTGAAGGAAGCATTGCCCATCCTGCGCGATGCCGTGCTGGGCATGAGCATCGGTGATGGTTTCACGATCCTTCGGGGCGGTGAACGGGCCGCAACGAACTACCTGCAGGACAAGACCACGGCGCCGTTGCGGGAGAAGTTCCGGCCGATCGTCGAGCAGGCCAATGACGAAGTGGCCTTGACGAATGCCTGGGAGCCTCTCGCCTCGGCCTACAACAAGGCGGCGCTGTTCACCGGCGGACGGGCCGTGGACCCGGACCTGGATGCCTACGTGACGGACCGTGCGCTCGATGGGCTGTTCACCCTGATCGCACGCGAGGAGCTGCGGATCAGGGAGGATCCCCTCGCGCGCACGAGCGAACTCCTGAAGCGGGTGTTCGGGGGACAGTGACCGCGGGCACCTTCACAAGCCCCTGTTGATAGATGGCCGAACGGCCCGTCCCATAAGGGCTTGAGGCACGGCTAGGTTTGTCCGGCACCCTTCCGGAACACGACCGGGCCTGACTTGGATGCATGCGTGTGGCCCCCTGGCCGATCGCGCAGGCCCGCTGTAGGACCGATGGGTAAGCCGCAATGACCGGAGCCCATGGCCGAACATGACCGCCTGTCCCTGAAGCGCGCACTGCGCTGGTCCCGTTCCATCAACCTTCCCGTCCCAACGCTCCTGCTGGTGCTGTTGGCGGGGCTTGCACCGCTCAAGGACGTGCAGGCCACCCACGCGATGGGTGGGGACATCACCTATGACTGCATCGGCCCCGACCAGTACAAGGTGACCTTGAGCTTCTACCGGGATTGCAACGGTGTGGCCGCGCCCACCAACTGCAACAACGGGCTCAGTTTCGATGTCTCCAGCTCACAATGCGGAGCGAGCTTCAGCGCCTGCTTCTCCCTGGACAGTGTGGACATCATCACGCCGATCTGCGTCACTGCGCTGGACGCCTGCCTGGACAACAACGGTCAGTATGGCGTGGAGCGCTACCGGTATTCGGCCATCATCAACCTGGCCGCCTGGTCGGGTTGCGGGACCGATTGGAACATCGAGTGGGAGCTCTGTTGCCGGAACAACGCCATCACCTCCCTGCAGAACCCCGGCAACCAGCGCCTGTACCTGAACGCCACGCTGGACAACACCTTGGGCGTCTGCAACAACTCGCCCGACTTCCTGAACGACCCCGCGGTGTTCAGCTGCGTGGGCCAGTCGGTGGCCTACAACCACGGCGTGAGCGACGTGGAAGGTGACTCCCTGGTGTTCTCGCTGGCCCCGGCACGCGGGACCAATGGGAACGTGCTCAACTATGCCAACGGCTACAGCTTCCTGCAGCCCGTCATCACCTCGGGTGGTGGCAACAGCGTGCAGATCGACCCCCAGACCGGCACCATCACCTTCGTGCCGAGCATCCAGCAATTCGCGGTGGTCACCGTGCTGGTGCGTGAGTTCCGGAACGGGGTACAGATCGGGACCTACACGCGCGACGTCCAGTTCGCCATCGTGGCGTGCAACAACAACTTCCCCTCGGCCAGCGGAGTGAACGGTACGGGACAGTTCACCTACAACGTGTGCGCGGGGACCCCGTTCTGTTTCGACGTCACCTCGGCCGATGCGGATGCCACGGACTTCGTGACCATGTCCTGGAACCAGGGCATTGCGGGTGCCACGTTCACCACGAACGGCCTGCCAAGGCCCACGGGTACGTTCTGTTGGACACCGAACCAGGTGGGCAACTTCCTGTTCTCCGTGACCGTGGAGGATGATGCCTGCGTGCTCAGCGGCTCCAACACCTACGGTTACGTGATCAACGTGACCCCGCCGCTGACCCCTTCGAACGCGGGGCCCGATCAATCCGTCTGTGGGACCTCCGCGACCCTGGCGGCCGCGCTGCCATTCGGCCAGGTGCAAGGCACCTGGACGGTCGTGAGCGGCAGCGGCACCTTCACCAACCCGGGCTCGCCCACCTCCCAGGTAACGGGGCTTTCGCAGGGCGCGAACGTGTTCGCCTGGACGGTCGATTACCTGACCTGCGGAACCACATCGGACCAGGTCACCGTTACCGCGTTCAACCCGGCGCAGGCGCCTTCCAATGCCGGCCCCGACCAGCAGCTGTGCCTCCCGACCAACAGTACGACGCTGGCTGCGAACACCGCCGTGGCACCCGCCGTGGGAACGTGGAGCCTCGTGAGCGGCACCGGCACCATCGCCAGCCCGAACTCGCCGACGAGCACGGTGAGCAACCTCGGCATCGGGACCAACGTGTTCCGTTGGACGATCAACAACGGCCCCTGCGGAGCACCCACCACCGACCAGGTGAGCATCACGGTGTTCAACAACGCACAACCGGCCGCCAATGCCGGTCCTGACCAGCAACTGTGCGCCCCTCAGACATCGGCCACGCTGGCCGGCAACGCAGCACCCGCGCCCGCCTCGGGCCAGTGGACCCTGGTCGCCGGGTCAGGTACCATCGTCAACGCCGCCTCCCCGAGCACCTCGGTCACCGGTCTTGGCATCGGGGTGAACACCTTCCGCTGGACGATCAACAATGGTCCGTGCACCCCTGCGAGCACGCAGGACGACGTGACCATCGTGGTCTTCGACCCGAACAGTCCTGTGGCCAATGCCGGTCCCGACCAACAGCTTTGCTCACCTCCTTTCACCACGACGTTGCAAGGCAGCACGCCGACGTTCCCGGCCACGGGCACATGGACGCTCGTGAGCGGAAGCGGCACCATTACGAACCCCTCGGACCCGGGTTCCGGGATCACGGGGCTTGGACTGGGTGTCAATGTGTTCGCCTGGACGGTGAGCAATGGCCCCTGTGTCGGAGGGGTGACCTCGGACCAGGTGTCCATCACGGTCTTCGATCAGAACGCGGCGACCGCGAACGCCGGAGCCGACCAGAACATCTGTGGCAGTTCGCCGCAGGCCACGCTTGCGGGCAACGCACCCACCGCTCCGGCAACAGGCTCCTGGACCCTGGTCAGCGGGACGGGCACCATCACGAACCCCGCCTCTCCGACCACCACCGTCACCGGGCTTGGCGTGGGTCAGGTCACCTTGCAGTGGACGATCGACAATGGCCCCTGCGGAGCGCCCACATCCGACCAGGTGAGCCTGTTCGTCTTCGACCCCGCACAGGCAACGGCGAACGCCGGACCGGACCAGCAACTGTGCACCCCCAACACGAGCACCACCCTTGCCGGGAACGCACCGACCTTCCCGGCCACGGGCACATGGACCCTGGTGAGCGGGACGGGCACCATCGCGGACCCCGGCTCGCCCACCAGTGCGATCTCCGGTCTGGGAGTGGGCAACAACGTGTTCCGGTGGACGATCACCAACGGCCCGTGCGCCAATCCGGTCACGTTCGATCAGGTGACCATCCAGGTCTTCGACCAGAACGTGCCGACCGCGAACGCCGGCCCTGACCAGGAGCTGTGCACTCCCACCACCAGTACGACCATGGCGGGAAGCACGATCACTGCCCCGGGTACGGGCACATGGACCCTTGTCAGTGGCCAGGGCAACATCCAGAACCCCTCCTCGCCGACCACGGCCATCAGCAACCTGGGCGTCGGAGTGAACGTGTTCCGATGGACGGTAAGCAACGGGCCCTGTGCTCCGGTCAGCCAGGACGAGGTCAGCGTATCGGTGTTCAGCAACTCGGTGCCGTCTGCGAATGCCGGTCCCGACCAGAGCTTGTGCACGCCGGTCACCAGCACCACCATGGCGGGAAGTGCCATCACCTTCCCGGCCACGGGCACCTGGACACTGGTCTCCGGTACCGGCACCATCGCATCCCCGAACGATCCGGCGACCTCCATCACCGGGCTCGGCGTCGGGGTGAACGTGTTCACCTGGACCGTGGACAACGGACCCTGTGGAGCTCCGACCAGCGATCAGGTGACGATCACGGTGTTCGATGGCTCCGTGCCCGCAGCGGATGCCGGCCCCGATCAGGAGATCTGCGTGCCGACCTTCCCGAACACCGTGACCCTCGCGGGCAGTCCGGTGAGCTTCCCGGGCACAGGGACCTGGACCCTGGTCAGTGGAACCGGCACGATCGTGGATCCCGCTGATCCCAACACCCTGGTCACAGGACTCACCGTGGGTGCGAACGTCTTCTCCTGGACCGTGAACAACGGGACCTGTGCGGCACCCACTTCGGATCAGGTCACCATCCTGGTCTACGATCAGGCCAACCCGGTGGCGAATGCGGGCACGGACCAGGACCTGTGCACACCGATCACCAGTACCAATCTGCAGGGCAGTGCGCTCACCTTCCCGGCCACCGGGCAGTGGAGCTTGATCAGCGGCACGGCCACCATCGCCGACCCCACGGACCCGAACACCCAGATCACCGGTCTGGTGGTGGGCACCGTGGTGCTGGAATGGACGGTGGACAATGGGCCCTGTGCGAACGGCATCACGAGCGACCAGGTCGCGATCAACATCTTCAACGGCAACGCCCAGCAGGCGGATGCCGGTCCCGACCAGGAGATCTGCTCCACCACCAGCTCCGTGGTGCTTGCCGCCAACGGCGCAGTGGGCCTGGCAACGGCCAGCTGGTCCGTTGTCCAGGGTAGCGGCACCTTCGCCGATGCGACGGACGAGTCCACCACGGTGACCGGATTGTCGGTGGGTGAGAACGTGTTCCGCTGGACGATCGACAACGGAGCCTGTGGTCTGTCGTTCGATGAGGTGAGCATCTTCGTGTTCGATGCCAGCAACCCGGTGGCCAATGCCGGTGCGGACCAGGAGCTCTGCGCCCCGACCACCTCCACCACCATGACCGGGAGCGCCGTGATCTTCCCGGCAACGGGCACCTGGACCCTGGTGAGCGGACAGGGTACGATCACCAACAGCGCTTCGCCCACCAGCACGATCACGGGCCTCGGCATTGGCGCGAACGTGTTCCAGTGGACCGTGGACAATGGTCCATGCGGTGCGCCCACCAGCGACCAGGTCACCATCTTCCTCTACGACAACACGGCACCGGCCGCGAACGCCGGTGCGGACCAGTCGCTCTGCACACCGGCCGGCAGCACCACGTTGGATGGCAATGCTCCGGTGGGCGCGGCGATCGGGACCTGGACGTTGGTGACCGGTTCGGGCACCTTCGCGGATGCCAACGACCCCCAGACCTCCGTGACGGGTCTCGGGGTGGGAGAGAACATCTTCCGCTGGACCATCGACAATGGGGCTTGCGGAACGACCGATGACGTGGTGAGCGTGTTCCTGTTCGACGCGAGCAACCCCGTGGCCAATGCCGGACCCGATCAGGAGATCTGTCTGCCCACCACCCAGGCCATCCTCAACGGAAGCGCGTTGATCGCTCCGGCCACAGGGACCTGGGCGCTCATCAGCGGCACCGGGTTCATCGCCGTCCCCGGACTTCCGACCACGTCGGTCACCGGCCTGTCGCTGGGTGTGAACGTGTTCACGTGGACCGTGAGCAATGGCCCTTGTGCGAACGGGCTCACGGTCGACACGGTGAGCATCATCGTGAACGATCCGAACAATCCCCTGGCCGATGCAGGCCCTGACCAGGCCATCTGTTCGCCCTTGGACAACGTGACGATGGCGGGTAGCACGCTCATTCCTCCCGCATCAGGCATCTGGACCTTGGTGAGCGGTTCAGGGACCATCGTCGACCCAACGGATCCGGCCACACCCGTCACAGGGCTCCCCGTGGGTGTGCATGTGTTCGAATGGACGGTGGACAATGGTGGCTGCGCCAATGGGATCACCACCGATCAGGTGACCATTGAGGTCTATGACGAGAACAGCCCCGATGCCGACGCCGGTCCCGATCAGAGCCTGTGCTCACCGGACGACCAGACGGTGTTGTCCGGGAACTCCCCGATCTTCCCTGCCGTCGGCACCTGGACCCTGGTGAGCGGGAGCGGGATCATTTCCGATCCGAACGATCCGAACGCCACGGTATCGGGCCTGACCATCGGCGAGCATGTGTTCCGCTGGACCGTGGACAACGGGCCATGCAACAACGGTTCCACGACCGATGAGGTCAGCATCTTCATCTACGACGAGAACAACCCCGATGCCAATGCGGGGCCGGACCAGGAGCTTTGCACACCGGTGCTTAGCACGGTGCTGGCGGGAAGTCCATTGACCTTCCCGGCGGCGGGTGCCTGGACCTTGCTGAGCGGTACGGGTTCGATCACGACGCCGTCCTCGCCCACTTCCGGGGTCACCGGGTTGGCGATCGGGGAGAACGTCTTCGTCTGGACCGTGGACAACGGGCCCTGTGCCAACGGTACCACCTCGGACACCATGGTGGTCCGGGTGTTCAACGGAAGTGACGCCGCCGCCGCCGCAGGCCCGGACCAGAGCATCTGCACGCCCTTGAGCGCGGTGTTCCTCGCTGGGAGCACGTACACCTTCCCCGGAACCGGCACCTGGTCCCTGGTCCAGGGAACCGGTGTCCTTGCGGACCCGACCGACCCGAACACGGAGGTCACGGGACTCACCGTGGGAGAGAACGTGTTCCAATGGACGGTCGATGCCGGGCCTTGCGCCAATGGTGTGACCACGGACCTGGTCAGCATCTTCGTTCATGATGCCAACAACCCCGTGGCGGACGCTGGTCCGGACCAGGAGTTGTGCACGCCAGCCATTGGCACCGATCTGTCGGGCAGTCCGGTGACCTTCCCGGCCATCGGTACCTGGAGCGTGGTGAGCGGTACGGCCACGGTGGTATCCCCCAACGACCCGAACAGTGCCTTGATCGACCTGACGGTGGGTGAGAGCGTCCTGGTCTGGACGGTGGACAACGGGCCATGTCCGAACGGCATCACCACCGACACGATCGTGGTCCGGCTCTTCGATGGATCGGCCCCGATCGCCGATGCGGGGGACGACCAGGCCCTCTGCTCCCCGACCACGAGCACCAACCTGAATGGCAGTCCTGTGGTCTTCCCCGGCATAGGTACCTGGACGGTGCTACAGGGTGGAGCGACGGTGGATGCTCCGGATCAACCCGGAAGCAGCACTTCAGGACTGACCGTGGGAGCCAACGTCTTCGTGTGGACCGTGGACAACGGACCCTGCGCGAACGGGACCACTTCGGACACGGTGACCGTCCTGCTCTACGACCAGGCCAATGCCGCTGCCGACGCCGGTCCGGACCTGGAGGTCTGTCTTTCCGAACTGCCCGTCCAGTTGAGCGGTAGCCCGGTGACGTTCCCTGCGGCAGGCAACTGGACCATTCTGAGCGGCATCGGCACCTTCTCCGATCCAACGGACCCTCAGGCGCTCCTGAGCGGAGTGCCGGTGGGGGAAGTGACCCTGGTCTGGACCGTGGACAATGGTCCCTGTCCCGACCCGCTCTCGAGCGACACGGTGATCATCCAGGTGTTCGATGACAACGCACCGGTCGCGGACGCCGGTCCGGACCAACAGATCTGTACGCCGGCCACGGGGACCACGTTGCAGGGTTCGGTCCCGGTGTTCCCGGGCTTCGGGACCTGGTCGGTGATCTCGGGTTCGGGCACCTTCTCGGACGTGAACGACCCGAACGCGTTCGTCTCGGGCCTGAGCGTCGGCCAGAACCTCTTTCAATGGCAGGTCTACAACTCACATTGCGGATCGGGCGTCACCTCGGACATCGTTCGTGTCTTCCTGTTCGACCTGAACGCGCCCCCGGCCGATGCAGGTCCCGACCAGGAGCTCTGCAGTCCGGATGACCAGACCTTCCTGCAAGGGAATGTTCCCACGCCTCCGGCCGTCGGGGTGTGGACCGTGGTCCAGGGAACGGCCAACATCGCGAACATCAACAACCCGAACACCCCGGTCAGCGGGTTGACGATCGGAGAAACGATCCTCTCCTGGAGCATTGACAATGGCCTCTGTGGAGCCAGTGTGGACGAGGTGAGCCTGTTCGTGTTCGACAGCGCACAACCGGCGGCGGACGCCGGCCCCGGGCAGGAGCTGTGCACCCCCCAGGATTCCACGTTCCTGGCGGCCGTCCCCCCGATCTTCCCGGCCTTCGGCACCTGGTCGCTGGTCCAGGGTGCGGGGCAGATCGCATCGCCGAACGACCCGGCCACCGAAGTATCCGGCCTGGCGATCGGTAACAACGTGTTCCAGTGGACGGTCTACAACGGACCCTGCAACTATCCGGACAGCATCGCGCTCGTGACCATCACGTTGTTCGATGACAGCACGGCGGCCGCGAACGCGGGCCCCGATCTGGAGACTTGTCTGCCCTTTGCCAGTGTCGAGATGCAGGCTCAGGCGCCTCAACCTCCAGCAACAGGCACATGGAGTTTCCTGAACGGCACGGGGACCATTGCCGATCCGAACTCACCCGTCACGGCGGTCACCGATCTGCAGGTGGGCATCACCACGCTGTTGTGGACCTTGGACAATGGGCCCTGCGCGGACAACGGTATCCTGACGGATACGGTGGACGTCTACATCTATGACCCTGGAGCACCCACGGCGGACGCCGGTCCCGACCAATCGCTCTGTACGCCGGACACCACCACGAACCTGGCCGGTAACGTTCCGTCCTTCCCGGGAGAAGGGACCTGGACACTGATCGGTGGCAGCGGAACGATCGCCGACCCGAACGATGCCGGCACGTTCGTGAGCGGCCTGTCGGTAGGCGAGAACGTGTTCGTCTGGGAGATCTACAATGGCACCTGCGGTTTCGGTCCGCCCAGTCGCGACACCGTCATCGTCACTGTCTTCGATGATGCACAACCCATCGCACAAGCGGGAGCTGACCAGGAGCTGTGCACGCCGACCACGAGCATCGTACTGCAGGCCAACGATGCCCTGCTGCCTGCCGTCGGTTCGTGGAGCGTGGCTTCCGGCAGTGGCACGTTCGCCGATGCCTCCGATCCGAACACGCTCGTCGATGCACTTGCCGTCGGATCGAACGTGTTCGTTTGGACCATCGACAACGGAGCCTGTGGCACTTCCACGGATACGCTGGTGGTGGACCTGTTCGACCTGAACGCGGCGCCTGCGGATGCCGGTCCTGATCAGGACATCTGTGTGCCCACCTTCCCGAACACGGTGACCATGGCCGGCAACGCGCCCACGGCACCCGCGATCGGCACCTGGTCGCTCGTGAGCGGAACGGGGACGATCACGGACCCCAATGATCCAGCTACGGTCATCACCGACCTGCAAGTGGGTGTGAACGTGTTCGCCTGGACGATCGTGAACGGTCCGTGCGACACCACCACCAATACGGTGACCGTGTTCGTGTACGATGCCGCGCAACCACCCGCCAGTGCTGGTCCGGACCAGGAGCTCTGCAGTCCTGACAACACGGTGCAGCTGGCCGGCAACGTTCCCACCGTCCCGGCGGAGGGGACCTGGACGATCCTATCAGGCACGGGTTCGTTGAGCGATGCGAACGACCCGGCTGCTTCGTTGAGCGGCCTGCTTCCCGGACAGACCGTGCTGGTCTGGAGCGTGGACAACGGACCCTGCCCGAACGGACTCACCTCGGACACGGTCGTCGTCACGGTGTTCGACGGCTCCCTGATGGCCGCAGCGGCCGGTCCCGACCAATCCTTCTGCACACCGCTCGAACCCCCGATCACCATGCTTGCAAGTACCGTTTCGCTGCCTGCCTTCGGGGCCTGGGCGCTGATCAGTGGCACGGCCACCATCGTCTCACCGAACGACCCCTTCTCGGAGATCACGGGGCTCGGGCTTGGTGAGAACGTGTTCGAGTGGTCCGTGGACAATGGTGTCTGCGGCAGCACGAGCGATCAAGTGAGCCTGTTCGTGTTCGATGGGTCAGCACCTGCAGCCGATGCGGGCCCCGACCAGATCTACTGCCAGGACGTGACCGAGACCCCGCTGGACGCCGTGCCGGCAACCAGCACTTCCGTGGGATCATGGAGCGTGATCGCCGGGCCGGGACAGATCTCCTCGCCAGGGGATCCCGGCAGCCTGGTGACCGGCCTCGGCCTCGGTCAGAACGTCCTGCTCTGGACGGTCTTCAATGGGGAATGCGGCAATACGGCCGATACCATGGTGGTGGAACTCGAGGATTGCCTCACGCTCACCATCCCCGACGCCTTCTCCCCGAACGGTGACGGTGTGAACGACCAGTACGTGATCGACAACCTGGAGAGCTACCCCCGGAACAGCCTGCAGGTGTTCAATCGCTGGGGAAGCAAGGTGCTGGACCGGACGCCCTACCGCAATGACTGGGATGGGCGCAGTGAAGGCGATATGAACTGGGGCGAGGAACTGCCCGAGAGCACGTACTACTACATCCTCGACCTGAACGACGGGACCGATCCCTACACCGGGTACATCTACCTGCGCCGTTGATCATGACCCCACAACGCAAGCAAAACCATACGCCGATGCGTACCACGGCAAGACGCTGGTCAGGGCTCCTGCTCCTGCTCCTCGGAGCGGGAGGGCTTTTCGCACAGCAGGATCCACAGTTCACCCAGTACATGTTCAACCTGCTCGCGTTGAACCCCGCCTACGCGGGCAGTGCGGAGCGGGTGAGCATCAAGGGCCTCACCCGACACCAGTGGGTCGGCTTCGAAGGCGCCCCCATGACGCAGACGCTCACCGTGCACAGTCCGGTATGGCACCAGAGCCTGGGCGTGGGCGGCACCATCATGCGTGACGAGCATGGTCCCGTGACCCAGTACGGGATCATGGTGGACCTGGCCTATCGCATGTTCCTGGGCGGAGACAACAAGCTGGCGTTCGGATTGAAGGGCGGGGTGAACCTGATACAGGGTGACTTCGCGGCACTGAACCCCCTCCAGGCCAACGACCAGGTGTTCCAACAGAACGTGAGCACCAAGACCGATCCCCAGTTCGGTTTCGGTGTCATGTACTACGGTGAACGCTTCTACCTGGGGCTGAGCACCCCCAAGCTGCTGCGGACGGAGTTCTTCGACGACATCGGTGTACGCGACACCACCTCCCTGAACGCCTTCCAACAGGGACAGAAGCCGCACTACTTCCTGAGCGGTGGCTATGTATGGGACCTGGGCGATTACATGAAGTTCAAGCCCACCTTCCTGGTGAAGGCGGTGGATGGCGCTCCGCTGAGCTTCGACCTGAGCGCCAACTTCCTGTTCTATGAGAAGTTCTGGCTGGGTGCCATGTACCGGCATACCGATGCGGTGGGCCTGTTGGCGCAGTACCACATCACCGATGACCTGTCCGTGGGCTATGCCTACGATTATCCCCTTTCACCACTGCGCAACTACAGTGGCGGCTCGCACGAGTTCATGCTCGGGTTCGAGTTCGGCAACAAGCTGAAGGGCATCCGTTCACCGCGATACTTCTGATCCATGCGTACTCCGGCGACGAACTTCCGAAGCATCCTTCTCCTGCTCCTTGCGGCGTTGCTGCTGCCCCAGGCGGCGGGCGCGCAGAAGCTGAAGGAACGCATGGCGCAGCGCTATGCCGAGGTGTTCGACTATCCGCGGATGGCCGCGGTGTACGAGGACATCGTGACCAGTGGCAAGGGGGATGTATCCGACATGCGACGCCTGGCCCTGGCCTACAAGCGCATGGGCGAGTGGGGCAAGGCCGAGCAGACCTATACCCGCATCATGGGCACCGGTTCCGCGAGCCCGCAGGACATGTGGGACTATGCCGAGGTGCTCAGGAACAACGGCAAGTACGAGGAGGCCATGGAATGGTACGCGAACTATGCGCAAGGTTCGCCGGATGATGCCCGTGCCCAGGCGTACGTGGCACACCCGGGACTGCTCGAACGGCTCATGCGGGACAGCGCCAGCGCCCGGATCCGGACGTTGCCCATCAATTCCCCCGAGGCCGACCTGGCACCGACCGTGATGGAGGAGTTGTTGCTGCTCTCCAGTGCACGCGGTGAAGGCGTGGGCGGATCACATGCCTACAAGTGGGACGACCAGCCCTTCCTGAACCTGTACTCGGCCCTGTTGAAGGGTGAGACCGCGGATGAAGTGATGGTGATGCGCAAGGATGTGAACAGCCGCTACCACGATGGCACGGCCAGCTTCGACTCCCTGGCGCAGCGGTTGTACTTCACGCGCAACAACCTGCACTATGGTGTGCTTCAGAAGGCGGAGGACGGCCAGTTGAACCTGGGCATCTACTTCTCCGACATCGTGGAGGGAGAGTTCGGGAACAAGGAATGGGGCAACCTGATCCCCTTCGATCACAATGATCCGGAGTTCAACACCGGTCATCCCAGCGTATCACCCGACGGCCGACGCCTGTTCTTCGCCAGCGACAGACCTGGTGGCATGGGGGGTGTCGACATCTGGGTGTGCGACAACCTCGGCAACCAGTGGGGGGCTCCGTACAACCTTGGTGCACCGGTGAACACACCCGGTGATGAGATGTACCCGCACATCACTCCGGACAGCATCCTGTACTTCGCCAGCACCGGACATCCCGGTCTTGGTGGCATGGACCTGTTCTACAGCCGCCTCCGACCGGCCGGGCCGGGCAACCCCTTCAACCTGGGGTACCCGATGAACACCCGGTACAACGACCATGCCCTGGTCCTGATCAACGACAGTACGGGCTTCTTCACCAGCGACCGGCCCGGTGGGCAGGGCAGCGACGACATCTACGGATGCACGATCCGGCCACCGATGATCTACATCAGCGGCATCGTGGTGGACCGCGACACCCGGGAGCCGATCGAGGGTGCCACCATCCTGTTGAAGGATGAACAGGGGCAGCATGTGAAGCGCTTCCAGCTGGAGACCGAACCGGGTGGAAAGTTCAAGATCGACGCGGAGTACCACGAGAAGTACCAACTCCTGGCCAGCAAGAACGGCTATTTCCAGAACCAGCTGGAGATCGCCACCGACACCGATCCGCTCGAGGACATCGTCGTGGAGCTTGTGAAGTACGACTACGCCGCCGAGGGACTGGTGCTGCATGGCGAGACGGAGGAACCCATCACGGGCGCTTCGGTGAAGCTGCTCGATGGTGAAGGCAACATCCTGGAGGAGTTGATGACCGCGGACAACGGCAAGTACGCCTTCCCCCTGAAACCCGAGAGCGACTACCGCATCGTGGTGGAGAAGGAGGGCTTCTTCAAGCAGAGCGCCCGCATCAGCACCAAGGGAAAACCGAGCGCGGTCATCTACACGGACTTCAAGTTGTTCCCGCTCGTGGTGGACCAGGTCGTGCGTCTGGACAACATCTACTACGACTACAACAAGGCCGACATCCGTCCTGATGCGGCGCTGGAACTGGACAAACTGGTGCAGACGCTGCTGGACAACCCCACGGTGAAGATCGAGCTGAGCTCGCACACCGACTGCCGCGGAGGCGAAGGCTACAACCTGAAGCTTTCCGAGCGCAGGGCGAAGAGCGCCGTGGACTACCTGGTCAGCAAGGGCATTCCCAAGGACCGGGTGTTGAGCAAGGGCTACGGCGAGAGCAAGCCCAGCGAATCCTGCGAATGCACGAAGTGCACCGATGAGGAACACCAGCGCAATCGCCGCACCGAGTTCAAGGTGTTGGAGAAATAGCGTCCAGCCGTTCCCTGGCCCGCCCGGCATAGAATCCGCCGCCGGTGGCCACGGACTCGTACAGGGGGCGTGCCGCGTTCCACCCGCTCACCCGTTCGGTGCTGAGCGCTCGGTACCAGCGTGCCTCCTCGGCGAAGCTGCCCACGGGATGAACGGACACGTTCGAGAAGCCGCTGCGTGCTTCCGCATACTGCCCAAGCTGGAAGGCGCATAGGGCCGAATAGAACCTCGCGTTCACATCGTCAGGATACTGGTCCAGGAGGAATTCCAGTTCCTGCATGGCGCCCCGGGCATCACCTCGGGAGAAGAGCCCAAGTGCGCGGTCCATGAAGTCGAGGTACCTCATCGTACGAACGGGTTCGCGCGCGGCCTCCTGTTCCTGACGGTCGGAGAAGCGTGCGTCCACACCCTCCGGACCGGCGTTCACGAGCGGGTCCACCGGGTACAACTCCGAAGGGTCCACCAGCTTCAGGTCGTGCAGGAACACCAGGCGTCGGCCGCCGCGCACCGCCCGCAAGGGCTTGGGTGAGGTCGGTTCCGGGAGCGGCAGTTCGATGGTGCGTCGGGTCAGGGGCTCCACCCCCCGTTCCCGCGGAATGGTGGTGTCCAGGGCCACCACACGGTCATGCAGGTCCTGGGCGGCAGGCAGGGGATCCGGAACGGTCGACCGTTCGCCATCGATCTCGGGCTCGATGGATGTCAGGTGGGATCGTTCGAGCTGGACCGGTCCTGTCGAGTGGATGGCGGCAGGTTCCTCGGGATGGGCGCCTTCTCTTTCCTGCAGCAGCCACCAGGCACCACCAGCCAGCAGCAGCGCTGCCGCAGCGATGAGCACCATGGTGCCCGTGCCTCCCCCGCCATCGGGACGACGCAGGTCGGGCAGTGCCTCCAGCGCGCCGGGCATCGCCAATCCTTCGGCAGCCTCGCGCAGCAGTGGGTCGGCCTCCAGTTGCCGTTCCACCTGGTGGGCCCGGTCCCGCGCCAGCGATCCGCGCAGGTAGGCCTCCAGCTCCGCACGCGTGGCCGGCGGGCCGGGATGGAAGGGTCTCGTATCAGTTCCGGTCGGCATCGTCGTTCAGCATGAGCCGCAGGTTGCGGCGTCCGTTCTGCAGGTGGCTGCGCACTTCCTCCAGCGAGAAGCCGGTGCGCGTGGCCACCTCGGCATAGGTGAGCCC
>ERZ795048.2051-NODE-2051-length-16815-cov-18.027029_pt1 | contig 16815 bp, 5 predicted proteins | sample MGYA00375132_ERZ795048 | MGnify/ENA primary metagenome ERZ795048 (study PRJEB30177, sample SAMN05720225) | activated sludge metagenome | isolation source: Anaerobic digester | place: Hong Kong | collected 2014-12-17 ...
GGCGATTTTGTTGAAGTACAGGCCAAAAAAATGTACAATTGTGCTGACTATGAAAGACCCGAGCGATATAATTACCGCTTGTGAACGGATCGTTTTCATCAAAGATGGAAAAATAGCCCAAACAACGGATAAGATGGAGATCTTGGGCGATAATTCAAATAAATCGATGATCATATCGTATATTGAAAATGAAAAAATATCCAAAAAAACATTTTTACTCGATTCAAACGGAAAAACAAACGCATCGGAATTCATAAAGAATCATCAAATTGTGGAGACCGATATTAAATACAAACCGAAAGAAACCGATTCAACGGATTGTTGAGGTGTCCTGATATGAAAGCATTCCTGCATATAGTGGGAGAAGACCTGAAAAAACTGGCACGTTACCGGATTATCTCGATAGTAGCCATTCTTTCCGTGCTGTTTGGCGCCATACTGATCTTTTTTCCCGATCTTGATCCGGCAATAATTATATATGTGACCATTTTCGTAATGCCAGTCATCGTTTTCTCAATCGATCTTACAACCGATGAGAGCGAGGACACCCTGGCAAGCAAAGACAAACCGGATGCTGGACCGTATCTGGTTTTGGGAGCTAAAATTTTCGCATCTTTGATTTTGTTATTATTGCCGATAGCGATTTATGCAATAGTACTCGGGATGTTCCGCCAATATGAAATGTCTTATTCACTTTTCATTTTGACTTGTCTTTTTTCGTCCCTCATCCATATTTTAATCGGGCTATCGCTTGCGATAATCAGCAAAGATTACCGTATGCTCCCATTAAACTACATCGTTTACATCGTCGTATTCTGCGCCGCTCCGATATTTTTCTCGGCCGGGATCATTCCCAATAAATACGAATATCTTATGTTGTTTTCTCCGGCATTTTTATCCGGCGTTCTGACCGACAACATTCTGGTTGGATATGCATATTCCGACACTTGGCTATTGGTTATATCTCCGCTCTTACTTGCATTATGGGGGGCTTTGTTGACGATATTCGTTGTTTTCCCCTTCTTTAAAAACTACTTGAAAGAGAAATCAAATGTCGGTTTCCAACAAAAGGGAGGAAGATCATGATAACGTACGATGCTTTATCGAAATCATTCCATCTCGCTTCAGATAATACTTCCTATGTCATTCAAATAGCCAAAACCGGCCATCTTTTACATCTTTATTACGGAGAAAGGCTGGAGAAGATCAGCGTGGATTCCCTGACTCCGAAATTCGGTGTCGAAATCGGTGGCCAGGTTTTGATTGATCCGGAAGATCGCAGCTTCAATTTGAATACCGCTTTTTTGGAAATCGGAACATATGGAAAAGGCGATTTTCGCGATCCTTCCTTTCATTTCAGACTCCCGGACGGATCGAGAATAACCGATTTCACTTATGTGAAACATGAAATAACTACAGGAAAACCTTCGTTTGCCCATCAACCGGAATCATTTGGAAACAAAGAAGAAGTCGAGACTCTCAAGATAACTCTGGCTGACAAAGTGGCAAACCTGGAAATATCCTTGTATTATTCAATTTTTCCTTCTATTGATATCATCGCAAGAAGAGCTGTTGTCAACAACATATCGGATAGTTCGGTGACCATAGAAAAAGCCATGAGTTTTTCTTTTGACATGTTAAGCGAAAATTATGAGTGCATATCATTAGACGGAGCCTGGATCAGGGAACGCCAGATAAAAACCCACAGCTTGGATTCCGGCATTTTCAAGATTGATTCCAAGAAAGGCGTATCGTCAAGCGACCATAACCCTTTCTTTGCAATCATGGAAGCTCACACCGATGAAAGTTTTGGAAAATGTTACGGGTTTTCCCTCATATACAGCGGCAATTTCGAAGCCTCAATGGAAGTGAGCCCCCACAATCTGCTTCGCGTCATGATGGGGATAAATTCCTTTGATTTCCATTGGGAACTGAAAAAAGGCGAAACATTCGTGACACCGGAGGCATTGCTGACATATTCCGGTTCTGGTCTGACCAAATTATCTGAAAACCTGCACGAGTTGGCAAACCATCATATCATCAAACCGGACTGGCAGGGAAAAGCGCGTCCGGTTTTACTTAACAACTGGGAAGCGACCATGTTCGATTTTACGGAGAGAAAGATCCTCAAACTGGCCAAAGAAGCGAAAAAACTAGGGGCCGAACTATTTGTTCTGGACGACGGCTGGTTTGGAAAACGCAATGATGACAAAAGCTCTTTGGGAGATTGGACGCCCAATCTGAAGAAACTGCCTTCCGGAATTACCGGACTGGCGAAAAAAATTCATAAAATAGGGCTGGAATTCGGTATCTGGGTCGAACCGGAAATGGTGAATCCCGACAGCGATCTATATCGTCAACATCCGGATTGGGCCGTAAAACATCCGAAAAGAGACCCCGGCTTAGGCAGAAACCAGTTGATTCTTGATTTGGTTAATCCGGAAGTAAAAGAATATCTCTATGACTGTTTAGCGAATCTTTTTTCATCGGCTAACATTACGTATTGCAAATGGGACATGAACCGAAATTTTTCCGATGTTTATTCGATGTATCTTCCGGAAGAAGAACAAGGAAGTTATTTTCACAGATACACCCTGGCCCTATATGAGTTACTGGAAAGACTGACAGATGAATTTCCCGATATCTTGTTTGAAGGATGCGCTTCCGGCGGTAACCGCTTCGATTTTGGGATTCTTTACTATATGCCCCAAATCTGGACTTCAGATGACACCGACGCCTACGAAAGGGTGAAAATCCAGTATGGAACATCGATGGCTTATCCGTCATCGACAATGGGTGCGCATGTGTCGAATGTTCCGAACCTCCAAACCATGAGGCAAACATCTTTGGAAACCAGGTTCAATGTCGCCGCGTTCGGAGTTCTCGGATACGAACTTGACGCCACACATCTGACTAGCTGGGAGAAAAAAGTGATAAAAGAACAAATCGCATATTACAAAGAACACCGAAATATATTCCAGTTCGGAAAAATGCACCGTTTCCAGAACCCATTCAAGGAAAATGAAACATCGTTGATGCTCGTATCAAATGATAAAAAAGAAGCGATCCTGCAAATTTTCCAAACCTTGGCAAAACCAAACGACGGGTTGGAAAAATACCGTATCGACGGTTTAGATCCCCGGGTAACCTATGAAATCACCGCAAGAACCCAGTATTTCAACCTGGGACAATTCGGCGACTTAATCAAATATGCCTTGCCTTTCCGGCTTGATTCTAACGGCATTGCTTTCCTCATTCTGAAAAATCACTATCTGATGAAAACGGAGCCGGAACATCAGATTGTGAAAGGCGATCAGCTGATGATAAACGGATTCGTTCCGAAACAGCGTTTCACCGGTTCCGGGTTCAATGAATCGGTTAGATTGATGGGTGATTTCGGATCCCGTCTGTATCACTTCAAGGCCAAGGAGGATTTGTCCGCATGAGAAAAATAAAACCGTTGAATTTCGAGTGGCGTTTCCGTCCCGATTTCCAAAAAAGTTATCTCGAAAGTGATTTTGAGGGAACGGGTTTCGAAGATGTGATGATTCCCCATACCATGATAGAAACGCCCTATAACGATTTCACCTCCGACATATATCAATTCGTCGGATCGTATTACCGTGATTTCGAAATTGAAGAAGTAGGAAAAGACCAAAAAGTACTCTTGCGTTTTTACGGTGTCATGGTATCGGCGGAAGTATATATTAACGGGAATCTAGCAGGATCCCACCAGGGAGGCTATACCCCTTTTCACTTCGACATAACCGATTATCTGAATTTTAACGGCAAAAACCGGATTTTTGTCAAAGTGGACGGACATGAGGATCCGGACATACCGCCTTTTGGCAATGTTCTCGATTATCTGGCGTACAGCGGGATTTATCGTGAAGTAAAACTAGAGATCCGTCCGAGAAACGACATCAGTTTCGTAATGGTGAAAACCGATGAATCAATTTCCTTGAAACATGATGAAATGGCCCTGAACGTCAGGGTTGAAATGGAAAATGACCCCGGAAAGGAAACTGTTGTAAATCTGAATGTCAAAGACGAAGAGAATACTGTCTATGAAGCCAGTTATAATCATGTGTTTTCTGAAGCAGCGCAAATAGATGCCACAATACAGGGAATAACACGGTGGGATATCGACAATCCGAAGATGTATACGGCAAATATCAAAGTCTTCATGGAAGGCACTTTGCTTGACGAAACCGAAGTGAAATTCGGATTCCGGACCGCCAAATTCGCCGAAGACGGTTTTACCCTAAACAACCGGAAACTGAAACTTATCGGACTGAACAGACACCAATCTTATCCGTATGTCGGTTATGCCATGCCAGCGAGAATGCAAAGAATGGACGCCGATATTCTTAAATACGATCTCGGATGCAACATAGTGAGAACTTCACACTACATGCAAAGCGATCACTTCATCGAAAGATGCGATGAAATCGGTCTGTTGGTTTTCGAGGAAATTCCCGGTTGGCAACATATCGGCGGCGACAAATTCAAAGAAAACACCTATCTTAATCTGAAAACGATGATCCGCCACCATGCCAACCATCCTTCGATAGTGCTTTGGGGAGTCAGGATCAACGAATCGCTCGATTGTCATGATTTCTACGAAAAAACAAATGAAATCGCGCATGAAATTGACAGTATCAGACAGACCGGCGGAGTCCGTTATCTCAAGAAAAGCGAGCTTTTAGAAGATGTTTACACCTATAACGACTTTTCCTGCGAAAACACCTCGCACGGTCTAGAGAATCCCGACAAGGTTTCGGAACGCCTGAAACCGTATCTTGTGACAGAGTATAACGGACACATGTATCCGACAAGGCGGGATGACAACGAAGCCAGAAAACTGGAACACGCTTTGAGACACTTGATTGTCCTGGAAGACGCATTTTCCTACGAAAGAATTTCAGGTGCCATCGGATGGTGTTTCTCTGATTACAACACGCATGAGCAATTCGGGAGCAACGACCGTGTCTGTTACCACGGAGTCACCGATATGTTCAGAATCCCGAAATATGCCGCTTATACCTATATGTCGCAGAAAAATCCTAACGATCCCGTTCTGGAAGTGGCATCGGCAATGACTCCGGGAGAAGGCGACAGAAGCATTTTGCCGGCAACCTTCATATTCACAAACTGTGATTACGTCGTAGCGTACATGAACGGATATAATCTCGGCAAATTCTATTCGGAATGGAAGGTTTTTCCCAACATTCCTCATGCTCCGATCGTAATTGATGATTTCATAGGAGACAAAATCAGGGAAAACGAACCTTATAAAATAAAAATCGCCGACCGGATCAAGGATGTCCTTCTGGCATACAACCGTCACGGTTTTTCCATGCCTTTGAAATACAAACTGAAAATGTTCGATCTATTGGCATTCCACCATATCAAAATGGACAAAGCCATGGATCTTTACAAGGAATATGTCGGAAACTGGGGCTCGGTGACGCCAAAATACCGGTTTGAAGGGTATGTAAACGACAAACTCGTGAAAACCGTCGACATCGCTCAACCGAAAGAAGCCATTCTCAAAGTTTTACCCGATGCTGTGACATTGACGCACAAAGATACCTATGATGTCGTGAGAGTCATCGTAAAAATGGAAGACGAATACGGGAACATCCGTCCTTTGGCAAGAGACGTTGTCTGTGTGGAAACATCGGAAGGATTGGCGCTGATCGGTCCTAACCAAATGGCGCTCATGAACGGAGCTATCGGTTTCTTTTTGAAGACGACGGGAAAGAAAGGAAAAGCTTACACTATTTTCCGGGTCGCAGGGCAACAACCGGTGAAAATTGAATTCACTATCGCATAAAAAAAGGCTTGACGGTTCAATCCGCCAAGCCTTGTCTTTTTATATCAGATCATTCCTGCATTCAGAAGAAAAACGTAGATAATGTAATTGGGAATCGCAAAAGCACTCTCGTCAGTGTCTTCGACTCCCCAGGTGTTCAAGCCTAGCAAATTGCCGTCGACATCGACCAAAGCGCCGCCGCTGGAACCGGAATGGATCGAAGCGGAATGGTAGATGACATAATAATCATAATTGGCAATTTCCTGAAGCGTGATGAATTCTCCGAAGGTGACGTTGTTGTCGATATCAAGGGGATTCCCAACGGCAAGAACCAGTTCGCCAGGCGTAAATTTCGTATATGTTCTCGTGGTGATGTTGATAAGATGGATATCCACCCGGCTGTTTTTGGCGAAACGGAGAACGGCAAGATCTAAAGTTGCATTGTAAAGAACGAGTTCCGCGCTGGAGAATACCTCGTCACCGAATGCTTTGACCTCATAAGCTCCATAATATTCTTCCGGATCGACCACATGGTAGTTAGTCAATGCGTAGTAATAATTTTCATCTTCCTTGAATATCGCTCCGGAACCTTCCAAAATGGCGACGGTTTCGGTCGTATGGCCCCACGGAAGACTGGATTCCTGATAGATGGTCGATACGATTTGAATGTTCGAGTGACGAATCATATCCCTTGTGTTCAGCAGCACACTGTTGTAATCGTCCACAGACAGAGAATAGCTTGGGGAACGGTATGTGGGAAACGAATTGTAGTCCTCGTTTTGGAAAGTGATTGTTCCGGTCGCGGTGTTTGGCAAAGTATATGATGTCGTTGTAGTTTCGGAAGGGAAAGTGATCGCGATGGGAAACTCAAATGTGCATCCCGCCAGAACAGTACCGATCAAAACCAGCATTAGTGCGATCAAACGTTTTTTCATCTGTTACCTCCCGCATAATTTATCAATTTTATTATACCACCATGTTTTTCAATATTGCCTACGGAAACAAAAAATTTTTTTTGTGGTCTTTAAAGATTCGATGATATATAATATAATAAAAAAGTAACACTAATATAAGTGAAAAACAAACAATATAGTTTCCGGAAGGAGTACCACCAATGCCCATTTTACTGGCTTTAACCCCGCCTGCCTTGCCCGATAATCTGGATTTCACGCTTTATTTCAACATTCTGTTTTTCAGTATCCTCGGGCTTGACATTCTGTTCGGGTTCATCAAGGGATTCAAAAAATCACTTTACGGATTCATAGTAAAACTGATTTTTGTCATCATATTCTTTTTCACGATCGATTTGGTCGTGAATTTCCTATGGTCCGTCGAAATCCCGGCCATGGGTCAACTTTTCGGAATGATCGACAGTTCGTTTTCTAGCGCCGCTTCATTCGCCCAACTGACGGACAAAGCGGTTCAGCTATACCTGGGCGATTTTCTGGGAACCTATGCAACAAGCGATCAGGTACTTGCGCTTGCCTACAGTATTGGTATGTTTGCCCTTAAAATCGTGTATACCTTGCTTTACTTCACAGTCATCCAACTGATTTACAGAATCTTTACCGGCATCATCAGACTGATCTTCATCCATCCTTCCAAAGAAGAAAAAAAATATCAGTCCAAGAACCGGGGATTCGGAGCTCTGTTCGGATTGATGTCAGGAGCTTTGAACGTGTTTCTCGTTCTCGTGATTCTGAGCGGAATCATCAGCGTATCAAGCAGTATTTCTACCTTCGCTACTGAAGCGCTTCCGAATCTTCCCACCAATATCGACATGGAGATGCCCCGCCAGCAGATATACGAGGCCAATCATTCGGTCATTCCCTTGGCCGACGGTGAAAATGATTCCATGGACGACGCCATTGCGATGTTGCAGGAAATGATCGACGCTTATAACCAGAACATCATTGTTTCGAACGCCGACAAAATCAAGATAGAAGAGATCAGCGGAGAAACCCCTCTGGACATATACTTATTTGACAAAGTCCTTTCCATTGACTATAACGGCGAAAGCATTTCGATCCGCCATGAACTAGCCGTATATGCCAACGTGGCAGAGACGGTTCTGAATTCACCTTTCTTCGATTCAAACAATATCTCGGATATTACCGGTCTTGAAATTGAAACCGCGTTTGACGAACTTGCGCAGTCGAATCTCCTGACTTCGGTGATTCCGCTTGCATTGGAAATCGCAGCTGAGAAATTTGAGGTGACATTGCCATATACTTTGGAAGAACTCAACGACATTCCGTGGGATGAGGAAATCAGCGATCTCGGAACGGCAGCCGCTTTGATATTCGATTTTGTCAATACTGCCGGCCTTTTCGACGAAGGCACCGATTTGGAAACCGTAACCTTCAACGGCGACGATGCCCGGGATATTTTCGAAGCTCTCGGCGACAGTAAACTGGTGACCATGGCCGCTTTTGTGGCCGTTCAACCGCTTTTGGAAGCAGCCCCGGAAAATGTTTCAATGATCGTTACAGTTCCCACCGATCTCGATTGGCAAACCGAATTTTATTCCTTTGGAACGATCGTGGACGCCGTTCTTGATACAAACATCACCTATGCCTCTTTGACATCAAATAATCCCATGGAGATACTGAATTCCCTTTCATCCTTGGATTTCACCGTGCTATTGCAATCGCAGATCATCAGCCAGGCACTCGTCAATATGTTCGAACATGCAGAAGAGATTTTTGGCGAAGACGCTTTGTCTTTCCTCGATATTCCTTCTGATATCATTTGGTATGATTTCTATGATGGGGACACTCTGGTACATGGAGAACTGTACAATATCCTGTATGCCTTGAACGCTCTTACCAGCGCAACAAGCGATGTGAATTTTGAAAACTTGAGCATTTCGACAATCGCCGAACTTGATCTTTCTTCGATCGACGCGATTTTCGAATCCACTATTCTAGTCGCCAGTCTGACCAAAACCTTGCGCGAGCAGGAATTCGGCGATTTTGTCCTGACTATTCCCAATACCGCTTTCGAAGATAACGATTACGAAAACGGCTACCTTCGCAAAGAAGAACTGATAAACATGGTAGATGCCATGGCGGAAATCGTTAACAATCTCACCTGCGATCCGGATGACACCGAATGCGAAGATACCGGTTTCGACCTGGGAAAAGCTTTTACGCTTTCATCATCATCGGTGGAAATCATTCTCGAATCGGATATCGTCTGGGCTACCCTCGGAAAACAGGTCATCGACAATGCGGACGAATTTCTTTTGATTCCCGATACCGGCGGATCAAGGGAAACTATCGATGTCGAAGACGAAACCGTATGCGTGATTTCCCGCTTGGAAATGCAAAATCTGTTTGACGCCATTTCGGTGCTTGGCATTGAGAGCATCGACGATATCGACGGTCTCGACGCAACTCTCGTGACCGACATCGTTTCTGACGATGCCAAGATCACTACGCTGTTAACATCAAAAATCGTGTCCGCGACTGTCGGAGATCTTTTATATGATCTGGGCGAAGACACCCTGACCATTCCACAGGAAGTGGAAATGACCGTCTATGAATACGAAACCGGATACACTATTGTTAACTCGGAAGAAATCGAAAAATTGCTGAAGGCGGTCGGCGTCTTGGAAATCGAGGATATCGAGAACATGGATATCGGCCCGAGTTTTCTTTACAACCTAGAAGCCCCGAAAGAAAATCCGGAAGACACTCCCGTAATAGACCAAGATAAAGCCGACAGGTTGTTCGATTCATTGATCATCCATGCGACGATTTCCAAAGTTATTCTCGATCTGACCGAACCGGAAGGTGATGAAGAGCCTGTCATCTCCGTTCCTTATTTCTCGCCAGATAACACCACTTTGGTTCCTGATATCCGCTATTTCAACGATACGGACAGTTTCGAATGGATTTCCGTAGACGAACTGGAAGACATTATCAGCGCTATTCTGGTATTAGATATCGAAGACTTCAATGGTCTGTCGATCGAATCTCTGGATCTCGACTCGATTACCGACAATATCGGAATCATTCTGGAATCCGCTGTTCTTCACGCTTCGATCTCCGACCAAATCATCAATCTGAACGCCGATGACATCATTATTCCCGATCGCAATTACGATGATGATGCGGATATCATATTTACCCGCGGTATTGGCGAACAAGAGACAACCTATATATATGACGGGGAAATCGAAAACACCCTGAAAGCGATCCAAACCCTCGGAATCCAAATGGATGATCCTGAGGTCACTTCATCGCTTATCGATTCGCTTGCCCTAGAGGGTTCAGAAACCCGTGAACTTGACGACCAAAAACTCGACACTCTGTTCTCGTCGTCTATTATTCAGGCTTCCATGTCGAAGATGATCCTTGATTTTTCGGTTGACGACGGGGAAACAAGCGCCGTATTGGTCGTGCCTCTTTACAGCCCGGAACTTCTTGACCCGGCAGACCCCGAATCCGATCTTGTCATCAAAACCGTTGCTGGCACAGATTACATAAGTTCGCTCGAATTAAGAAATCTCTTCAAAGCATATTACGTTCTCGATATCGAGGACATGAGCGTTGTCGACACCTTGGGTGTAGACAATATTTTCAGCAATCTTGACATCTTGTTGACATCGGCGATCCTCCATGCGACAATCTCCGACCAGATCATCAACATGGAAAGCGACGCCGTCGTCATACCATCGATCAATACGGATGACGTAGCTGTCATCTTCACGACCGGATCCGGAGCGGACGAAACGACGTTCATCACCGCTGACGAGATCGAAAAAACCTTTGATGCCCTGGATGAAATGGGGATCGATTTCAACAACCCCGCTTTCGATGCCACCATCATCAACAATCTGGCGACCGAGATCGAACCCGGTGTCTATTCCGAAACGTTAGACGATGCCAAACTGGATATCGTGTTTGATTCGGCGATCATCCATGCGTCGATCTCGAAGATGCTTTTCGATCTGACCGAAGATACACCGACCGAAGAAGCGGTCCTTACCGTGCCTTTCAAGGATTATGCGGGAGTCGACATCAAATTCACAAGCCATGAAGTCAACTATATCACCAAAACCGAATTGAAAGCCTGCATGAATGCGATGTATGTTCTTGATGTTACAACTAATTTCGATGATGTCGAGTCTATTTCACTTACAACCATCAATGAGAATTTCACTACCATGATCGCTTCGGCGATTCTTCATGCGACCATATCCCACCAATTCCTGACGCTTGAAACCACCGATATCGAGGTGCCTTATTATAACTATGCCGGAGTCTCGATCCGCACTACCTGGACGACGGGCTTGGACACGGACGAATATCTTGACGACGAGGAACTGCGCAAGACTTTCCTGGCCCTGGATATTCTCGGGATAAACGATTTGTCGAGTCCCGATGTCTCGATCAATCTGACGACTTTCTACGATCAGCCAAACAGAGACATCCTGCTCGCTTCCTGCATCGCCCATCAAGCTGTTTCCAAACAACTTGTGGAAATGGGAGAAGACACTCTGGAGATTCCGTATTTCGATGAGGATGGAAATGCCATCAGAATCACAAGAGGCGTCGTATTGGATGGCACCAACACCGAATATGTGGCGACATCGGAAATCGACGCCATGTTCGAAGTCATGGAACAACTCGGTATCTTGACTTTGGACGATGTCGATATCACAATCAATATTTCGGATTACTACGATCCGTCACCCCGAGGCATCTTGCTGGCATCGGCTTCGGTACAATTAGAGATATCCAAACAGATCCTGGAAGTCGAAGACTCGATTCTGGACGTACCGTTCAAAAACGAAACCGGCGATGATATCAGAAAGATCTTGGGCGATACCTTGGCAGGCACCGACTGCGAATACGTATCGGAAACCGAGATCGACGCCTTGTTCGAAGTGCTCGAAGTCTTCGGTGTGACCAGCCTGACTCTGACATCGGAAGACATGACTCTGACGATGAGCGATCTCTATGACGAAACGACCCGCGGAATCCTTTTGTCCTCCGCGTCCGTACAACTGAAAATATCGACCGAGATGTTCAATCTCGACAATGTCCAAGATAAACTCACCGTTCCTTCGAAAGACGTGGACGGAATATCGGTCCAGTTCACAAGGGCGAATCCTGACGACCTCGTCGACGATTTGTTCATAACCCAGGGAGAAATCAACAACTTCATGGAAGCCTTGGAAATCATGGCCGGGGAAGACGAAACCATCAATGACATCACCGATTTCGGCGGTTCTTTGAAACTTTCCGTGCTTTATGAAGCCGCAAACCGCACCGAGATCTTTAAATCGGCCACAATGCATGCGACGATATCCGATCAGTTGTTGCATATCGACTTAACCGGCGAGATAGTAGTGCCGCAAACCGATGTCAACTATACCGTCGACAGCGTCAAAAAGGATGTCGACGGCAATATGTACATTGTTGAAGACGAACTTGACCTATTCTTCGAATCGGTGGAAACCTTAGGCATTTCCAACGATAGTCTGGACATTCTTAATTTCGAATGCGACATCAACCTGGGAACCTATTTCAAGAGTGAAAATCCCGGTACTTACGGCGATAACCAAAACATCCTGCTGGCTTCGGCCATCATGCAGGCGACGATAACCAAACAGTTGCTTGATCTTAACGACGATTACCTGTATGTTCCCGATACCGACATCGACGGGATCCAAATCTTTGAAAATGTCAACGGAACCGATTTCATCTATGTGTTCGAACTCAAATTCATCATTGATGCCGTTGATGTGCTGGATGTCGGCACCTCGATCGATTCGATCAACGGTGCTTTCAATCTGGGAAATCTAAGTGCTTCTGAAGATCAGGATACCTTGTTATTATCCGCATCGATGCATGCGACGATATCCAATAAACTCTTCGGTATCGACGATAATTACCTGAGAGTACCGGAAAAGAACCAGAACGGAACGTCTCTGGTTATCGCTACGGGGCTACCGATGGAACCGACAACCGATTTTGTCATCAAGGGCGAGATCAAGGCGTTGATCAATGCTTTGAACATCGTGGGCTTAAACGACCTCAATGACGTCACCACCGAATTCGAACCCTCGGATATCTTCACCAATCCGGAAATCGTCTTCCTGTCCGCCTCCATGCAGGCGATGATCTCGGAAAGAATAATCGCCGAGACCGGTTCGTCGCTCGTCATTCCTTATTTGTATTACGGAACTATAAACGAGATCGTGATCGATCTGACAGGAGTCGTCACACCGACAACCTATATCGAATATACGGAACTGGTAGCGTTGATGCATTCGCTCGATCTTTTAGGCCTCAACAGCATTTCGACATCTTGGAATTTCGATTTCTCGCAAATGATGACAGTAGACGATTACGATACCGTTGTCGCTTCTGAAATCATCCAGGCGACGATATCCGACAACCTGCTTGCCAATGTCAAAGCCGAAACCGATACGCCGATACTGGTGACCGAACTCATCGTTCCGAACTATTACAGACAATCGATAAGCGCCATGGTCAATCAGATAACGGAATCGAAAGTCCAGGTTGAACAGGATGAACTCGGAGATTTGCTTACATCGCTCAAGATGCTCGGATTCACAAGTTTTACCAGTCCGGTGTCCGTCACAACTGTCACCACGATCTTTAGTGATCCGGTGCAAAGTGCAGTCTTCATGACGAGCGGATCTATCCATGTCACTCTCGACCACATGTTGAGACAGAATTCTTACATAACCGTACCGGATATGGCGACCTGCGATTACAACGGCGCTCCCACGGTTTACAACATGTCCGGCGTAACGACGAAAGAAGAGATCACTTACTTCATTACCGGAATGACTACGATGGGAATTTCCGACTTCACAGACAGCGACATTTCCTTCGACACAATCAAGAATCTGTCTCCGGGACAACAAAGCACTGTCCTAGATTCGATGATCATCCGCAACAAGATTACTCCGGATGTCGAAACAGCGTGCTTGGTGGCTTCGCCGCCTTACATTCTCTACAACACTGATTACATGGAAGACAATCCGACGACGTTCCTGAGAAAAGATCCAATCATCCTTGTCATCGCCTATATTTCGGAATAAATTTCATGATACTTTAAACAGGGGGACCAAACTTCCCCCTGTTTTTTATATATACAAAATAAAGCATTTCACATTGTATTCACATGGAAATACTGTATAATTATATTGAAATACGAAATTATTCCACCGAAATTGGTTAAGGAGGGAATGCCAATGACATTGTCGTATTTTTTACAAACTCCGAATCTCGATTTCGTCCAGTACATCAACTTGATCTTTTATGTTGTGCTGGGCCTTGCCATCCTGTTCGGTTTTCTCCGGGGAATGAAGAAAAGCTTGTTCAATCTGATTGTCATGACGATTTTCTATATCGCCTTCTTTTTGACCGTCGGTCCGGTTTCCAAAGTGCTTTGGACAGCGGAAATGCCCTGGCTCGGACAGTATTTGGAAGGCTTTGTATCGCTGCCTTCCGGATTCACTTCGTTTGCCAATGATTTTCCTGCCATTCTGACCGATCTCACCAACAACGCCATTGACTTTACGAATGCTAGCCAGGAGATGCTTGATCTCATCAACGGCCTGGGTCAGTTTGTCATCAAGATCGTTTATACGGTCCTTTATTTCACAGTTATCCTTATTTTGTGGAAATTCATATGCTGGATCTTGGCGGCGATCTTTGTCCGCACGAGAAAAGGCGAATCTAAAAACCGCGGTTTCGGTGCCTTGTTCGGCGCTGCCAGCGGACTTCTTTCCATATTTATCATTTTGGTAACCATGGGCGGTATGATGAGCGTCCTCGGAAGCATCGCGACCGTTATGACGCCAGAAGAACCGGCGGAAGACACCACTCTGGCATATCCTGATCGCCAGTCTCTCTATGAGGCTTCCAGTCCGATCATGGCTTTGGAGGATACGGCTTCGAGTTCACAGTTATCTGACATGGTCGTCATCATCCAAGAGACCGTTGATGCCTATAACAGCAACATATTTGTCAAGATAGCGGATAAGATCACCACATCGTCGGTATCCAATCCCGAAGAAAAAGTGCCGCTCCATCTTGATTTGTTCGACCGGGTCCTTTCATTCGAGTATGAAGGAGAAACCGTTGCTTTCCGTTATGAACTGAGTGTGCTGTCGGATGTGGCAGGAGTATTCCTGAATTCCGATTTCGCCACCACCAACAATATTGCCGACATCACCGGCGACGAAATCGCCACCGTTTTCGACGATCTCGGCAAATCCAACCTGATCACGACGATCATGCCGCTTGCGATCGAAACCGCAGCCGATTACTTCGATGTCGATCTTCCGATTACACGCACCGAACTGTATGATATCGATTTCGCTATAGAATTGCCGGCGGTCGGCGGCGTGGCAGCTTCGCTATTCGATATTCTGAACGGAGCCGACATGATAACAGGCGAAGGGGATGTCGGAGACATCACGGTGACTCCCCAGGAAATCCGCGATTTGTTCCAAGATATTTCCGATTCCCAGGTCATCATGCTGGCGATCGAGACTGTTCTTGTCCCGATGCTAGAGGATCCGGAAAGCGACATCTCGATGATCGTCTCGATACCTGACGGTATCATATGGGAAGATGAAGTCATCGCTATCGGCAACATCATGGCAGATATCTTCACAGCCGATTTGTCGTTCGCGGACATCACCGGCGGCGATACAACCGCTTTGCTTAATGCCGCCGCATCCATCGAGGTTGATGACATTCTCGATTCAAAACTAGTCACTTACACCTTGATCAACATCCTGTCCGGAGACGCCGGGCTGGAGGCTGCCGATTTTCTCGAGATTCCGGACGGAATCGTTTGGATTGATGAGGATGACGACAATCACGGCGAGCTGGAAAACATTCTTATCGCCCTACATTCTTTGATATCGGCAATGACCGACATCGATTTTGAAAACATCGGTCTTGAGACGATTTATGATCTTACCGATACCCAGATCGATGATGTTTTCGGTTCATATGTGATAACAGCTACCATTTCCAAGATCATCACCGACATGGATTTCGGCGACAATCCGATTATAATTCCCAACAACTCCACTGTTATTGACAGTCAGGGATACATCAAGTCAGAAGAGCTTAAGACCATGATAAAATCGGTGCGCCTGATAGTTTCCACTACCGGAGAAGATACTGAGTTCAGCCTTGAATCGGCGCTTTCGTTATCAGAAACCGACATTGCGACCCTGCTCGATTCCAAAATAATCGCCGCCACCGTAGGTAACCTGGTGGCCGACATGGAAGTGCCGATGCTGGAAATCCCGGACGAGGTCACCGAAAACATTAGCGCGCTCGATCATTCCACCCAGGTCACCGTCATTTCAAAAACGGAACTTCAGTCTTTGCTTAATGCCATGACACTTCTCGACTTGACGGACTTCGATTCGATCAGTTTCACTTCTGGTCTTTTAGATAATTTTGAAAGCGAAACCGTTCCGGGAACCCTGGACCAGTCGCTCATGGACACTTTCTTTGATTCGAAAATCATTCTGGCGAGCGCCACAAACATGATCCAGGATCTGGATGACACCGATTCGTCAATCCTCGCCATTCCGGTGAAAGACTCAGACGGAAACGACCTTGTCACGACAACCCTTGGCACCGATTATTTCTCGACAACCGAGATGAAGGCGCTCTTCAACGCCCTGTTCGTACTGAGCCTTGACTCCTTCACGTCGCTAGACATGGAAAACATGACGACGATTTCCGACAATATCGATATTTTCCTCGAATCCTCGATTCTTCATTCTACGATTTCCAATTTCATTCTCAACAACACGGGAACGGTTCTCGTCGTGCCGGATGATTATTACGGCACCGCCAATCCGATCGTGATCTCTTACGGTTCCGATGTCTACATCGATTCGGTCGAACTGTCGCATCTCGTCGCCGCCCTCTCGCTCAACTCGACAGCCTTCGGCAACATTTCCGATTCCTGGAGTT
>ERZ795048.2054-NODE-2054-length-16802-cov-46.861826_pt1 | contig 16802 bp, 14 predicted proteins | sample MGYA00375132_ERZ795048 | MGnify/ENA primary metagenome ERZ795048 (study PRJEB30177, sample SAMN05720225) | activated sludge metagenome | isolation source: Anaerobic digester | place: Hong Kong | collected 2014-12-17 ...
TTGAGAGAAGCTTGATCGGGGGTTATATTGTTCTCCTGGGATTTAAGGGGTTTGTTACGAAGAGATTGGAGAGGTTGCTTGTGACGACGGAACTTTTTTGTGTGTGCGGTCATAACTGTGGAGTAGATGAACGAAGTTGAACTCATTCAAAGTTTGATTGATGATCTCAATGAATTGCCGCATAGAGATGAAGAGAATTTAGATCATCTCAGGAGACGCGCTGTGATGATTATTAGAGAAATTTTTGAATATTCAGATGCGGCAAAGCAATACAAAGAAGATATTTTAAAGATTGAATTTAACGCTCGCCCGGAGTACAAGCGAGTTATTACAGATATACTTCCTGGTATGGATCCAAGTCAGCGCATCGAACTCAAAAAATTACGTCTAGTACAACCTACAAAACAAGAAAAAGATAGGGCATGGTACTCAGGTAAAATTAAAATGTTAAATATCTTGAAAGTAATGTTGGAGGAAAGCAAATTAAAGGGAGATAAGATACAACAGGATCTTCAACAAAACCGAGTATTTGTAGTCCATGGCCATGATAGAGAAATGAAACTTGACGTTGCCCGAACACTTGAGAAACTGGGCCTCGAACCAATAATATTAGATGAGAAGGCAAATAGAGGACGGACTATCATTGAAAAATTTGAAGATTATTCAGATGTGAATTTCGCCGTTTTTCTTCTTTCCCCAGATGATATGGGCTGCTCGACATCCGACCTTCCAGGCGGAGTGAAAGCAAGGGCTCGACAGAACGTTATTTTTGAAATGGGATATTTCAATAACAAGCTCGGAAGACATCATTCGGCTGCTCTTTGCCGCGGAGAAGGCATTGAGATTCCTTCCGATTATGAAGGAGTCGTTTATATCCCCTATGACTTGCACGGTGGATGGAAATTGAAGCTCGTAAAGGAGCTTAAAGAATGTGGTTATGAGATTGATATGAATAAATTATAGTAATCAAATATTGTCGCTAATGTCACGAAAGCTTACCAAATCTGCTTTATAGTTAATAAATAATTTACGTTACTATGAGAACCCCGACGTTCTTCACCTTCGTCATGATAATTTTTCTCTCCATGACGACAGCCGCCAGCGCCGCTGAGGGATTGGAGCTTCGAAGCTCCGTTGCAGTTGCCTATGACGGCTCGACTTATACGTGGGACCCCCAGAGCTTTGCAGGATTCAGCTACGACGCCGACGAGAACGTCGGAACTGAGCGCCTGACCCTGACGATCACCGACAGCTCCCTCGACGAGCCGATGGGAGTCGTCTACGAAACGTCGGCCCAGCTCGTCGACTTCGATTTCGAGGATTGGGGCATGTACTATAAAATCTCCTTTTTGGGAGAGGAGCACTTCGCAGGATATGCCGAGAATTCATACGATGACTGGTACTCGCCTTACCTTTATGACAAATCAAGAGACGAGAACCTGATGGTCGGAGAAGAGCTGTCGAAGATCCTCATCGACGACGACCAGGAGAGGACCTTCACAAAAGAGGCTCCCCTCCAGCTTGCCGAAGGCTACGAGCTGGCGATCAAGGGGATCGACGCCTACGGGTCCGTCTGGCTTGAGCTGAGAAAAGACGGCGAGGTCGTCGACTCCAACCTCATCGCCCCGCTAAAAGACGGCGCCACCATGGCCGACAAGACCTATACTTACACCAAAGATCTTGGAATTTCGCAAGGAGTCGTGGTCATAGCCGTCCACTTCAAGGGACCCGTCTTCCACGGCACAGAAGGCGGCCTCCAGGACGCCGCCGTGGTAAACGGCATCTGGCAAATCTCGGACGCGCCCGTCAGCATCGAAGAAGGCGCATCCTTCGGCAAGATGAGGGTCGCGACGGTGGACCCCAGCTCGATGCAGATCGTCATGGACAACCAGGACAACCGGATCATCCTGAGCAGGGACAGGGACGTCTCCCTGATGGGTGATATCGGCATAAAGACCGCCGACCAGGACGAGATCACTGCTGAGGTGCCCCTCAGATACTACGTCTACAGAGAGATCACCGAGCCCGGCACCTACGAGATCAGGGGAAGCGTCTCTGTGGTCATCGACGGCAGTATGGTTGAATGGGACCCCGCCAACTTCGCCGGGTTCTACTACGACGTCGACGAGGACCTAGGCACCGAGAGGCTCGCCATGACCATCACCGACAACGCCCTAGAGGAGCCAGACGGCGTCGTCTACATGACCTCCGGCCAGATGAAGGACTTCGAAAACGAGGTATGGGGCAGCTACAGTACGATCGCCTTCCTCGGAGAGAAGTACTTTGCGGACTACGTTGAAGGCACGCCCTCCGACGCCTACCTCTACCACGACTCCGCCGACACCAACCTGATGGTCGACGAGCTGCTCAGCAAGGTCCTGATCGACGACGACCTGGAAAGGACCATCATCTCCAGCGCACCTCTGAAGCTCGCCGAGGGCTACGAGCTGGTCATCAAGTCGATAGATACCACCACTGGTAAGGTCAGCCTCGAACTCCAGAAGAATGGTGGGGTCGTTGACACCGGCGTGGTGGAGCCGTCCAAGGACGGCGCAACGGTCCAGGATAAGACCTACACCTACAAAAAGAGGCTCAACGGTGCCGGGGAGATCGTCGTGATAGCCGTTCACTTCAAAAACGCCTTCCGCGGTGCTGACGCCGATCTGGCCACCGTCGATGGGATCTGGCAGATCTCCGATGTGCCCATCAATATCAAGGAAGAGACGACCTTCGGAAAGATGACGATCCAGATGGTAGATGCCGACGCCAAGGCCGTCTCGATGAGCAACGAGGGGAACAAGATCAGCCTCTACGGGAACGCAGACATTCCCCTGATAGGAAATATCAGGATCAAGACCGCCGACCAGGACGAGATCTCCGCAGAGGAGCCGCTCAGGTTCTACGTCTACAAGGAGGTGAAGGTGGAGGGGCCCGAGAACCAAACGCCCTCCCAGGAGATCGGCCTGATCTGAGGGGGATCGCACCCCCCCAACTCTTTTTCGCAGGATGGCGCGGCCTTTCCCCTCCTAGCCGCTCACCCCTCCACCAGTTTCGAGTTCACCTCTCGACTGCTGCCGGAGATGTCGACCTCGGCCTCCTCGGTGACGGTGCTGTTGGGGGGCACTTTGATCTTCATCTCTTTTAGGAGCTTTCCGTCGCCGTCTTCCAGGATGACGTTGGCGGTCCCCTCAGCATCCCCGGAGTTTCTGAGGGTGATGCTGCAGTCGGCGTACCATCCTTGCAACAGGTTCCAGCCGATCCTCACCTCGAAGTCCTCAAGCCGGATCTCGGCAGCCTCGCCGGAGCCGGGTTCGCCCTCTACTTCTTCGACTTCTTCCCCTACGCCCTCTCCAGCCCCGGAAACGTCTTTCTCATCCGCGGGGGCCTTCAGGACCGAATATGGCAGCCAGTCGACGAAGCTGGCCGTCCACTCGGGCTCCGCCGGGGGCGAGGCCGCCAGCATATCGCGCCAGGCCTCGTCAGCGAGCCGGTCGTCCATCGGCTGCTTGAACTCGTAGTAGCTGAAGACGGGCCCCGCCCCGAGGAGGATCCTGCCGTCGGGAAGGTCGTAGGCGACGGCGACGAGCCTCACGTAGCCCACCCCCTCCTCCAGGACCTGCCCCGTGTTCGAATCGGTGTGGACGTCGGCGACGATCGTCGTCGTCTTCGACTTGTCGTCTACCCCCGCGATCGCCCCGTTCAGCCTCTCGCCGAAGTCGTTGATGAACTCGATGTCTTCGGCTGTCAACTCCTCACCCTCCAGCTCCTTCGTCGATATCTCCTTAAGCCGTTCAAGGATCGTCTCGAGGCTCTCAAGGCGGCTTCGGGACGAGTCGTCGAGAAGGCCAGCTTCGTCGAGCCCCTCCCGGTTCATTTTGGCAAGAACGAGGAGCCTTCCGTAAACCTCGGGGACGGGCTCGACGTATCCAGCTACAGGCTCGGGCTCCTCAGGGGGGAGAGCGATGGCCCGCAGGGTGTAGCTCTGCTTTGCGTAGAGGATCGTGTCGTGGCGAAGCTCTGCCCAGGAGGCGAGGGCCGTCGTCAGCTCCTTATCCTGCCAGGCAGTCGTCTGCATGAACGTGGGGCTCCCGGGATCTGGCGTTTCGAGGAGGGGCTGGAGGGCATAAAGCCACGACCAGTATAGGTTCTTCTGCCAATCCACCTCGCCGAAGGAATCAAACTCCCCTTCGAGCTTTGCCCGCTGGGACGAGTAGTTTTGATAGCTTGAGTCGTTCAGGGCAGCCAGGATCTCGTCCGCCCGCTCCGATCCCAAAATCGCCATCACGTCTAGGCCTCTTGGGAAGTGGCGGCCGTAAGGTCCCCGGGTGAAGACGACGCCTTCGTACTTGTCGGAGTAGCCTCCGACGTTCGGGATCACCAGGTTCTGGAAGATGTAGGAGTCAGGAACAAACCTCTGGCCCATGAACCTGAAGCTGGCCGTCGCCGCCAGGCACTCGTCGGCCTCTTCCGGCGAGAAGGGCGGCTCGACCGCACAGGCCAGGGAGGCGACCCCGGTCCCGCCGTAGATCGAGGGCAGTCTCTTCTCGGCAAGCTTTGCCTTCAGGAGGTCGAGATCCGAGTCTGAGAGGTTCCGAGCCTGGACCTTCCCCTCGAAGAGGTCGTTTATTGCGTCATTGTACTCGTAAGGCCCGAGGTCGTCGGAGTACCCTACGTAGAAGGAGGTGACGTTGTAGATCCGGTCCCATTTCCCCTTCGAGTCGGGATCGTCCAAGAGATCCTGGGCGATCATGCTCGCGCCCAGGGTTTGAATTCTCGCCTCCTTCTCGGATACGATGCAGTTTCCGTCGCATCCTTTCAGGAGGAAGCTCATCCTCCCGTACCACATCATCGCTTTGAAGTAGTTCTTCAGCCGCTCGGATCGGGTGTAGTGGCCCCGGGGCCGGTACTGAGAGTAGTCCTCATCGTAGCCGAATATCGGCGACTTTGCAAACCCGGCCTGGGCCTCGATCAGGGCCATCTCCGCTTCCACCTCGTCCTTCACCAGCGCCGGAACCTCGAAGCTCCTCTCCTCCAGCTCCTCGGGGGTGAAGTAGGGGTACGTCCCCTCGAAGCTCCCCTCGTTACATTCCCGGCCGCTTCCGGGGCAGAGCTGGTCTTCTTTTGGCGAAAGGAGGCTCAGAGCCACCGAGAAGAAGGCCACGTTCCTTTTGGCGGCCTCCTTCGCCTCGCCGGAAGCGGCCTTGTAGTCGGCCTCGGACCTCGCCAGCATCTCTTCAGTCAGCATCCAAAGGTCGTCGTAAAAGTGCTCCTCCTCGATCTCCCTCAAGGTCTCATCGAACTGGATGTGGTAGACGTGGAGGAGGGAGTCAGAGGTGACGAAGATCGGAACCTCGAAGTTCTTGAGGAGCTTGTAAGGTGCCGTGATATCCTCCCGGTTCGGCGAGAAGGGGTCCTTCATCACCACAAACCCGTTCTTCTCCAGCCTCCCGACCGCCTCCTCGCCAAGGGGCAACCTGGAGTTGAAATCTTCAAAATTATCGATATCTTCCGTCGATAAAGGAAGCTTGTACCCTGGTGCATCTTCTGCCAAGGCCGCACCACCCCCCATAGATAGCTCAGCTATCGAAATTATGACGATCGCGATCGCCAACCAGATTCCAAAGGCTCGCCTGCTGATGAAGTGATTGAGCATGATAACCCCCAATTGGCTTAAAACTTCGATTCCAAATTATATGAAGGTTTTTGAGTGCAATCCGAAGACCACAAGGGATCATAGGTCAAAATGGGAACGCGAGAACGTGCGAGTTTCTCAACCCCTCTGAGCTACATTATATAAATATCTCCATGAAGGCGGCGTACTGATGCTTCCTTGAACATTCAATATCTTTTTAAATATGGAATATCACATATCACACTATGCTCCCACCCGTGAGGATATCCGAGATCTCCCTCTACCTCCGATGCCCCCGGCTCGTCTACTTCCAGGCGATGGGCCGATCGGTCTGGCCAAAGGCCGAAAGCCCCAAAAACCTACTCCTGAGGGAGGTGGCGTTGTCACTATCGGAGTTCGAGCCGGATGGCGAAACCGACCTTGTGGCCTGGCTCCTGGGGGCCCTCGACAGGGCCGAGGCCGAGCTTCCCATCATCTGGGGGGAAGGCGTCAACCAGCACGACCTCCGGGTAGCGGCGGGGGAGATACGCGAGGCTTTGCCCGAGATCGCATCGAAGCTCTCTCCGAAGCTCGAGCTTTTGATCCCCAGCGAGGTGGAGGTGGACCTAAGGTCTGATCGGCTCGGCCTCTCCGGCAGGCTCGATCGGATCGTCTCAAGGGCCGGAGACGGTGGGCCGAAAGAGCGGGACATTATCCCCTCGTTGATAAAGACGGACAACCCCCCCGAGACCGGGGTCTGGAGGAGCGACCGTCTCCGCCTCGCGGGGTACGCCATCCTCCTCGAAGATGAATTGAAGAGAAGGGTCGATCGGGGGATCGTCGAGTATCCTCGGGCTGGCGAGGTCCGGGAGGTGGAGATCAGATCCTCCGATCGGAGGAGGGTCCTCAGGATCAGGGACCGTGTGCGGTTGATCAACGGTGGAAAGCTCCCCGACCGGCCTCGCGAGGCCCCCTGTGAGCGGTGTCCCGTTTTGGAGACCTGCGAGACCAGGCATACCCTCGCCTCCAAGTTCTTCTGATCCAGAAGCGTTATATCCCAAAGGAGCGGAAGGTCGGAACATGTTCAGAAAGAGGCACGTGCTCTCGATGCGGGAGTTCTCGCGGGGCGAGATCGACTCCGTCCTCGACCTGGCCGAGTCCCTGGAGCCCTACGCCCGCGGAGGGAGGTGCGACGCCCTCTCAGGAAAGATCCTGGCCCTCCTCTTCTTCGAGCCGAGCACCAGGACGCGGCTCTCCTTTGAGACGGCGATGATGCGCCTCGGCGGAAAGACCCTCAACCTCGGCCCCGCCGAGGGATCGGCCATCGCCAAGGGCGAGTCGCTGGCCGACACCATCCGGGTGATCGGAGCCTACGCCGACGCCCTGGTCATCCGCCACCCAAAGGAGGGCTCGGCCAGGCTTGCATCCCAGTTCTCGCCGGTCCCGGTCCTGAACGCCGGCGACGGCGCGGGCCACCACCCCACCCAGACCCTCCTCGACCTCTATACCATCAGAAAGGAGAGCAGCCTCGAAGATCTCAAAATCGCCCTCGTCGGCGACCTTAAGTACGGCAGAACGGTCCACTCTCTCGCCTACGCCCTCGCCCTCTACGGTGCCGACATCACCCTCGTCTCGCCGCCGAGCCTGGAGATGCCGGCCTCGATCAAGTCTGATCTTGCAGGGAAGGGGACGATGGTCCGCGAGACCCACGATCTGGACTCGGTGATCGGAGATGTGGACGTTCTCTACGTCACCAGGATCCAGAGGGAGAGGTTCCCGGACCCCTACGAGTACTCGAAGGTGGCAAAAAGCTACAGGATCGCTCCCGAAAACCTGGAAGGGGTCAGAGACGGGCTTATAATCATGCACCCGCTGCCGAGGGTGGACGAGATCGCGCCCGAGGTGGACGAGACCCGTCACGCCCTCTACTTCAAGCAGTCCTTCTATGGCGTGCCCGTGAGGATGGCCCTTCTCAAGATGCTGATGGGGGAATCGAGTTGACTGATACCGAGATGAAGCTTAGGGTCACGCCCATCGGGAACGGGACGGTCATAGACCACATCCCCGCGGGCCAGGCCCTCAACGTCCTCAAGATCCTGGGGATCGATAAGACGACCGATGCGACGATAAGCGTCCTGATGAACGTGACGAGCCGAAGGTCTGGCAAAAAGGACGTCGTCAAGGTGGAGGACCGGGAGCTGAAAGAGGAGGAGGTGAACAAGATCTCCCTCATCGCCCCTGGGGCGACGATCAACATCATCAGAGACTGCCGGGTCGTCGAGAAGCGCACCGTCGACATGCCGGACCTGATCGTGGGAGTCTTGAGGTGCCCAAACCCCTCCTGTATATCCAACACCAACGAGCCGATCAAGTCTCAGATCCTGGTCAAGAGCAAAAATCCGGTGGTGCTGAGGTGCGTCTACTGCGAGCAGCCCATCGTCGAGAAGATAGCAGACTACTTAATATAGAAGCGAAAAGGCTGCAGAGCTAGTTATCCTTCCAAGGACGGAGTTCAAGATGACAGTAAAAGATGGCGATTTCATCAAGGTAGATTACACCGAGAGCGTCGACGGCCAGGTCCTATCCACCACTAACCGGGATGTGGCAATGAATAACGACATCTACGAGGACGGGGTAGAGTACGGCCCCGCCCTGATCGTGGTCGGGTCCGGAGACGTGGTGGCGGGGTTCAAAGACGAGCTTATCGGAAAGGAGATCGGAAGCTCCGGAAGTGTGGAGGTCCCTCCCGACGAGGCCTACGGCGTCCGCGACCCTGAGAACGTCGAGCTCATACCCCTCACCAAGTTCAAGAAAGAGAGGCCTGAGATAGGGATGCGGGTCTCTGTAGACGGCAAGATGGGAACCCTCACCCGCATAATCGGGAGAAAGGCGAGGATCGACTACAATCACATTCTCGCCGACAAGATCGTAAAGTTCGATTACACCATCGTCGAGAGGATCGAGGATCGGCAGGAGAAGCTGGAGAATCTGATCAGGATCTTCGCCAAGATCGACCTCAAGGCCGAAATCCTGGATGACGACGTCGCCGAGATCGAGTCTCCCTGGGAGATGAGCTACTACAAGGAGTGGCCGATGATAAGGCGGGGCGTCGCCGAGATGGCGATGAGGCTCCTCGACCTCAAAGAGGTCCGGTACATCGAGAGCCACAAAATCACCCCCACCGTCACCTCGCAGCTCGTATCTCCTCCCTCGAAGGCCGAGGAGGCGGGAGAGGGCGAAGGGTCGGAGGCGTCAACATAAGAGGCCCCAGCGGAGTGACGCGGTCCCCGGCAAAGGTCCCATCACCAGAAGATCTGAGCTAAAGCTCACGTTTTCGAGATCATGAGGGGCCGGAGGCCTGGTCCCGGCGATCTGTCGCCCGCCCCGGCGGGGTGGGCGAGATCCCTAATTTCTGGCAAAAAGTTTTATAGGGCGAGGCCTCTACTGAAGGCTCATGACGCAAGAGCAATCTGCGTGGGATCGTTTTCTATAACATCGAAGCGCTGCGTGGAGAAAAAGTTCGGATTTTCGACACCACCCTCCGTGATGGTGAACAGACCCCCGGCGTCTCCCTGACCCCGGAGGAGAAGATCGCCATCGCTCGGCAGCTCGACAAGCTCGGTGTGAACGTCATCGAGGCCGGTTTTCCAGTATCCTCTCGTGGCGATTTTGAGGCCGTCAGGATGATCGCGAACGATGGGCTTGGCGCCTCCGTCTGCGGCCTTTCACGGATCATAAGAAAGGACATCGATGCCTCCCTCGAAGCCGATGTGGACATGGTCCACGTCTTCGTCTCGACCTCAGACATCCAGATCCAGCACACTATCAAAAAGAGCCGCACAGAGATCGTCGAGCAGTCGGTGGGAGCCGTCGAGTACGTAAAGGAGCACGGGAGGACCTGCCTCTTCTCGGCGATGGACGCCACCCGAACCCCCCTCCCGTTCCTGAAGGAGATCTTCGGGGCCGTGGAGGTGGCGGGCTGCGACATAATCAACATCCCCGACACTGTGGGGGTGGCGATCCCGACGACCTTCTACACGATGGTAAAGGAGATCTGCGATTCGACGAAGAATATGGTCGTTGACGTCCACTGCCATAACGACTTCGGCCTCGCCGTCGCCAACAGCCTCGCCGCCTTCGAGGCGGGGGCGAGAGAGGTCCAGGTGGCGGCCAACGGCCTCGGCGAGAGGGCGGGAAACGCGAACCTCGCCGAGACGGTGATGTGCCTCCACTCGATGTACGGGGCCGAGACGTCGATCAACACCCCCTACCTCGTCGAGACCGCAAAGCTCGTAGAAAGGCTCTCGGAGGTGAGGATCTCGAGGACCGCTCCCATCGTCGGCGAGAACGCCTTCGCCCACGAGAGCGGGATCCACAGCCACGGCGTCCTGGAGAGGTCCGACACCTTCGAGCCTGGCATCATGACGCCGGAGATGGTGGGGCACAAGAGGCGGATCGTCCTCGGAAAGCACACCGGAAGGCACGCCGTCAAGCAGTCCCTCGAGGAGATGGGATACGGACCCAACGAGAGCCAGCTCCAGGAGATCCTGGAGAGGGTCAAGGACCTCGGGGACAAGGGCAAATGCGTGACGAACGCCGACCTCATGACGATCGCCGAGGTTGTCATCGGGGAGCTGGCCAAGGAGAAGCAGGCCGTAATCCTGAAGGAGCTGGCGGTGATGACAGGAAACACCCTCACCTCGACGGCCACGGTCCGGGCCACCGTCAGAGGCGAAGAGCGGGTCCTCGCCGACATCGGCGTAGGTCCTGTGGACGCAGCCCTCAAGGCTGTCCGGGGGATCCTCGGTGACGAGACCGCCGTCAAGATCAGCGACTTCAGGATCGAGGCGATAACCGGAGGGTCTGACGCCCTGGCCGAGGTGGTGGTCGGCGTCGAGAACAGCCGCCTCGGAAGGAAGGTGACGGCCCGGTCCGCGCGAGAGGACATCGTGATGGCCTCGGTGGAGGCGCTGATCAACGCCATAAACAGACTGATGTTATTGGAGGAAGAAGCAAGTTGAGCGATGCAAAATACGAGGTGACAGACACTCACTGTCACCTCGACTTCAAGAACTTCAACAAGGATAGAGACGAGGTGATCCAAAGGGCCCTCAAGGCCGGGGTTACGACGATGATCAACTCCGGGATCGACCTCAAGACCAACAGAAAAACCCTGGAACTTGCAAAAAAGTACGATTTCATTTTCGCAACCCTGGGGCTCAACCCAAATGGCCTTGGCGAGATGACTGATGAGGATGTGGATGCCACCCTCGACCAGATCCGATCTCACGCCAAGGAGATCGTCGGCGTCGGCGAGGCGGGCCTCGACTACTACCGGTGTCCCGACGAGAGAGGAAGGGACCGGCAACGAGACGTATTTCGAAAGGTCGTCAGCCTCGCGGAAGAGCTGGACCTCCCCCAGGTGATCCACGCCCGCCTCGCCGAGGACGAGGCCTTCGATATGGTGAAAGACCTGAATAAAGTCGTCTTTCACTGCTACAGCGGGACGGTGGGGACGATGAGAGAGGCCGTCGACCGCGGCTTTTACATATCCCTCGCCACCGTCGTCTGCAAGTCGGCCCAGCACCAGGTTCTGGCAAGACAGGTCCCTCTCGACCTCCTTCTGATCGAGACCGACAGCCCCTTTCTCGCGCCAAAAACGGGGAGAAACGAGCCGGCCTACGTTCTGGAGGCTCTCAACCTGATCGCCAGGATCAAGGGGCTTCCGCCTGAAGATGTTGCAAAAGCCACCACTTCGAACGCCAAAAGGATATTCAACCTCTGAGCGGGGAAAGCTTATCCCGCTCTCTTGCGTTCACCTTAGTTTTTCATTTTATGATTCTGTCAGCGTTTGATCCGGCGCACTAGATCCGTTCTTATGCCCTCTCTCGCCGACACAAGACGGAAAATTATATCAGATCGATGCGGAAACCACTATTAACGTAAGATGGACCAGTGATCCGATGCCGATACGCTTCGAACACATCATGAAATATCTGGGCTCCAAGAAGGAGAAGGGGAGGAAGAAGATCGGCCTATTGGTGGACGGGCCCAACATGCTTCGAAAAGAGTTCCAGATCGACCTGGAGGAGATCAGAGACATCCTGAAAGACTACGGCGACATCAAGGTGGGCCGGGTATTCCTCAACCAGTACGCCTCCGAGAAGCTGGTGGAGGCTGTAGAGAATCAGGGGTTTGAGCCCGTGATCTGCACAAGCGACGTCGACGTGAAGCTGGCGGTGGAGGCGATGGACATGATCTACAGCCCGGTGATGGACACCATCGCCCTCGTCACGAGGGACGCCGACTTCAAGCCCGTCCTTCTGAAGGCGATGGAGCACGGCAAGGAGACGATAATCTTCGGGGCGGAGCCCGGTTTCTCCGTCGCTCTCAAAAACTCCGCCGATTACGTCATCGTTCTCCGAAACGGAGAGTACGTGGTGGAGTGACCCGGGCCGGCAGCATCTATTTGTATTGCCTCTTCCAGAGGAAAGGTTCGAAGGCAGAAGCTCCGGTGAGGTGAGATCGATTTGAAGGAACTCTTCGAGAGGTCGGGACGAGGTTGGGCAAGAAGGCTCTCGCTTGGTGCCGGATGGCAGAGGGACGGCGGCCGCGACAACCGCTGGAACGGCCCGGACCCCTGGGGAGACGATCGGTATTCCCCCTCAGGTGGCCTCAGGCTTCCACTGACGTACTCGGGGATGATTCTGGTCATATGCGTTCTCCTACTCTTCGTGAGGTATTTGGCTCCAGCTTTCACCTTCAACTACCTGGCCTTAAACCCCGCCTTCGTCGCAAGCAGGCCCTGGACTCTCATCACCCACATCTTCGTTCACGCGAACATGGAGCACCTATTTTTCAACATGCTATTCCTCTTCTTCTTCGGAACCGAGCTGGAACGTAGGGTCGGCGAGTCGAGGTTCCTCCAGATATTCATAATTTCGGGGCTCGTTGCGGCCATCGGCCAGATGGCGGTGGTACCCACCGGCTACATGATGGGTGCTAGCGGCGCCCTCTACGGCGTCATGGGCTGCCTCGCCGTCATCGCCCCGGAGATCAGGGTCCTCCTCTTCTTCGTCATACCTCTGAGCATAAGAGCGGCGGTGGTCCTCTTTGCGGTCCTAGATTTCACCATGATGGGGTCTGCGGACAGCATAGCTCACATGGCCCACATAACGGGCCTTCTCGCGGGCCTCGCCTACGGCGGCATGCTGAAAGATCGATATCGCTACAGGTACCGTTAAGCTCTTGAGGGGTGGGCGAAAAGCTGGACTTGAGGCTCTGGTCGTTCGCGGTTTTGCGAGGGCTTTGCCTCCTTGGAACGTGGTGGTAATCTGGGAGACGAGATCGGAATCATCGTGGGGGAGACGAGCGCCCACGAGTTCAAGTTCCTGATGGCGGACGATGCGAGCAGAGGAAGCTACGTCAAGGTGAAAGCCGGCTCGAGGGACTGGATCTTCGCCCAGGTGGTGGAGGTCACGCGGTCCAACGTAGCCTACAGCCTCAGCACCATCGACGAGAAGAACCCCGAGGCTAAAGAGCGGGTTTTGGGCCTCGCCCGGGTGATCGGAGTCGCCTCGGGCGGAAGGCTAGCGATGCCCACTAACCCTCCCCGACCCGGAGACCCGGTCTATAGGGCCGACGGCCAACTCATCGAGATGGCCTTGGGCCTCTCGAAGGGAAACCTCTACATCGGCCTCCTCGATGGGCACGACCTGAAGGTGAAGCTCGAAGCCGACTCTTTCGTCCAGAAGCACTGCAGCATCCTCGCCAAGACCGGGAGCGGAAAGTCCTACACCGCGGCGGTGGTCCTGGAGGAGCTTCTGGATAAGGGGGTCGCCCTTCTGATCATCGATCCCCACGGCGAGTACGCCTCGATGAAGCAGAAGAACACCAAGGGGGAGTTCGCCAAGTTCGACGTGTCGCCGAAGGGCTACGACGTCACCGTCTACTCTCCCGCCAGCCAGACGACAGCCCCTCACGCCGACCGGTTCTTTCGGTTCAACGGCAAAAACATGACCGCCCGGGAGCTCTCGGCGATGCTCCCCGAGGATGTGACCAACAGCCAGAAAGGGGTCCTCTACGAGGCGATAAAGATCCTCGCCTCCGACGGGGGGGACTACGAGCTTGAGGACGTGATCGCCCAGGCCGAGAAGGACACGAGCAAGGCCAAGTGGGGGCTCATCGGCCATCTCGAGGCCCTGGTGGAGCTGGGCATATTTTCGGGCAGGCCCACGAACCTCGGCGACCTCCTCCAGAGGGGGAAGGCCTCGATCATCGACATGACCGGCGTCCCCCCGGACCTCCAGGGTATGATCGTCGCAAAGCTTCTTTCGGACTTATTCGAGGCGAGGAAGAGGGGATTTGTCAACCCCGGCATGGTCGTCGTCGAGGAGGCCCATAACTACATCCCGGAAAGGGGGAGTGGAAAGGCTGCCAGCACCGCCGTTATACGGACGATAGCCGCCGAGGGGAGGAAGTTTGGCCTCGGCCTTCTCGTCATAAGCCAGAGGCCCGCGAGAGTCGATAAAAACGTCATATCTCAGTGCAACACCCAGATAATCCTCCGGGTCACAAACCCTAACGACCTCAGGGCCCTGAGCAAGGGGATCGAGGGTATGAGCTCGGAGCTTGAGGAGGACATAAAGAGGCTCCCGCCGGGGACGGCGATGCTGGTGAGTAACGAGATCGAGCATCCCGTCACCGTCAAGGTCAGGCCGAGGAAGAGCAGGCACGGCGGGGTCAGCACGCCGATCGTCGGCGGCGAGAGGGCGAAGGCCGCGACGAAGGCCAGGAGTGATAAAGGGGGAAAATCGCCGATCTCTCAGCCGAAGGGTCCAGATAAAAGTTCGGATTCGGGGTCGAAGGCCGAAAAGAAGGATGTTGGCGGGAGTTTTCTTCGGAAGATCCTAGGCAAATGATCTTATGAGGATTTCGAAAAATCCCTCTAAATCGCCATCTTGGTGAAATCTGGAGAGGGGTATAGCCCAAAATTGACTTCCAGATCTCGTGCAGCTCGGCGAGGAGGGCTTTTTCCCAGGGGCTCCGGTGCTTATCGCCCCTCTTTCTCCGCCGTTTCGAGCCAGAGCTGGATGGCGACTTTGGCCTCGTTAAGGGCCTTCTCTTCTGTCTCGCCGAAGGCAGAACAGCCGGGGAACTCAGGAAAGACCGCTATGTAGCCCTCGTCCTCGGAGCTGTAGAAGATCTCTATCGCTCGCTTATACATCCGCATCTTCCTCGATCTGGCCGTATTTTTATACGACATTTATAAATTGTCGTATTGGGATAATCTTGAAATAGGCTTATAGTAAAACTCTAAATTGGGGATATATGGCAATTAATAGAGGCGAACCTTCATATTCAATTTTAGCGCATGTAATAAATGATTACCATGTAAACCGACTTGATGAATTTAGTGTGGATTTATATATATCTGGCGATGGTGACACCGATTATGCCAATCTTCTAGTATCAATTCCACCATCTATCATAAAAAATGAAGAAGTTTATTTTTTCAACGTAAATATGAAATTCTAATTGAGCAGTTTGAGAAAATTCGCCTCGGAAAGCTTGTTAATCTGAGTTGGTCCTGCGAAAAGATTGGCCCACGATTCAATATAAATATAAATAAGATAGTTATGTCTTATTACGGAAGTGATAGATCTAATTTTGAAGGGAAAATCGTAGGTGAAGGTCATGTCGGAGATAGGTACCAGGCCCCGTATCGTATAAAATTTATTATTGCAGGAGACGCACCAACAGGCGATCAAAATATAAATATATTGTTTAAATATAGGTCAAAACACTCGTCTACCGTCTATTTGGATAAACAAATTTTCACGATACATATTAATCATTGGTATGAAAAGGGTTGGACGAAAGCTATCCCAGTATTTGCAGCAATTTTTGCATTTCTTTCCCTTCCTGGATCTGTAATTGCCAAATTCAATGGATTTCTCATTTCAACACCGTTAGATTATATATTAGGAGGATTTTGTTGGTTGATTTTACTTCTTATAATGTTTAGTGAATTAAGGAAGAATAGCCCACGTTTAAGAAGAATAATATAATTAGAATTGTTATAATAAAGCGTTGGTGCTGACCTTCTTTTAGCTTCTAAATAGAAAAGACGTTTATAGCCTTCAAACAAATTATTTACAATCCGTTCACGACTCCCCCCCTTTCACCCCTTGTACTCCCCGTCCACCAGCTCCCGGATCCGCTCGGCGGTCTTCAGTCCCACCAGCTCCACCTCCTTCAGCTCCTCCTCAGAGGCTGCGAAGACCCTCTCCACGGACCCAAAGTGGCGGAGGAGGTTTTTTGCGACGGCGTTCCCTACGCCGGGGATCGAGGAGACGAGGCGCTCCTGCTGCTCCTTCAGCATCCGGTGGGTCTTCTTGCCGTGAGCATGGGGGGCGCCGCCCCGGGCCTGCTGCTCGCGCCTCTCGATCGCCGCGATCACCGATACCGTCTCCTCCTCGTCCTCCGTCGGGATGATGGAGACGCCGCCCGAAATTTCGCGCCGGAAGCCGGGGTCTGCGCCGCTGGTGGCGGGGGAACGCGCGGGCGGGGCGCCGCCCATCGGCTCCCGGAACTCGACGGTGCTCTTGAGTTGTGTTTATGAATCGTAAACTGATTGTTTACAATTCGTAAACAAACCCGCCCTCGTTCACCCCTTGTACTCCCCGCCCACCAGCTCCCGGATACGCTCGGCGGTCTTCGGACCCACCAGCTCCACCTCCTTCAGCTCCTCCTCGGTGGCCGCAAAGACCCTCTCAACGGACCCGAAGTGGCGGAGGAGGTTTTTCGCGACGGCGTTCCCTACGCCGGGGATCGAGGAGACGAGGCGCTCCTGCTGCTCCTTGAGGGTCCGGTGGGTCTTCTTGCCGTGGGCCTGGGGAGCGCCGCCCCTCGCCTGCTGCTCTCGCCTGGCGATCGCCGCGACCGCTGAGGCGGTCTCCTCCTCGTCGACGGTAGGGATGATGGAGAAGCCGCCCGAAATTTCGCGCCAGAGGCCGGGGTCTGCGCCGCTGGCGGCGGGGGGACGCGCGGGCCTGGCGCCGCCCGTAGGTTCCTGGAGATTGGCAGCGCTTGAAACGCCTGTTTACGAATCGTAAACATAATGTTTATGATACGTAAACAAAATGTTTATGTATCGTAAACACAATATAAAAGCTATGCTCTCGGAACT
>ERZ795048.2055-NODE-2055-length-16796-cov-359.580670_pt1 | contig 16796 bp, 16 predicted proteins | sample MGYA00375132_ERZ795048 | MGnify/ENA primary metagenome ERZ795048 (study PRJEB30177, sample SAMN05720225) | activated sludge metagenome | isolation source: Anaerobic digester | place: Hong Kong | collected 2014-12-17 ...
TTGTATTGATCTGTGCCCTTGAACATCAGGGTTCCCTGACTACCAAACACTGTCGCTAACAGTGTAAAGAACAGAAGCAAGGTAAACTTCTTCATCTGCGATACCTCCCTATAGTAGTGAAAACATTCTAATAAAACCGACATTTATCCCGAAATCAACCTTTCTGGAAAAGGTCAGCTTACCGGCAACGAAGAGAGTTGTATTTTGATTTGCTGCATAAAAACCTTCTCCAGTCAGAATGAAAGAAGTGGTTATCGGTTTCTTCGGTCCATACCACTCAGGATCGAAGGGTGGAGAATACGGAGAATCTATGGTGATTGAACCGGCTCGCAATAGTTCTGCAGCGATTTTCAACGAAACGTTCTGGCTCTCGTATTCTATACCTATCAGCGTTAGTGTCGAATCCGGGCCATAAGGGAATCCGTAGAATCCCGTGATGACGGGCCAAGAGTCTAGATGTAATACATTGAATCTATATGGATAAGTGAACTTTCCTATATTTGTTCCCCTGTTGTAGAGATACGTGGTGGAATGGTAGTGCTCCATCCTGACTCTGAGGCCACCGTCTTGCAGAAGAGTTTTATCTCTAATTTCATGCTCCGATTCATCTAGTTTAGGCCCAGTATATGGCCTGCCATCGGAAATTCTCCAGAGAAAACCTGCAACCCAGCCAAATGCCGTTGGATTGGAATTCGAGCTTTCTGATGTAAGTCTGAAGTCATCAAGTGTGAACTCTCCGTAAGCCATTGCATCGCTTAGTTTAACCTCTGCTGCAAGTGTGGCAGTGACATTTGAGTTGCTTTGATAGGTATGGTGGTAAATCAAGAACGGTCCGAGGTCCTGCAGATCGGGATAGACACCATAAACAAGATTCTCCTCACCAAACGTAACTTTCAAGTTTTCGTTCATATAACCGAAGCGATGACCCAAAAGCGTCTTTGGCCCGCCGCTTATCGTTCTGTCGGCAGATACTGCGAAGAAATCATAAAGATACTCACCAGATTTTGCCTGCCCGTTCAACTCTATCCACAGGTGGTCGAAATACGGAAGGAAATTTGAGATAACAAAGCTGTAAGTTGAAACTCCGAGACCGAGCTTCCTTCTTCCCAACGATATGAATGAATTTGAATCTCTCCGTTCGAAGTAACCCAGTCTGGGAAAGTTCACGTCAATGGCAGGAAGAAAGGAAGTCGTGGAAAGCGGCAGATTGCTTAACCAGTCTCCCATCAGGTAATCCGAAAACTCCTGTCTCAAGTCCATATTCACGTACAACTTCGAATTACCGATCGCTATCTCCAGACCCCCCGAAAAGATCGCCGGAATCCGCATATACCTGTCTAAATCTTCTAAATCGGGAACGTAGTTGCTCGCGACAGAGGGGATATTATCGAGAGATAATGAAGGTGAAAGAGTCACGTGCAGGCCGGTGCTTCCCAGAATCATTAGTGGTATGATAAGCATCAATAGAGATAAACAACATTTCGACAATGGATTCACCCCCATAAGAATTTTACACCAGGAGGACTGATAATTGGTGCCGCTTTTTCTTTCTGGAGCCTCTTCCAGCGCTCGTGAGATAGCTACAGAAATCTTTATCTACTCAAATCTAGGCGTTATGGCTCTTTTCAGTCAGTTTTTCCAGAGCAAAGGCTTCTCTTCAGTCGAAATCGGAATTCTAATGGCGGTTACTCCTATACTTTCAGTAATTGCCAATCCCTTCTGGTTCAAGAGGTCAAGAAAAAGAGGCGGCGCTTTGGTAATGGGGACGCTTTCGATCGTCTCCGCGATCACCGTATGGGGTGTCTTTCTGACTCCAACCTTTGAAACCTCATTGATTGCGATGTCCCTTTTTGCATTCTTTGCGGTCAGCATCGTCCCAATCTCAGAATCCGTAGTAGTACCGTCTTTGAGGAGCAAGGGAAAACGCTTCAACATGGCAAGGGCATTCGGTACTGTAGGTTATTCGGCAACTGCCCTAATCTCTGGAATCGCATTGAGGGCAGGCTTCGTAATGATCTTCATAATTGCCAGCGTATCGCTGCTGACAGCTGCCGCAGTGAGCAGAGCTTATCCGTCAAAGCGGATGCTTGGAAGGAGTGAAAGCGAAAGGAATTCCACGCCATTGCCAGTCGAATTCTACTTGCTTGTGCTGGCAGGAGTTGCATCGATAACAGTCGGTGCGTTTGGATCAACCTTTCTCCCTCTTTTGACCAGTGATATGGGGTACGACCTTTCATCGGTAGGTTTCTCCTTTTCGTTGATGGCACTCTCAGAGGTGCCTTTTCTTCTTTTCGCCGAGAAGATCATAGATAGAATAGGCAATACCAGACTGCTTCTTGTGGGAATCTTTGCTACGGGGCTAAGATGGTTCCTGACTTCAATTGCTCCATCTTTTCCAGTCTTTCTACTATTTCAAGCTTTGCACGGAATCAACTACATTGTGGTCTATTATTCCGTTACAAACTTCATCCACAAAAATTTCGAAGAAAACAAAGCGACGAGGGCGCTCACAATCTACTGGATGTCAACTATGGGACTGAGTTATCTCCTGGGTTCAGTCTTGGGAGGCGTATTGATACGTGCATTCGGTATTAGGAGAATGTACACCATTGCCGGCATTTCGGGAATGGTAATGGCCGCCTTCTCTTCACTGCTCTTTGCGGCCCTCCGTAAGAGAGGGAGATTTACCAACCGGTAACTCTAATCCCGATTCATTTAGTATACTTTCTCTATAAGGCAAAATAAGAGGGTGGTTAGATGAAGGCATTCGAAAATATAAGACAGACTGGAATCGACATTTCAGAAGATCTAAAGGCTTATCTAGAAAAAGATCCTACAGTTTCCAGAAAGTGGCATGTCTTTCTCTTTTCTGCCGGGTTCCATGGTTTACTGCTGTACAGGATCTCCAACCTTCTATGGAATGGAGGCCTCGGTCTTTTCGCGAGAATTCTACATTATTTCTCAAGGGTTGCTTATTCTATGGACATTCATCCCGCCGCAAGAATTGAAGGAGGAGTCGTCATTGACCACGGCTCAGGGGTAGTAATTGGTTCCACAGCATCGGTAGGCAAAGGAACACTGATTTATCACGGCGTAACCCTTGGTTCAAAAAACGTCATGACGGGAAAGCGTCATCCGGACGTTGGACGAAACGTAGTGCTAGGTGCGGGAGCCAAGATTCTTGGTCCTATATATGTATGCGATAATGCAAGAGTGGGGGCAAATAGCGTCGTGCTCGAACACGTGCCTTACGGCTCTCTTGCAGCGGGTATCCCCGCAAGAATTCATGCACCAACCGTAGAAAGGGGGAGAAATCAGGATGAACCTGTTTGATGCGATAGGCAATACACCGCTTCTGGAACTAAGTTCTTTTGGCCATTCTGCAAAGATCTTCCTGAAGATTGAAAAGAATAACCCCGGCGGCAGCATCAAGGACAGGGCCGTTCTTGGAATGATTCTTGATGCTGAAAGAAGAGGAATCCTGAAAAAGGGAATGACCATTGTGGAGCCGACAAGTGGAAATACAGGCATTGCAATTGCAATGCTTGCGGCCCCAAGAGGCTACGGAGCGGTCCTCTTCATGCCGGAATCTGCAAGTATCGAACGTGTAAAGATAATGGAAGCGCTTGGTGCTGAAGTAGTCAAAACTCCCTCCGAAAAGGGGATATCGGGTTCCTATGACGGGGCAAAGACCTATCTGAAAAACAACACGGACTCCTTCATGCTCGATCAGTTCAACAACCAGTCGAATCCAGGATACCATTACGCTTCGACAGGTCCTGAGATATACTCTCAAGTTGGGGAAGATATCGACGCTTTCATATGTGGAATGGGTACCGGGGGAACCGTTTCCGGTGTCGGAAGGTTCCTCAAAGAGAAGAAACCGGACGTGTACATCGCGGGAATAGAACCCGAAGGATCTCCCTTCATTTCAAAGGGAAGAAGCGGAAGTCATAAGATACAGGGAATCGGTCCCGGTTTCAAACCGCAAACGCTTGATCTTTCATTGCTGGACGAAGTGATGACGATTGAAGACGAAGAGGCGCTTTCAGTTATGAAATGGCTGCACAAAAAAGAAGGACTGCTCGTAGGGATTTCGTCCGGAGCCAACGTCGCCGGAGCTTTACAGCTATCAAAAAAAGGATTTAAGCGAATTGCGACGATCGCCCCGGACACCTACGAAAGATATTTAAGCGTAGATCTCAACTAGATTTAAGTAACAGCAATGCTCCCGTGTTCTTTCCGGTTTGCCAGTCTTCTTGAAGCAGCACAGCAATTTCTGTACCGTTGAAAACGAGATCGACCGGATAGCCATGTAACTCTACATATTCTATCGTATTCCCTCGACTATCAAGAACCTCGAGTGTTCCAGTAACGGTCTCCAGAACGTAAATTTTATCTTCACTGTGAACGACTTTTATCGGACCGCGACCCATTAAATCATATTTCTTGGTACTGTAGGTGGACAGGTCTACCGTCATTATCTGGTCTTCGCCGGTCAATGCGATCCAGATCTTTCCGTCGTGAATCACAGGAAAATTTGGATATCTACCCAGCTGAACCGTGGTGATCTCAGCTAAATCACTCTTAGAAAGAACCTTGAGATTTTCATCCACATATGAAACCAGGAAGATTCTTTCTCCCTCTAAAAGAATGTAAGATGGCCGTTTACCGACATTTGCTTCGTTTACCAGATTACCCCATTCATCAAATACGAGAAGCCCTTTTTCGGTCTCGTGGGAACGTGTAAGAAGATTATAGTTGTGGAAGAGCGATACGAAAAAAAAATTTGAATCTTCAGCTATAGATAGAGCTATGACCGGGAGCTTCTGCCTCTTTATTATCTCCCTCTTGGATATGTCCAGCAGCAGGAACTCGAACTCATTAGTCAATATTCCAACCTTTCCATCTATGAACGACCCGGTGATTAGCCTGCTGGATGTTGGAATCTCGTCGATCTTTTTCCATTTACTAGGATGAACGGAAGCGTCCACAACAATCAACCTGCCACTGTAGAATCCGAAGCAGTAGAGTTTCCCGTCCCTGTAGATGATATCGTTGATTCCATCATTGCGCATCGAGTCGAAGATCGTCACAGGTCTGAAATTTGCATCGAAGACTATTAACTCGGAGTCGCCCTTAACGAGAGTTATGTAATAAGTACCACTGCTGTTCTTAATTTTCAGCAGTCCGGATGGCATTATGCCCAAGGGATACCTCTGGCCGAGCGTAATCGCTCCCATTCCCGAAACAGCTATAATACAGGCAAATAAGAGAATAACAGTTACTAATCTACTCAAGGCTTCTTCACCACGTACACAAGAAGATCCTCTTTGAAATTCGATGCCGTATCGAAGTCATGGGTATATACATCGATCTTATTTCCTTTGATCGAGCTCCCGGTATCCTCCACAACAAAGAAACCCTTGTTTGGAGAAGATGAGAAGAACGGAATATAGACAATTGAACCAAGAGGAATTACAACTGGATCTGCTGCTACCGTTCTATATCCCTTAACGAAATCGCCGCTCGCAGTCATCTTGAATGATGGCGACGTAGGATTCTTTGCATCATCCCATTCGGTGTACATAGTCACTTCGAAAGTCCCGACATTCTCGAATATTATATCGGCTGGATTGACAGGCACATCGGCTTTCCAGAACTCGAAATGAAGATTTCCTTTGGCGTCCGAGGCCGATCCGATAGTATCCCCAACCCTAACAAAATCACCCTTCATAACCATGCGGCTGCCCAGACGCGCGTATACGGTCTTCATGTTGTTTCCGTGGTCCACCACAACCATCTCGCCATACAAATCATTTACTCTTTCCGAAAGTATGACCTTTCCCGGAAGAAAAGCCGTGATTCTTGAGCCTGGAGGCACGGTAAGGTCCATACCGGGATTTGCATAACCATAGTCATAGCTTCCGAAATTAGATTCTATCGAATCCACAAGAAAATCCACGCCAAGATTCAGTCCAAAATGAGTGGCAATGGAAGCCTTGGCCATGAGATTGTCCAGGGAAAGCGGGATCTTTATCTCATCGCCACGATAGATCAGATCCCAGTTCTTGATTTCAGGATTCATCGCCTTAAGCTGTTCCACAGTTACCCCGTACGCTTGAGCAATGCTCCACAGGTTATCGCCCGATTTAACAATGTAAGATACATGGGAAGTCGGTTCAATTGTCTCGTATGCGGCTGCCCCAAGCCTGCTTCTTATATCGGAAATCTCTCCCAGGAAAGTGGCCATCGTCACAAAGTTCTTCTCTTCAGGCTCCTCCTGCCGCTCAATGGTCTGGAGATTATCGGCGAGTTCGCGCGTTCTGGAATCCATTTCGTCTATTCTTGAAACGAGTTCGTTGAAGACCTCAGAATCTATCACAGATGAACCTACGGTCTGCTCCAGCTCGGCAAGTCTTCTTGCCAAGGAATCATACTTAGCGCTGTCAAGAACGGAGATATCGGTTCTGGCGGCGAGCTCCTCAACCTTGTTAACGAGTTCTTCGTACCTGCGATCATCTTCATCGGATTCCTGCTGTACAACGACAACTTCTGCGCTCTTTATCTCCTCGATCCTCTGGAGCAGCTCTTCATACTTCGCCTCGTCAATGGAACTATCGTAAGTGCCAATCTCGGAGATTCTCTGAACCAACTCCGAGTACCTCGAAGAGTTTAGTGATTCAAGCGCCTGTACCTTTCTGTTCAAGTCATCGATTTCCCGAGTAATTATGTTGTTTTCCACAGTACTGGTTAGAACTCCGTCGATCTTGTCGTAGAGTGTCTTAACGATCGCTGCGGAAGATGCTGAATCTATAACCGACTCGGCAAGCATGTTCTTGATTATCTGAAGCTCCGCCCTAACAGCCTCAAGTTCTTCATAACCGGCATATGTAGGTTCAATTGCCTGAACGAAATTTATCCTGAAAGCAAGCTCCTCGACGGCATCCTCTAGCTGGGCAAGCTTCTTCTGGCCAGCTGCCAGAGAATCGATTTTTTGTTCGAGCGCATCCATTCTTTGGGTAAAATCATCCCTCGTAATAAACGGGAAGTCACACCCCGTGAAGAAAACCATGATAAGTACCAGAAGAAATAGAAGGGCACTTTTTCTCAACTGAATCAACCCCCTCCCGCGGGAATAGTGATAAATTCAAGAGGCAGAAAAGTCATGTCAATCTCCCTGCCTGCAAAAAACTCCTTCAAGAGACCCAGACCGGAAACAAGATAATCATACTCGCCCAAAACCTCAATCACAATGGGCGAAATTTGAGTCGGTTCATCATTAATTATAACAGTTGCACCAACACAGCGTACATATGTGTATGGCATTATCCTTTTACCGTTGAGCGAGATCTCCGTGGCCCTCAGAGCGTATAACTCGTTCAAGATCATCAGGATATCGCTGTCATGAAGAATGCTGCTCCCCTTGAAGCCCGATTCTATTCTTATGCGAACGCCTTTTCCGACTTCCTCTTTATAAGACTGATCAGCCTGACTTGAAAACGCGTTAACATTCATGACCGATTTCTTCAGATCAGCTGTGCTAGATTCGAGCAGCTTCTTCAGCTCTTCAACCTGCCACTCGAGAGATACGATCTTTCCCCGTACCCCTTCAATTTGAGTCGAATAGTCTACGCTTTCTCCACTGTCCAGTGAGTCGATGGATCTCTTTATCAGCTTCAAATCTGAAGAAAGCTGTGCGATGGAATCAAGCACGGGATTACTGCTCAAGGAGTTCGAGACATAGTTAATATCTGCGATTATTCTTTCAAAGTCCGTAATGATTCTCGAAAGATCCTCTCTCACTTCAACAGAGGAAAGAGAATCTAAATTCGTGTTAAGGAGGGAGACTCTTTCAGACATCAGCTGAAGTTTGCTCTCGATCTCTCTCGTGCTTAGGCTAGAAATCATTTCATCGCCGAACTGCTTCAGAAAATAGATATTAAAGAAAGAACCCAAGGCCACAACAATGATCAAGACAATAAGAAAAAACCATAATCCTTTCAAATCCTTCACTCCAAAACAAAAGCGGCGGCAACTCCGGCCGCCGCAGAGTCCACGACACTATTTTACCTTTTCCTTCAGTTCCTTTCCAGGTACAAATTTCGGAACTTTTCCGCCCGGTATAGTGATGGGCTTCTTGGTTCTCGGATTGACACCCTTTCTGGCCTTCCTTGACGCCACCATAAATGTGCCAAAGCCAACAAGTCTTACGACATCACCCTTTGAAAGAGTCTTCTCGATGATGTCGATCACCGTGTCAAGGGTCTTTCCAGCATCCTTCTTAGTAACACCTGTTTTCTCAGCGATTTCAGCGATGAGTTCTTTTTTGTTCATTCTGTTCCCCCCTTCGCATGAGATGTCGCTATTATTCTACCACTCAGAGCTCAAATTACCAAACTCCTCATAGAGGGCGATCTTGGCCTTTGCGGGAGAAAAAAGCACGCTGAGATCGCAAATTCGGCTCCGGGCTCTCAATTTGGCCTTCATAGCTGATAAGCCGTCGTCGGAGACGCTAATTCAGTGTATAATTGGGTATGGAGGTGGTTCTTAATGAGGAAATTCGTTGCAGTGTCAACTCTGCTTTTCATCACTCTCATTTCATTTGGGGTGAATTACATCAATCCAGTCGGCCCAACGTTGATTCCGATAGCCGAGCTGCTCTCCTCTAATTTATCAGAAGAGATTCCCGGTCTCAAGATCAATCTCTGGAGAAGCGTAGATGAGGCTATTTCGATGATGGTTACCGAAAAGGCACAAATTGCCCTTCTTCCCGTCACTGTAGGGGTTAAACTCGCATCGTCCGGTGTAGACATAAAGCTAGCAGCCGTCAGCATGTGGAACGGTTTCTATTTCATATCTACAGAAAAGACGATAGAAGACATTGAGGACCTGGTCGATACAGAAGTATATACTCTTCAAGCACCGGGACAGACTGCAGATACTATCCTTCGCGGTGCTCTCGAGTCGAAGGGATACGAAGTCGGAAGAGACCTGGATATTGTTTATGTCGGTGGGGCAGAGGCAGTTCAGTTGCTCGCGGGGGGCAAGGCTAAGGTAATTCTCGTGCCTGAGCCTTTCGCATCGCTTGCCGAAACACGTGTACAGGGTTCGATAAGATCGATGCCAATAGAAGATCTTTGGGAGAGTTTCAACGAACAGAGGATTAACATCCCCACATCGGGAATATTCGTCAGCGGCACTCTCGACAGAGGCGTTGCGGAGTCGTTCCTGCTTCTGTATCAGCAGTCTATGAATCTCTCTCTTACAAACAGGGAAAAAACCGCTGCAACCGTATCGGAAAAGATGGGCGGATTCCCTGCACCGGTACTGCAAAAGGCAATGGATACGGCAGGTTTCCTCTTTTTGACGGCCGAAGATGCGAGAGAGGACATTGCGATCTACCTTGATAGACTCAAGGAACTTGATCCAGAGCTAACGGGTGATTTCGATATCGATGCTCTCTTCTTCTAGAAAGAGGACGTTGGCCCCAATCGTCTCGGTAGGCTTTCTGCTGCTGGGGTGGTTCATCGCATCTGCAATAGTCTCGAGCGACCTGTTGTTGCCCGGCCCGTTAGAGACAATGGAAGAATTTCTAAGAATCATCTCGAGCAGGAAGGGTTGGTCGGACATCGCGGAAACTTGCGCAAAGGCATTCCTCGGATTGTTCATTGCGCTGGGTCTTGGCCTTGCTGTTGGTTTCGTTATGGGACTAATCGATGTATTATATGAGCTGATTAAGCCGATAGTAGTTATCCTGCAATCTATACCAATTGTGTCGTGGCTGGCCCTGGCAATATTCTGGTGGGGAGTTGGCTTCTCCTCCCCTGTATATATAGTATTCCTTACCTTGTTTCCGATCTTCACAATAAACATAGCAGAAGGCGTAAGAAACGTGGATAAGAAGCTTGTCGAAATGGCCAAGATCTACAAGATTCCCAGGAATACAGTCTTCGGAAAGATCTATCTCGCTTCTGCATTTCCTTTTATCGTATCTTCCATGAGAGCGGGAATAGGAATAATGTGGAAATCAGTTGCGGTAGCCGAGTTTATGGTGGGAGCATCAGGGATAGGAAGAGCAATGTCAGACGCAAAATACTCCATAAACATAGAAAGGGTCTTCGCGTATACACTTGTTCTTGTTGTTCTGGGTATTTTAACGGAAAGGCTTCTCGATATGATCATCAAAAGGGGTAGTCGGTATGCACTTAAGAATTAGCAGTCTCAGCAAGGCTTTCGACGGAGAAACAATAGTAGACAAATTCTCCTATTCTGTTGAAGGCGATTTCTTTCTCACAATTCTTGGAAGCTCGGGGTGCGGAAAAACGACTCTTTTGAGAATGATAAGCGGTATACTGAAACCGGATGCAGGTAGGGTCGAGCTCCAAAGCGAGAGGCTGGGATTTGTTTTCCAGGACGACAGATTGATTCCATGGCTGAACGCCTTCCAGAACATCTCGATAGTGTCTCCAAAATCCAATCCTGTGGAGTACCTCTCGTTTGTGGGCCTAAAAGGTCATGAGAATAAGTTTCCTTCACAACTGAGCGGTGGAATGAGGAGGAGACTGAATATCGCAAGAGCACTCGCATTCAACCCCGATCTGATTCTCATGGACGAGCCCTTCAACTCTCTTGATGTCGTGATAAAGGATCGACTCATCGAAGATATTCAGAAATTATGGACTGGCAGGAAAATCAGCATCATCATGGTTACTCACGACCCTTCAGAGGCTGCCAGGCTTTCAACGGATATAATACTTGTACAAGATAGGTTTTCTAAGGTCGACGAAATCAAACTGGGAGATCCCCTGGAAAGGAGTCCCGACGATATCGACTTGATCTCTAGAGATCTGCTATCCAGAATGAAGAAATTTTCTTCTTATCTTCATTGAAACGAGAGTGTTTTGCAATACCCTTGCTGTAGTATTTGCTGGCACAGAGGTGATTTGTATGGCTAAGATTCATGAGTTGATTGTTGATCTGAACAGTTTCGAATTCAAGAAGACTATAGATTTAGTTCTGGATCCGGGTTTCACCGATGAGATCAAGCTCTTGAGCAACGTAGATGTGCACATCGAGCTTTACAAAGATAAAGATTCGATTATCGTTACCGGTTCCGTAAAAACCGTCGTAGAAGACAGATGCGCCCGCTGTCTGAAAGTAGTATCCATTCCAGTTGAAGGAACAGTTGAGGCAACGTATGTGCAAAGGGATTCTCTTCCACTGGTAAGAGAAGGCGCAGGCGATGATTTGGAGAATCTCTTGCCACTTGAAGGCGATCTCCTGGACTTGTCAGATCGAGTAATTGAGGCTATAATTGTTGAGGTTCCTCAGAAGGTTCTCTGTAAAAAGGATTGTGCAGGTCTTTGTCCGTTTTGCGGAGCGGATCTTAACGAGGAGCCAAATCATTCTTGCCAGAAGAAGGAAGAAATGCCTGATGGCTGGCACAAAGCGATAGCTGAGCTTAAGGGAAAATTGAAGAGTTAGATATTGGAGGGATTAGCGTGGCCGTTCCAAAGCAAAAAAGAAGCAGAAGCAGGACCCACTTGAAGCGAGCAAAAATGTATAGCTCAATAAAGGTCGCTGTTTCTACATGCCCAAACTGCGGTGAACCAAAACAGCCACACAGGGTTTGTCTACATTGTGGCTACTATGGAGGAAGACAGATTCTTGAGATCGGTGAGTAATAAATGCAAAGCATAAGAATTGCCCTCGATGCCTTTGGTGGAGATAATGCTCCTCAGGTCAACGTAGACGGTGCCTTTCTTGCTTTGAAGGAGTTTCAGGATCTCGAAATATTACTGGTAGGCAGAGAAGAGGATCTCAAACCTCTGATAAAAGAATCTCCTGAGACCTCAAGAATTTCAATAGTAGATGCCAGAGAGGTTTTTCCAATGTCGGAGAAACCTTCTCTTTTGCTGAGGAAAAAAGAGACTTCTCTATACAAGGCAGCTATTCAAGTAAAAGATGCGAATGCCGATGCTCTGGTATCTGCAGGTAACACCGGTGGAGTGCTTGCAGCGGCGCTCTTTGTCGTGGGCAGAATCAAGGGTGTCGATCGTGGAGCAATTGCGGTTCTTGTTCCTTCCAAGAATGGCTTCACCATACTGATCGATGCGGGAGCAAATGCCGAGGCGAGGGCAGAACACTTGAGGGATTTCGGCACTATGGGTTATGAGTACGCAAAACTCCTGGGGAGAGAAAAACCGAAGGTAGGGCTGCTCAATGTCGGAGAAGAGCAGGAGAAGGGAACGGAACTCACGAAACTTGCCTTTGATTATCTCAAGAATGATCTGGGCGACTCCTTTGCGGGAAACGTCGAAGGCCGCGACATCAATTATGGAGACGTAGATGTCGTAGTTTGCTGCGGGTTTGACGGCAATATCGCGATGAAGACTATGGAAGGAACGGGCAAGTTGATTTCCGCCACGCTTAAGAAAGAGATCAAGAAGAGCGGTCTTTTTGGAATTATAGGTGCTCTCTTTCTCAAACGTGCGCTCGGAAGACTGAAAAAAACGATGGATCCCAGCGAATACGGCGGGGCATTCATTCTCGGAGTCAAGGGAGCGGTTGTCAAGGCTCATGGAAATTCAAACGCCCTTGCAATAAAGAATGCAATCAGAGTCGCCTACCAGGGAGTGAAAGGCGACTTGATAAAAAAGCTAGAAGAGAAACTCGGGGGAAAGTGATTTGTGCGGAATAGTCGGGATGGTAGGGAAAGACCTTACTATAAGGAAGCTTGTCGATGCCTTGAAAAAGCTCGAATACAGGGGTTATGATTCTGCCGGCGTCGCAGTGAACAGTCGTGATGGTCTCCGGGTAATGAAGGCCGTTGGGATGATTTCCTCCCTCGAGAAGCTTCTTGGGGACGATCTCGACTCGAGTGTAGTTCAGGGTATTGCCCACACCAGATGGGCGACTCACGGGGGACCTTCCGATTTCAATGCGCACCCTCATACGGATTGCACCGGAAAGATTGCAGTTGTGCACAACGGGATTATCGAGAACTACGATGTTCTTCGTCTCGATCTCGAGAAAAAGGGGCATATCTTCAAATCTGTGACTGATACAGAGACTATCGCCCATCTCATCGAAGAACACTATTCGGGAGATATAATTTCCGCAGTCAGACATGCTCTGCTGGATCTTGAAGGCGCCTACGCTATCGGCGTAGTTCATCAGGATCATCCCGACGTAATTGTCGCAGCAAGAAAAGGCAGTCCTCTCGTTGTAGGATCTACCGGGGAGAGCGGGTTTCTCGCCTCGGATGTCACACCTTTATTGAAGTATATAAGAGATGTATACTTCGTCGATGATGGAGAGTTCGTGGTTATTCGCCCGGAAGGCATAAGCATATCCAGAATGGACGGAACGAGCGTCAGAAAACCCTCCACCAGGATAACCTGGAGTGAAGACTCTGCGGAAAAGAGCGGTTACGAGCACTTCATGCTCAAGGAGATATTCGAAGAGCCCCAGACTTTGAGGAATGCCCTGATGGGCAGGATACGGGGTGGCGTGCCGAACTTCAATGAGATCGAGCATTTAAGAGAGGAAATAGAGAAGGCCAGATCGCTCACTATTCTTGCATGTGGTACGAGTTTTCACGCCGGATTGGTCTTTCAAAGATTTCTACAGGATTACACTGAAATAAGAGCCGAGGTTGAAGTCGCTTCAGAATTTCGATACAGAAGATTGCAGGAAGGGTTTAGCGATCTCGTGGTCGCGATTTCACAATCCGGAGAGACGGCAGACACTCTTGAGGGCATTAGGAAAGCAAAGAAGCTTGGAACAAAGATCATTTCCCTTACAAATGTCGTTGGGTCAACTATCTCAAGAGAAAGCGATGCGGTAATCTACATAAATGCCGGTCCCGAGATAGGTGTTGCTGCGACTAAGACTTATGTTGCCCAGCTGGCGGTCTTGCTTCTCCTGGGAGCGGCCATTGCCGACATTGCCGGTAGAAGCGGGTTCGACATCCCGAAGATCGTAAACGAGCTGGAAGGAATGCCCACCGTATTCGAAAATACTCTCCCAACAGCAGACGAGCAGTGTAAGAGATTGGCGGCCGAACACTCGGATTATAAGCATTTCATGTACATAGGTAGAGGATATAGCTATGCATCCGCTCTTGAAGGAGCTTTGAAGCTCAAAGAGATAAGCTATATTCACGCCAGCGGTTATCAGGCCGGAGAACTGAAACATGGGCCGATTGCGTTGCTTGACAAAGACTTCCCGGTCTTTGCAATTGTCCCCGAAGACGAACTGAAGTCGAAGATGATTTCAAATATCATGGAGACACGGGCCAGAGACGCCAAGGTACTGGCTCTGTGCTCCGAGAATGACAAGGAAGTAGCAAAGTCGGTAAACAGCCGAATAGAGGTACCGCGAGTTCTGGATCCAATTTATCCGCTCGTTATGTCACCCTATCTACAGCTCTTTGCATACTATGTCGCCGTCAAGAAGGGACTTGATCCCGACAAACCTAGAAATCTAGCAAAGAGCGTCACAGTTGAATAGAGTTAAATCTGACGATTAGTGTAACATGATAGATGAAACAGGCATTGTATGAAACATATGAGTTGAAGCTACTACTCTGGAATGAAAGCGAAAGAAATCTACTGAGTCCTGCTTGAACCGGGGAGTGTGATCTTCAGAAAGTACTTGCTCTGTGGATACTGGTCGTTTGTTCGATCAAAGGGACCTTCAGGAGTAGTAAGGAAGTTAGGAAAGGAAGATCGGCTATTCGTTCGTGGGCAAGTGTCTATTCATGATCAGTGAAATGGGCTGGAGAATTTTGTGAATTAGGCGGACGGTCAACGGAGAACTGAGAACGTGTCTATAATGGGGGAATCAATCTTGGATAAAGTAGTTAAGGAAATTGCTGAGATAATTGACGAAAAACTTGGAGAAGACATAGTAATACTTGATGTCTCGAAGGTGTCAAACCTTGCAGATTATTTCGTGGTGACTACGGCAAATTCCGACCCTCATATGGACTCGCTCCGGGAGGCGATACTGCAATACATTGAAAGGGAAGCCGTAGAGATTATCTACTACGATAAAGGCAAGGGTTACAACTGGATGGTGATTGACGGTGGTTATTTCATCGTCCACATTTTCAGTAAGAAGGGAAGAGAGTTCTATTCTCTCGAGGACCTATGGTTGAACGCAAAAAGGTACACATACAGAGATCTCGTCAAAGACGAGGATAACACACGGCAATAATCGCATTCGGTCCCGGTGCCCTCATTGCGGGGGTCGATCGTTGACGAAGCCGGAGGTAAACCAAAACGGAGGTGTATTTGTGTCGGTAGTATCAATGAAGCAGCTTCTCGAAGCCGGAGTTCACTTCGGACATAGGACGAGAAGATGGAACCCCAAGATGAAACCCTACATTTACGGTGAAAGAAAGGGTATCTACATCGTAGACTTACAGAAGACCTTGAAGCTCATCGAAGAGGCCTACGACTTCGTCAGAAACTCCGCTCAGGAAGGGGCTACCTTCTTGTTCGTAGGTACGAAAAGACAGGCTCAGCAGATCGTCGAGGAAGAAGCCAAGAGATGCGACTCTTTTTACGTAAACAACCGCTGGCTCGGTGGTCTTTTAACGAACTTCACCACGATAAAGAAAAGAATCGAAGCTCTGAAGAACTTCGAAGAAATGGAAGAGTCTGGAAAGCTTTCTGCCCTGCCTAAGAAAGAGCAGAGCATGATAAACAAGAGACTCGACAAACTGAGAAAAAACCTCAGCGGTGTCAAGGAAATGCAGAAGCTTCCCGACGTTATCTTCATCGTTGATCCGAAACAGGAAGAGATTGCCGTCGCGGAAGCAAACAAACTGGGAATAAAAGTAATCGGAATCGCTGATACCAACTGTGACCCTGATGTCATCGATTTTATTATCCCGGGAAACGACGATGCTATAAGAGCGATCCAGCTAATAGTACATACGATGGCAGACGCAATCCTCGAGGGTCGCGAGGGCCTCGAAGCGGCTGCAATCGAATCGAAGAAAGTGACTACCGAAGAAGAAGCCGTTAAAGTTTCCAGCGAGGAAGACGATACTTCTTTAGAGGACCTTGAAGATGTCTCTGACGACGAAGAGGACGACGAATAATACAGTCGGTAGGTTTCTGCTGAGGAATCGATCATGATCATTTTGAACAAGGGGCAAAATGCCCCTTGTTTTTTCATAGCTGAATCTTCGCAAGAAGTGTAGACAATCTGTTCTGCTTAGAAAAAAGATCTAATGCTTACCAACGCTTGAGACAGTAATCTCATAAATCTATACGAGATCCGTTATCGTTATCTAGATCATATCAGACTAAACGTCTTCAGGGTGATATTTAGCATTATTACGAAGAAAACTGTGAACAGAGCTCCCATTAGCAGTTTTATCTTCGCTGCGGCCTGCGTGGACGTCATGAACTCCTGAATCCTCTTCGTCGACGAGCTGAAGTAAGCGATCAGCGTGATTGCAATTATCGGAACTGTGAAGCCTAGATTGTAAGCAACAAGGAATCCCAGCGCCCTTCCAGTTACGCCGGAGCTGTTTATGATATAGACGATCGTGGGAAGGTAAACCTGACCGGTGCACATGAACTCTACAAAAGAAACGAGAATTCCAGTTACGAGCGATGCGATCCATATGGTCTTCGCCCTCGCGTTCTTTCGAATGATCTCGTGTGTCTTCTTTTTCAAACCAGGAGTAAGCTCAAGGATCGCCTTCTTGTTCCTGTATCTCATCCTGTAGAAATCAACGACCGAAAGTACGGCGAGTAGCCCTGTGAAGATCG
>ERZ795048.2062-NODE-2062-length-16744-cov-10.567200_pt1 | contig 16744 bp, 12 predicted proteins | sample MGYA00375132_ERZ795048 | MGnify/ENA primary metagenome ERZ795048 (study PRJEB30177, sample SAMN05720225) | activated sludge metagenome | isolation source: Anaerobic digester | place: Hong Kong | collected 2014-12-17 ...
AGCCAAAGTCAGATTTATAAGGCATTTGCAATAACGGTTAAAAATGAGATAATGCAGAAGTGGGCTGCTTCAGAAAGAAAACCTGATAAAAAACAGGTTTATTATCTTTCCATAGAGTTTTTAATGGGTAGAGCATTATCTAATAATATATTGAACATCGGTAGATATGATGAATATCTACAGGCATGTAAAGAACTGGGATTGGATTTTATGTCAATTGTATCATCTGAACCTGATGCAGGACTTGGCAATGGGGGATTAGGACGTTTAGCGGCCTGTTTTATCGACTCTTTAGCAACACTGGATCTTCCTGCACAAGGATGCGGTATAAGATATGAGTATGGATTGTTTAAGCAGAAGATAATTGACGGTTATCAGGTTGAGTATCCTGATGCATGGCTTGAAGATGGAAATGTCTGGGAGGTTGAAAGACCAGAGGAAAAAATGGAAGTCCATTTTGGAGGACAGATATTAGAATCATGGGAAGGTGACAAATTGAGATTTGTCCATAGTGATTATACTACAGTACTAGCCGTTCCATATGATATGCCTATAATTGGATATATGAATGACAGGGTTAATTCTTTAAGGCTCTGGAAAGCAGTATCTCCAAAGCACCTAGATATGGTCAGCTTCAATAAAGGAGAGTATCTTAAGGCAGTAGAAGAAAGAGAAATGGCAGAAGTGCTTTCACATATCTTATATCCAGAAGACAGACATTATGAAGGGAAATCTTTAAGACTGAAACAGCACTATTTCTTTGTTTCTGCAACCTGTCAGATGATAGTATCTAAATTTTTAAAAACCAATCAACCTATTGAAAAACTGCCTCAAACCGCAGTAATTCATATTAATGACACACATCCTGCGTTAGCAATCCCTGAGCTTATGAGGATATTAATGGATGAACAGGGATTAGGATGGGAGCAAGCTTGGGAAATAACCTCAAGAATGTTTGCATATACTAATCACACGATAATGGCTGAAGCTTTAGAAAAATGGCCAGAGAATCTTTTCATGCAGGTACTGCCAAGAATATACAGTATAGTTAAAGAGATTAATGAGCGTTTCTGTTCAATGATTTATAAGGATTTTCCTGAGAAAAGAAATGATATTCACAAAATGGCAATAATTGCATACGGTCAAATAGCTATGGCTCCATTATGTATAGCAGGGGCATATTCGATAAACGGAGTATCACAACTTCATTCAAATATAATAAAAGAAGATACATTCAAAGATTATGCTGATATATTTAATGATAAGTTTACAAATGTAACTAATGGAGTTACACATAGAAGATGGCTTATGCTATCTAACAAAAATTTATCTGATCTGATTACATCTAAAATAGGTAAAGAGTGGATTAGTGACACACTAAAGCTTAAACAGTTAGAAGAGTTTGCTGATAACAAGACTTTTTCAGATAAGTTTGATAAGATAAAAAGAAATAACAAAAAGAAGCTTGCTGAATACATAAGAAACACTACAGGTATAATAGTAAGTGAAGATTCCATATTTGATGTTCAGGCAAAAAGGCTCCATGAATATAAAAGGCAGTTGATGAATATCATAAGGATACTATACAACTATATAGAAATAATTGAAGATCCTGATAAATACAGAGAAGCCAGACCTATAACATGTATATTTGCTGCGAAAGCAGCGCCAGGATATAACAGAGCGAAAACTATAATTAAGCTAATTAATGATGTAGCAAATCTTGTTAATAATGATACTAGGATAATGGATAAGATTAAGGTTGTCTTTCTTGAGAATTATTCAGTTTCATTAGCACAGATGATATTTCCTGCAAGTGACATATCAGAACAGATTTCAACTGCCTCCAAAGAAGCGAGCGGGACTGGAAACATGAAATTTATGCTTAATGGTGCATTAACACTTGGTACTCTGGATGGTGCAAATGTAGAAATACATGAAAGTGTCGGTGATGAAAACATATACATTTTCGGATTTGATTCAAAAACTGTACAGCAGATTTACGAAACAGGATTGTATGATCCTAGAATATATTTAAATGAGGATCCGAAACTTAAAAAAGCATTGGATATGCTTATAGACGGATCTATAAATTCTGAAAGGCTTAACCTGTATAAAGAGATATATGATTCTTTGCTTTCATGTAGATCATCAATGAGCGATCAGTATCTTATCATGGGTGATTTCAAATCATATAAAGAAACGCATGACAAAATGGTTGCTGATTATGAAGACAGAAACAGCTGGAATAAAAAGGCTATTATAAATGTGGCAAATGCCGGAAGATTCTCATCAGATATTAGTATTGCAAATTATAATAAACGGATTTGGAAACTTAAATAATGCTCGAAATTTTTTACAATAGCAGGGATACTGTATATAAATCTATATTTGGAGCTGTGCAGTGTGCTACATTGATTAAATTCAGAATTGATGTAAGATGTGATGCTCCTGTCAAAGCAGCCATCATAATTAACCACATAAGTCATGAAATGCAGATAGACAGTCTTACTGGGGATCTATCTGTTTTTACATTATCATTGCATTCATTGCACAAACCAGGCTTGATGTATTATCATTTTGAAGTATCAACCCCTTACCATACCGTTTATTATGGTAATGATATGGATATGTTACAGGGTATAGGAAAAAAATACGATAAAAAGCCTTTGGACTATCAAATAACAGTATATGACAAATTTAATACTCCTGATTGGATTAAAGGAAGAGTCATGTATCAGATTTTTCCTGACAGATTCTATAAAGAAAATATAAAGCAAAGTCCGTACTGGGACCGCTATTTTCATGAAAGTTGGTATGAAGACCCGTATATAGAAGATGATTTTAAAAGCGGTACTATGGAGTGTTCCGACTTCTTTGGAGGGAATTTAGATGGAATTATTAAGAAACTGGATTATATAAAATCATTAGGAGTTGGAGTAATTTATCTTAATCCAATATATTTGGCTTATTCAAATCATAGATATGATGTAGCAGACTACATGTCAGTAGATGATACTTTAGGTGAAGAGAACGATTTGAGAATATTATGTGAAGAAGCTAAAAAAAGAGATATATACATTATTCTTGATATGGTATTTTCGCATACTGGTAGTGACAGTGTGTATTTTAATAAAAATATGACATTTGGATATCAGGGTGCTTTTAATGACAAGCAATCTGAGTATAGAAGCTGGTACGTCTTTAAAAAAGATAATACATATGAATCATGGTGGGGAATTGAAACTTTACCAAATACTATTGAAACAAATCCGTCATTTATGAGTCACACATTATCTTCTCTTGAAAAATGGATGAATCTTGGTATAAAAGGATTTAGGCTTGATGTCGCAGATGAACTTCCTGATGAATATATTAAAGCATTAAGAAGTAAAATTAAAAGTATAGATAACCAATCAGTATTAATAGGAGAAGTATGGGAAGATGCATCAAACAAGTCAAGTTATGGCAAAAAACGGGAGTATCTGTATGGATATGAATTGGATTCAGTCATGAATTACCCTTACAGGGATGCCCTTATAAACTATACTTTAGGCAAAATAGATGCGAAAACTTTTTGTAGAAAAATTGAAATAATTCGTGAGAACTATCCTAAACAGGTATATGAATGTCTTATGAATATGCTAAGTACACATGATGTTTCCAGAATACTTTCTGTATTAGGAGGAAAATCAGATTTTGAAAATATACCGAGAAATCAGCAAAAGAATATTTATCTAAATAAGGAGGAATATGAAATTGCTGTTAAGCGTTTGAATTTTATCATATCTCTTCTTATATGTCTTCCAGGAGTTCCGACAATTTATTATGCCGATGAAGCAGGCAGTCAAGGGTTAAAAGACCCTTTTAACCGAAGGACATATCCATGGGGTAAAGAAGATTTAAGAATTTTTGAGATTTATAAAGGTTTCCTTAATCAAAGAAGTTCGAATGAACTGCTTAGATATGGGACATTCTCTATATCGGAAAAAGAAGATAATATTCTTATCAAAAGAGAATATGGTCAAGAAGTAAGTACTTTCATTTTCAATAACACCAAATTGTCATATATAAAGGTATAACACAGTTTTTGATGTTGTACAGTATTACTATGTATGATAGCATTTAACCAGATTTGTGAAGGGAGATTATTATGAGCAAAATAACTTTTATGGGGGCAGGTAGTTCTGTATTTGTAAAAAACGTAATAGGTGACTGTATGTGTACACCTGTTTTAGCTGATTCAGAGTTTGCATTGTATGATATTGATGAACAACGATTAAATGATTCAAAACTTCTTGTTGATACTCTTAATAAGAATATTAATAATAACAAGGCTACTATTAAGTCTTATCTTGGAGTAGAAAACAGAAAAGACGCACTAAGAGATGCTGATTTTATCGTTAATGCAATTCAGGTAGGTGGATATGAACCATGTACTGTAATTGATTTCGAGATACCAAAAAAATATGGAATTAATCAGACCATTGCTGATACTTTGGGAATTGGCGGGATTATGAGAGCATTGAGGACTATTCCAGTTATGAAAGAGTTTGCTACTGATATCGAGCAGGTATGTCCTAACGCTTTATTATTGAATTACACTAATCCAATGTCAATGTTGGCAGGATATATGCAAAGATATACAAAGGTTAAAACTGTCGGTTTATGCCATTCAGTACAGGTATGCTCTGAAGCTGTACTAAACGGAGTTGGAATGCAAGACAAACTTGAAGGCAGAGTAGATTTTATTGCAGGAATTAATCATATGGGCTGGCTTCTTGATATAAAAGATAAAGATGGAAATGATCTTTATCCTGAAATTAGAAAAAAAGCTGCTATTAAGAACAAAACAGAAAAGCACAAAGATATGGTGAGGTTTGAGTATATAAAACATCTTGGGTACTACTGTACTGAATCAAGCGAGCATAATGCTGAATATAATCCTTGGTTTATAAAACCTAATTATCCAGAATTAATTGAAAAATTTAATATTCCGCTGGATGAATATCCCAGACGCTGCAGAAACCAAATTAGCAGATGGGCTGAACAAAAACAAGAACTTTTAAATAATGGCAGGATAGACCATGAAAGAAGCAGGGAATATGCATCATACATAATGGAAGCAGTAGTTACAAACAAACCATTTAAAATTGGCGGTAATGTAATGAATACAGGATTGATTGAGAATCTGCCTGCTGATGCATGTGTTGAGGTTCCATGTATGATAGATGGGAATGGAATAAATCCATGTCATGTTGGCAGACTACCTGTGCAGTTAGCTGCAATGAATATGACTAATATAAATGTTCATCTTCTAACAATTCAAGCTGCGGTAACAAAGAAGAGAGAAGACATATATAGGGCTGTAATGCTTGAACCTAGATGTGCAGCTATTTTGTCTGTGGATGATATTATAAAGATGGTAGATGAGTTAATTGAAGCACATCAGAGAGTTGGATTTATGACTGAATATAAATAATCCATCTTTATATCATTGACTTAAGTTGCATTTTATTATATATTTATTGAGATAGCGAATTGGAGGTGGACCATGGAAAATGCATTATTACAGACTATAACAGGATTCCTTGTAGTAATTATAGGGATGCTCATATTGACAGCTGTTATCATCTTGTTTTCAAAATTAATGGGTAAGAATAGCACTAACAAAACAGTTGCAGTCAAACAAGTTGAAAAGCCTGTTACACCTGTTGCTGAAATATATGCAGACTTTGATGATGAAGAAGAAATTGCAGCTGTAATGGCATGTATAGAGGCATATCTTCAGCAGAATAGTATAAAGAATGTTTGTAATATAGTGGTCAGACCTTTAGTAAGAACTGTATCTTCGTCAACCTGGAGTCAGGCTGGCAGGATTAACCTTGTAAATAAGAAAGTTTAGGGCAGGTATATATATGTTACTCGAAAGTTTAAAAGATTTATTTAATCAGTCAGCATTTGTAAATATAACATGGCAGCAAGGTATACTCATAATAGTATCGCTTGTTTTGTTATATTTAGGAATAGTTAAGAAGTTTGAACCTTTACTACTTGTTCCAATAGCTTTCGGTATGTTAGCCACAAATCTTCCCGGTTCAAACGTTTTTAATCCTGAATTATGGGAAAATATGAAGAATATTAATTATGGTGATGTTTTAAGAAATGGCGGATTACTGGATATATTATATATTGGAATAAAAGTTGGTTTATTCCCTCCACTTATATTTATGGGCATAGGAGCTATGACCGATTTCGGTCCTCTGATTGCTAATCCAAAAAGCTTTATACTAGGAGCATCAGCACAGTTTGGTATATTCTCTGCATATTTCTTAGCAACAAAATTGGGATTTACTGCAGCAGAATCAGGAGCGATTGGAATAATTGGCGGAGCAGACGGACCTACTGCCATTTATACTGCATCCATCTTGGCCCCACATCTTTTAGGAGCCATTGCTGTTGCGGCATATTCATATATGGCCTTAGTCCCAGTTATACAACCTCCGTTTATGAAGATGCTCACTACAAAAAAGGAAAGAGCAATTGTCATGGAGCAATTAAGACCTGTAAGTAAAACAGAGAAGATAATATTCCCTATACTAGTTACAATCGTTGTTGCATTCTTAATTCCAAGCGCAGCTGTTCTTGTCGCATCTTTAATGGTTGGAAACTTGCTTAAGGAAAGTGGTGTTACTGATAGATTGTCAAAAACCTTGCAAAATGAATTTATTAACATTATAACTATTTGTCTCGGCCTTGCTGTGGGAGCTACAGCAACAGCATCTAATTTCTTAAAAGCAGAAACGCTTAAGATTCTTGGTCTTGGAGTATTAGCTTTCATATTCGGAACTATTACAGGAATACTGTTTGCTAAATTAATGAATGTTTTCAGTAAGAAAAAAATCAATCCTTTGATTGGTTCTGCCGGAGTTTCTGCAGTTCCTATGGCAGCAAGGATATCTCAGAAAGTTGCACAAAGCGAAAATCCGAATATATTCTTATTGATGCATGCGATGGGACCTAATGTTGCAGGAGTTATTGGTTCAGCCATTGCTGCGGGAGTTTTAATTTCACTTCTTGGATAAAAGAATAACCTAATCTAATAGAGTTGAAAGAGTAAAAATATAAAATATAGAACATAGAATGACAGGGGAAACCCTGTTATTTTTTAAAATTAACATATTGAAAATATTATAAACATATGTTAATATAACTAAAATGATTTTTGTTTAATGAAATAATGCAAAAAATACTAAATATATGAATGGAGTAAACGAAAAATGAAATTTAAAAGTCCTTATATTGCAAGAGTGTATGAAGACATAGTTGCAAGAAATCCTAACGAGCCAGAGTTTCATCAAGCTGTCAAAGAAGTCTTTGAAACTATTACACCTGTAATAGAGAATAATGATATATATGAGAAACATGGAATACTTGAAAGAATAACCGAACCGGAAAGACTTATAACCTTCAGAGTGACATGGGTATCAGATGATGGAAAAGTCAATGTTAATAGGGGATACCGTGTTCAGTTTAATTCAGCAATAGGTCCATATAAGGGAGGACTTCGTCTTCACCCTTCAGTAAATGCATCTGTTTTGAAATTTCTTGGCTTTGAACAGATTTTCAAAAATAGTCTAACAGGACTACCAATGGGCGGCGGAAAAGGAGGTTCTGACTTTAATCCAAAAGGAAAATCAGATATGGAGATAATGAGATTCTGTCAGGCATTTATGTCTGAGTTATACAGACACATAGGCCCAAATCTTGATGTGCCAGCAGGGGATATTGGCACAGGTGCTCGTGAAATAGGATATCTTTTTGGACAGTATAAAAGACTTGCAAATGAATTTACCGGCGTTTTAACTGGAAAAGGATTAGCCTATGGAGGTTCATTGGTTCGCAAAGAAGCTACAGGTTATGGGTTATGTTATTTTACTGAAGAAATGCTTAAGGGTTTAAAAAATGATTCAATAAAAAATAAAAAAGTATGTGTATCTGGTTCTGGCAATGTTGCAATATATGCAATAGAGAAAATTTATGAACTTGGAGGACTTCCTGTTACAGCAAGCGATAGTGATGGATTTATATATGATCCAAATGGTATCGATCTTGATTTATTGAAGAAACTTAAGGAAGTTGAAAGAAAAAGAATATTTGAATATGCTGATATAGTAAAAGGAGCTGAATATTTTGAGGGTCAACGACCTTGGGCTATTCCATGTGATATAGCATTACCATGCGCTACGCAAAATGAATTAGAGCTGGATGATGCAAAAAAATTGGTTGAAAATAATGTAATTGCAGTTGCAGAAGGTGCAAACATGCCTTGTACACCTGAAGCAATAGAGTATTTTCAGAATAGTAAGGTTCTTTATGGACCTGCGAAAGCAGCAAATGCAGGTGGAGTTGCAACAAGCGGATTGGAAATGAGCCAGAATTCCATGAGATATAGTTGGACCTTTGAAAAAGTTGATGAAAGATTGAAAGCTATTATGAAAGGTATATTTGATAATGTTAGTGAAACGGCTAAAACTTATGGAGTTGAAGGCGATCTTATGGCAGGAGCTAATATGGCTGGGTTCTTAAAAGTTGCAGATGCAATGATTGCCCAAGGTATAATTTTTTAGTAATATTCGTTTTTTAATATGCAAATTTAGAACTGTTCTAAACAGTTCTATTTTTTTGCAGAATTCAATTTTTACTAATTTTTAATGATCGTTTTAAAAATTTTATTGATATTTTCTGATAATATGATAGAATACTGTAAACACTATGAAGAAAGAAAGTACCCTTATCTGATTTTTCAAAGAGAGACAATGCCTTGGCTGAAAGCGTTGTAAAGAGCAATTTGGGGAAGTTCCTTTTGGAGTGGTCCGGTTGAAAATTATATGTAGGCTGGAACGGATGGACACCGATAGAAGTCTCTAGCATTGTTGGATGCGTAGTCTCATGGTTTGAATCAGCTTTCGCCCTATTGGGATGAAGGCTTTATTTATATTTACGGAGGAAAAGAAAAATGTTACAGCTGGATAATATGTTAATAACAGCACAAAGCGAGATTTCTTCAGCAAAAGACATGAAGAGGATTGAAGAACTGAAGGTTCAATACTTAGGAAAAAAAGGAGAACTTACTCAGATATTAAGAGGTATGAGTTCTCTTTCACCTGAAGAAAGACCTGCAGCTGGAAAAGCTGCTAATGAAGCACGCGAAAAACTGAATATGCTGTTTGATGAGATGGAGCAAAAAATCCAGTATAACGTACTTAATGAAAGACTGGAAAAAGAGACTATTGATGTTACAATGCCGGGAGTAAAAAATGAAATTGGTTCTATGCATCCTCTTTCACAAGTTATACAGAAAATAGAGGATATATTTATTGGATTAGGATATCAGATTGCAGAAGGTCCAGAAATTGAAACTGTTCATTATAATTTCGATCAATTAAATACACCGGAAAATCATCCATCAAAAGATGAACAGGATACATTCTATTTTGATGCACAAAAGCTTTTAAGGACACAGACCTCTCCTGTTCAAGCAAGGGTAATGGAACGTACAAATCCACCCATTAGAATAATATGTCCTGGAAGAGTATACAGATCTGATGAGATTGATGCTACTCATTCACCTTTATTCCATCAGGTAGAAGGACTTGTTGTTGATAAGGGAATAACAATGGGGAATCTGGTTGCGACTTTAAAATTATTTGCAAAAGAACTATTTGGGGAGTTTACAGAGATAAGGCTTCGTCCTCATTACTTTCCATTCACTGAACCAAGCGCAGAAGTTGATGTAAGCTGCTGGGTATGTAAAGGTAAAGGTTGTCCTGTTTGTAAGTATGAGGGATTTATTGAAATACTAGGTGCAGGTATGGTACATCCAAATGTTTTGAGAAACTGCGGGATTGATCCTGACATTTACACAGGCTTCGCATTTGGATTAGGTGTTGAGCGTACAGCTATGGCGGTATTTGGTATAAATGATTTACGCTTATTATATGAAAATGACATGAGATTCTTGTCTCAATTCTAGGAGGATATATATGAAAACACCAATAAGCTGGTTAAGAGATTTTGTTAAAATAGATAGAGATATAAAAAGTTTTTGTGATTTAATGACAATGAGTGGAACAAAAGTTGAAGGTTATTCAATTGTTGGAAAAGAGATAAATCGTGTTGTTACTGGAAAAATTCTAGAATTATGGAATCATCCTGATTCTGATCATCTGCTAATTGCAAAAGTTGATGTTAAAGAATCTGTTCTTCAGATTGTTACAGGTGCTCCAAATGTCAAGGTAGGACAAATAGTACCTATAGCTTTAGATAATTCAACTCTGCCAAAAGGTAAAATAATCAGAAAAGGTAAATTAAGAGGAGAATTATCTGAGGGTATGATGTGTTCTGTTCAGGAACTTAATCTTACAAAACATGATTATCCTGATGCTTGCGATGATGGAATATGGATTTTAAAAGAAGACACTCCTATCGGAATGGATATTAAAAAATATGCAGGTCTTGACGATACTGTTGTTGAATTTGAAATAACTCCGAACAGACAGGATTGTTATTGTATTAAAGGTATTGCAAGAGAAGCATCGGCTGCTCTCAATGTTCCAATAAAAGAAAAACAAATTGCATTAAAAGAGCAGGGAAAAGGAAAATCTTCTGATTATATAAAAATAACTATATCAGCATACGATTTATGTTCAAGATATTGTGGCAGGATTATAACTGATGTTGTAATCGAGCCATCTCCTGAATGGATGCGTCAAAGACTTAGAAATGCTGGAGTAAGACCTATAAATAACATAGTTGATATCACTAATTATGTTATGCTGGAATTAGGGCAGCCAATGCATGCATTTGACTTAAACTATATTGAAGGTGGTCTTATAAATGTAAGAAGAGCATATAATGATGAATTAGTTATTACTCTAGATGAAAAAGAAAGAGAACTTGACAGTTCTATGCTAGTAATATCAGATGCTAAAAAAACTGTTGCTGTAGCAGGTATTATGGGAGCTATGAATAGCGAAGTAAATGAGAACACTAAAACAGTTCTTTTTGAATCTGCTATGTTTAATCCGACAAGCATTAGAATAACTGCAAAGAAGCTTGGCATGCGTACAGATTCATCTGCTCTTTTTGAAAAAGGACTTGATGCAAATAATACTTTGACTGCTATCAACAGAGCATGTGAGCTAGTTGAGATGATTGGTGCAGGTAAAGTATCAAAGGGAATAATTGATGTACATAAAGAATTGCCAATGCCAAATAGTGTATTGCTTGATTCAGATAAGATAAATACTCTTTTAGGTACTGACATTAAGATAAATGATATGAAGTCAATACTTACAAGATTAGGTATGAGTATTAAGTCAGATAATACAGTAGTTGTTCCGACTTTCAGACCAGATGTTTCAACATATGCTGATCTTGCAGAAGAAATTGCTAGGTTATATGGTTACAACAAAATAGTACCTTCTCTGACATTGGGACAATCGGTAACTCAAGGAGCAAGAACGCATATTCAAAATGTCAGAAAAACTATTAGTGAAACATTAGTTTGTTGCGGATTGTATGAAATAATGACCTATTCGTTTATCAGCCCTAAGAATTTCGATAAGCTTGGATTAGATATGAATAATCCTCTTAGAGATTGCATGGTTATAAAAAATCCATTGGGGGAAGATTTTTCAGTTATGCGAACAACTACTATACCAGGAATGCTAAAGGTATTATCTTACAATAGCAACAGAAATTTACAAAAAGCAAGATTTTTTGAAATTGGAAAAACATATCATCCTAGTGATAATTTAGCAAAAGAAATCGACTATATAACTGTTGGCATGTATGGCTCATGTGATTTTTACGATATAAAAGGAGTTGCAGAAAGTGTGCTGAAAAGATTAGGGATAACAGATGTTTTTTATAGCACGAATATGGAAAATGAAGTATTTCATAAAGGAAGATGTGCTGACATAATCCATGATGGAAGCAAAATTGGTATTCTTGGACAGATAGATTACAAAGTCACTGAAGCTTTTGATGCTCCTGATGAATCATATATCCTTATTATGCCGATTGAAAAGTTAGCGCAAAAGACTGATTTTTCCAGAAACTTCAAGCCTTTACCCAAGTATCCTTCATCACAGAGAGATCTTTCAGTCGTAGTTAAAAAATCTATTTTATCTGCAGATTTACTGAACGAGTCAAAGAAGGTTGCAAGGGATATTTTAGAGGATGTTCAGTTGTTTGACATGTATACAGGAGGCCAGATTGAAGAGGGATATAAGAGCCTCTCATATGCGTTCACATTCAGATCAATTGAAAGAACTCTTGAAGAAGATGAAGTTAATAAAGCAATGTCTGATATTATAAATATTTTAGAAAAGAAATTTGATGCAAAGATAAGATGTTAGAGGATGTATATAAAAGATTTGAAAATGACAGGTTTGCTTATGGCCTTCTGAACTGTGAAATTGTTGAGATTTCAGAGGGGAAGGCCTCAGCTTCACTTATGGTAAAGAGAGACCATTTGAATGGTGTTGATCTTTGTCAGGGAGGTGTTATATATTCACTTGCTGATTTTTCCTGCGCAATGGCTGCGAATTCATATGGTCCGGTCTGTGTAACGCTTGAAAATAATATTATATATAAGAGATCAGTTAAAGAAGGGGAAATCATGATTGCCTCATCCTTTGTTATTGAGAGAATGAAGAAAATACTAATATGTGAATGTGTAATCACAGTAAATCATGAGATCAGGGCAATAATGAAGTCCAAGTTGTTGAGTGTTGAGCAATAATGTAATATACTTTACATTAAAGAAGATGAAAGGCATTGTTGATGTTCAATAAAATCAGCGTCAGGACATTTTTTAAAAAGTTTGATTATATTCTTTTGGGATTAGTTCTTGCTTTAACAGCAATAGGTATTGTTGCTATGCCTAGTGTTGTTGATACTATGAATTCCGGTCCGTCAATTCTTAAAACGCAATTATTCAGTATAGCTTTAGGATTATTTTTGTGCTTGGGATTTTCCATATTGGATTACTCATTTTTGCGCTACTGGGGTATTGCATTCTATATAATAGGTTTATTAATGCTTATGTATGTTATTCCATTCGGATATGGCAGAGATAATGTTAATATTGGATCGAATAGCTGGATAGATTTATTCGGAGTATTCAGTTTTCAACCTTCTGAACTAATGAAAGTAGCATATATGATGTTCCTTCCTTCTCAATTTGAGCTGCTTAAAGAGGAATTTTCCCTAAAAAGACTTATATTTATTGCAATATCAGGAATTCTACCTATAGGTCTTATCCTTATGCAGCCAGACTTAGGAACTGCAACTGTTTTTGCTTTTTCTTTTGCAGTACTAATATTTGTATATGGTATTAAATACAGATATATAATTTTATCTTTACTGGCTTTGGGTATTTCCTTGCCTTTTATTTGGATGTTTTTGGATGACTGGCAGAAAGATAGGATTCGTGTTTTTATTGATCCGACTTTTGATCCTACTGGTGCAGGATATCAGACATCAAAATCTATCGTTGCTTTAGGTAGCGGAGGATGGTCTGGAGCAGGTCTTTTTAATGGTATTCAAACTCAGGGTAATGGAATACCCATTAAAGAATCAGATTTCATTTTTTCTGCAATTGGAGAAGAATTGGGATTCATAGGATGTGCTGCTATAGTGTTATTAGCCTTTGGGATTATTATCAGATGTATATACATTGCATCAAAATGTGCAAGTTATTACGGCCAGTTCATAGTTGCAGGTATGTCTGCAATGATAGCTTTCCATTTTATAGAAAATATTGGAATGAATATAGGACTTCTTCCTGTAACGGGAATACCTCTGCCATTTATATCTGCAGGAGGCACAAATCTTATAGGAAGTTTTGCAATGATTGGTATAATAATATCTGCTTCAATCAGAAGAGAGCAGGTTAAAAGGTTGTAAATAGTAAAAAGAGTGATTTATGTGACGTCTCTGAAAGAGGCGTTTTTTATTGTGAAAATGTAAAAAAAGTGTGAAAATAGTATTGACAAAGGCAGGAAATGAGGTGTAAAATGTAGGCAAGTGGTTACAAAGTGGTGTATAAGTGGTTATTTAGTGTATTGGAGATAAGCTGATGGCAATGTATGGTGAATTTACACATAGGGTGGATGATAAGGGCAGAGTGATTCTTCCAGTATCTATGCGTGAAGTTCTCGGAGACAAATTTGTAATTGCTAAAAGTTCTGACAGTACATTGAAAATTCTATACCTTTACACAAGAGAAGATTGGGAAAAAATAATTGAAGCTGGTGCAAGAATAGCAGCAAAAGACAGAAGTAAAGCAACATATGTAAGACAACTATCTGCAAGTGGTAAAGACACTGAACTTGATAGTCAGAACAGGGTACTGATTCCAATTGAATTGAGAAATTACGCAAACATAGGTAAAGAAACAGTTTTATTAGGATTAGGAAACAGAGTTGAGATTTGGAATAAGGAATCTTATTACATTAATCATCCTGATGAAACAGAAGTAACTAAAGAAAAAGCTCAAGAAGATGCTGATAAAGTAGCTTCACTTCTTGAAGAAATAGCACTACTGCAATGAAAGAGTATTCACACGAATCGGTAATGGCCGATGAATGTATTGAATATCTGAATATTGACAAAAGAGGAACTTACATTGATTGCACTGCCGGCGGAGGCGGTCACTCAGTAAGAATATACGAAAGATTAAACGAGGATGGATTGCTTATAGCCTGTGATCAGGATATCAAAGCATGTGAAGTAACAAAAGAAAGACTCGAAAAGTACAACAGAAAAACGAAATTTATAGTATTACATGAAAATTTCGTGAACATTGACAAGGTAATATCAGAATATTGTCCAGAAGGTGCAGATGGAATACTACTTGATTTGGGAGTTTCCTCATATCAGTTGGACAACGAAGAAAGAGGCTTCTCGTATCATATGGATGGACCATTAGATATGAGAATGGATCAGACAAAGGATAAAACCGCATATGATGTGGTAAATAATTACACTAAAGAAGAACTTTCCCAAATACTATTTGAATATGGGGAAGAAAAACACTCAAGAAGAATAGCAGAAGCTATAGTACACAAAAGAAAAGATGAACTGATAAGTACAACAAATCAGCTTGCAGAAATAATTAAAGAAGCATATCCTGCGAAAGAAAGATTTAAAGGTAAGCATCCTGCAAGGAAAACATTTCAAGCGATTCGTATAGAAGTTAATAATGAGCTTACAGTTTTAAAGCAAATGTTACCAAAAGCAGCATTTTCACTAAAGAGTAAAGGCAGGTTAGCAGTTATAACATTCCATTCTTTGGAGGATAGAATTGTTAAAAATGCTTTTAAGGAGTTAATTGATCCGTGTACTTGCCCGAAATCCTTTCCGGTATGTGTTTGTAACAAAGTGGCTCAGCATAAATTAATTGTTAAAAAACCGCTTGTACCGAAAAGTGAAGAAACACAAAAGAATTACAGATCGAGAAGTTCTAAGCTAAGAGTGCTTGAAAGAACTTAAAGATATACACTAAAGATAAAGCGTTTACGCTAAAACACTCAAGAAATCTTAAAACACTAAAGAAAAGGAAAGCCGGTTGTAAAAATTCCCCCTTTTACAACCGGTAGGTCTTTGACCTTGAATGAAGAATGGAAATTGAAAGAAGAAATGAAAATAATATAATTGGTAAATTGAAGGCTGTGATACTGCTTATGCTTGTATTCACAGCTTTATTTTTAATAATTTTCAGATATGGCGAGATGATAAACCTGAATTATGATATTACCAGACTTAATAATGAATTGAGAGAAAAAACGGGTATCAATTCTGCTTTGTATGCTGAATTGGATAAACAGGTTACTATTAATGATATCAAGTACACTGCCGAAACTAAACTTGATATGAATAAACCAAGAAATGATCAGATAATATACATAAATACCAAATTAAGTGATGATTATAATTCACAAGAAAAAGATAACTTCTATACTATGACTTCTTCTGTTTATGAAAGAATAAATCATACCTTTAAAAATATAGTTGAGATATTTAAGGGTTCAAATGAGTGAAAAAATATTGTATGATTCAATAAGCGGTTTAATAATATGAATGATATAGAAAACAAAAGAAGTAATAAAAAAGAAAATGTAAAAACTGAAGTTGTATACAATAATAATCTAACTAGAAAAAGGCTATTAGTTCTTATGGCAGTTTTCATTATAATTGCAATGGTTATTGCAGGATATACAGGATATATTCAGCTTGTTTGGGCAACAGAACTTAAAGTAAAAGCATATGAGCAACAAAATCAAGATAGAACAATAAAAGCAAGTAGGGGAACAGTTTACGATTGCGAAGGAAATGTTCTTGCAATATCAATAAGTGTAGATACTATTTCGATAAGTCCTGTAACAGTGCAGAAGAATAAAGATATAACTGTTGAAGAAATAGCTTCAGATTTAAGTAACATATTGAATCTTGAATATGAATCAACACTTAATAAATTGAAAAGTGAAAGCCAATATCAGCTTATTGCATCAAAAGTTGACAGACAAATTGGTGATGTTATAAGAGATTATATTAAAACTAATAGTGTTGCTGGCATTTATGTACAGCAAGATAGTAAACGATATTATCCATATGGCAGCCTCGCTTCACATGCAATCGGATTTGCAGGTGATGATAATCAGGGATTATTTGG
>ERZ795048.2064-NODE-2064-length-16737-cov-4.862606_pt1 | contig 16737 bp, 18 predicted proteins | sample MGYA00375132_ERZ795048 | MGnify/ENA primary metagenome ERZ795048 (study PRJEB30177, sample SAMN05720225) | activated sludge metagenome | isolation source: Anaerobic digester | place: Hong Kong | collected 2014-12-17 ...
CATTTTTTAGGCTTTCAGAGGCCGTGTCTTCTTCTTGAGATTGTATTTGCAGCATGTCTTTTTCATCAAGCTCTTTTTTTATAATAAACTTCAGCATCAAGCTTGCCTCATCCAAACCCAAATCGTCGGCCGGAATACTAGATACTTGAATTAATTTTTCAGGCGGATATTTAGCTATAAATGAGGCGGTTGCGAGTATGATTATGTCGTTGTCTTTTACAACACCTGAAGCGATAGAGAATTTACCTTCTTTCGCCGAGTTTACAGGTTTTATTGCGCCCTTCCTCATTAAAAATATTTCAGCATTCCCGTATGTTACCAAGTAAAGGGTGTTGCCCCACAAAACAGTAGTTGCAATGCTAAAGTCGGTTTGGGTTGCCGAAGTGGCTGAAGAGTCTATTAGTGTAAGTAAATTGTCACGCAATTTTAAAATGGCCTTCTCAATTGCTTGAACAGGAGATGCGTTGTCAGATTGGAAATACGAATCGTGTAATACATCGTTTACGATTTTATGCGTTAGGCCGGCTTCATATTGGTGATTTGAGTTTAGGCTGTAAACTGCATATATAATACCTTTTCGCTTTAAGGTTAGGTCGTCGTCGGGGGTTATTATCATTGCTCCCGACAAAACTTTTGTTTCCGCAGGTATTTTTGGGGTAATATTTTGTACTTTTGCTGTTAGCTCTTTATGCATATTTTGTTATTTACAAAGTTGCCACTGAAAGAATGAGAAGTGCCGCTGTTCCAAGAAAGTTTATGTATCCGGCAATTGTAAAAAGCAGGGCAGCCTCCGTTTTGAAACTCTTGTTCATTAAGCTTATTTGTCTTGTTATTAAGAAGGCAATAAGTAAATAAACAAATTCTAAAAATAATACTAACATTTGTAGAAGATTAACAAAACCTTCAGGTGTAAAAAAGCTACTTATGATATTCGCAGTTGAGGCGCTGTCAATGAACATCTTTAGCCTCCTTTTTTTCAGTAACCAAGTCTGATATAAGGTCTCTAACCTTTGCGGGATCTGCTACGTCTATGAACTCAAATTCTCTTCGTTCTGCTGCGGTTTGAATATACACTGAGCCTATGTTAAATACAGTACGCAAAGCACCTGAAACATTTGAGGTGGTATCTTCGACGCTTGTTAAAGGTGCTTCTGAGATATTTTTATGTAAAATGCCAACGAAATCCATATCTACCATCCTCTTATTGCTTATTAAGTAGATATTGAAGAACCAGTTGACAAAGCTTGTTAGTGCAAAACCAAATGTAAAAAGAAACCAGAAAATATTTAGTACTAAAATAAACTGCACAGGTATTAATCCGGCGTTTTTTGAGTTCAATGATATTAGCACGCTGTTTGCCAAGAACGGGACCGTAAGCATTATTATTGTCGCGGTAATCCAGCCTGCGTTAGTTAAAAAGCTTTTTCTAAACAAGTATAGTATGTGTTCGTCTCGATCTTCTCCCTCGAAACCCATGTTTTTTGGTTTTTCTAAGAACGAGCAATATAAAGTTTTTAGCATGGGTACATTATAACATCATTCAAAGAGGTGGTGGTCTTTTTCATGAATCAAATTTATTACCCCCAAAAGACTTTATCAATAATAGTGTTTATTTGTTATAATTTAGCAATCCCACCCGTTTAGTTGAACAGTAAATAAACAAGCATGCATAGTAATAGATCAGATCCCTCAAGCCCAGAACAGGGGTTCTCAGGAGGCCGAAAACGTTTAATAGAAGTAGGCCCTGGTCTGGACCTAGTATTGGTTAAGCCCGAAAAGGCAGGGGCAAGGTATGCCGCAGATCTAAGCGCTGAATTCTGGCTAATAGACGACATTCATTCCAGGTGGAGTAGCGGCCTGCATAATTTGGCAGTACCCCCTGTCCCATGGATCTCACCCATTGCAAGATACGGAGTCCCAAAACCACCAAATAAATATGCTGAGGGACTTGCTTTTCTTGAAAGATGCGTTCCTATTCCGCCGAGCCTTGCTGTGCGCGAAGTAATAACTCTCGTAGCAGAATTGTTAAAAGGCCTTGCTGCTGTTTATGCTGTTTGCGGGGTAATAAACACGGATATAAAACCGGGTAACGTTATGTTAGGTGCTACGGGGCCTAGAAGTAGATTACCGAAGCGCCTTGTGGTAGTAGACTGGGGTCTGGGGACAGTATTGAGGCGCGATTCCGGGGTTGGAGGGATGGGGGCGGACAAGTTTGTACCACTTTCTCCTGGGCTTGGGGTGGGGGTTAACGCTTTCATAGCCCCTCCAGAACTATTAAAGTATAGTGCAGGTGGAGAAAGGTCTTTGGAAGCCTGCCCCATTTTAACCTACCAAATGGCAGCTTTGTTGCTCTGTTTAATTGTTCCGCATGCAACTATAAAAGAAGCTCTTGATAATAAACATGGTCACAGTGCAGTTGATGCTCGGGGGCAGGAGCGCTTTTTTATTGGTCAGGATACTGTGAGGGTTCTTGGCGATGGCTTTCCGCTACCTTTCAAAGATCTCTTGGTGCAGGCCTTGGGCCCCGATCCTGCTAATAGGCTTTCTAGTGAGTTATTCGGCAAGGCTCTTTTGGGCTTTGTTGGAAAGGTAACATAAGCACAAAGCAGTAGCAAATAGGGCTCTTGCTTAGGAGCATCTAGCTACAAGTTTAAACACCCCTTCAGATATTGAAAGCCGCCTATTATCCCGGCATCGTCTAAAAGCTCTGCTTGTTTGATGTCGGGCATTGAAAAAGGTTGCATTTCGGCTAAATATTCTTGAAGAGGTTTGTGAAAGTGCTTGAACATTTTAGAAACCCCGCCCCCAAGTATTATTGCTTCAGGTGCCCAAAAACACAGAATGTTGTAGAGGCCTATGCTTAGATGACGGGCATAGCTACTCCAGATTTTTGGGTCGGCGCATTTTTCTGGAGAAATGCCAAAGCTTTGTTTAAAGGCCGTGCCCGAAGCATAGGCCGCAAAGCAGCCTTTTTCGGTACAGTAAATCAGGGAATTTCCGTTTGGGTTTATGATATGCTGGCCGGGCTCGAAATACAGTTGAGAATTGTCTATTTTTTTGTGTGCAATTCTTGCTCCTCCAACGCTAGTGCTTAGTGTTATGTAGGCAATTGTTTCGTAGGCTTTGCCTGCTCCCGCGTAGGCTTCGCCTAAACCTGCTAATGCAGCATCATTCATGGCGAATATTTTTTTCTGGTCAGCAACAAACCTTTCGTCTATAAGGTCGTCGAAATGCCTTCCCGACAGCGGGGGGAAATTCATGATTTTGCCGAATTTTCTTTTTTTAAGATCCAGCGTTCCGGGTACACCAATTGCAACACCTTCAACCTTTTTGTTTATAGATTTTACGAATTGCTCGATCGTGTCGTTTATCTGATATTTTTGACGTAAAAAATTATCCTCTGTTTTGAACTTGTGCACCTCTTTTATATCAGTTAGGTTTAAGGAGGTTGCTATTCTAGTATTTGTGCCGCCAAGATCGATAGAAATATACATATATAATTATTCTAACTTATTATTTTCTTGAAAAACAGGGTGCTGGCCAAACTCTCCACGCATGGCTGAAATTAATTTACCTTGATAGCTAGGATTAGATTGGCTCTTTTCTCTTACTTTAATTGCTTCCTGCAAAGCCGGGGTCGATAGACCCATGTCTTTGGCTGTTTCGGCTGTCCATTTACCTTCTCCTGAATGTGAGGCGGAGCCGGTTATTGCGTCGAGATTTTCGCCGTATTTTCTGAAAGCCTCGTCCAGCCAATCCATAAGCCTAGATGAAATTACCGAGCCGTTTTTATAAGCCAACATTACCTCACGCAGTTGTAAGGTATAAGGTGCGTGTTTAAGTACATCAAAGCCTTCAGCTATGGCCTGCATCATGCCATACTCAATGCCGTTATGTACCATTTTAACAAAATGCCCAGCTCCGGAGTTTCCTAAATATACGTACCCATCTCTTACACTTAGGTCTTTGAATAGCCTTTCGAGTTTTTTTACAACCTTTGCGTCGCCACCAACCATAATTGAGGTTCCGTTTCTAGCTCCGGAGGGGCCGCCGCTTACCCCTGCGTCAATATAAGCAATGCCGCGTTCTTTTAGATTCTCGTATCTTTTTACAGTGTTTTTATAAAAAGAATTACCGCCATCTATCACAACATCTTTTTTAGAAAGAAGGGGTGCCAGCTCGTTCAGGACCTCGTCTACGGCAGTATAGGGAACCATTAACCAAATGGTTCTAGGGGGCTTAAGTCTGCCTACCATTTCGGTAATCGAAAGCGAGGGCAGGGCCCCGGCCTCGGTGGCTTTTAGAGTTTTATCCGAGGTTTTATTGTAGACTACAACTTCGTATTTTTTCTCAAGTAGTCTAAGCACCATGTTATAGCCCATTCTACCCAGACCTATATATCCTATACGTGTCTTTCTAAACATGTTATACGGGCAGTGAGAGCCCAGATCCTTTCCAATCCGTTAAAAATTTATCGAGGCCTTTTTTTGTTAAAGGGTGCGCACTTAGTCCTATAAGTATGTTGTATGGAACGGTGCATATATCGGCCCCTATAAGGGCTGCGGTTTCTATATCTTCTGCCTGCCGTATGCTTGCTGCTAATATTTTTGTTTTTATGTTGTAGTTAGAGTAAGCCTGTTTAATTTTCTTCAGTAGCTCAAAACCGGAGTTTCTTTCTATTTCATTTAATCGTCCGAGAAAAGGAGAAACGAATAAGACCCCGGCGTTTGCCGCCAGAAGAGCTTGATTTAAGGTAAAACAGAGGGTCATGTTTACGGCTATATTGTGAGAGCTTAGCTTTTTTGCTGCCATAAAACCTTCTGATACGCAAGGAATTTTTACTACTACGTGCTTGTTAAGTCTTGAGAGTGCTGTTCCTTCAGCAACCATGCCTTCATAGGTAGTTGCTACTGTCTCTATGCTTACTGGTCCGTGTATTAGTCTAAGTATTTTTTCAATATCTTTAGGGTAGTCTTGCGATGATTTAGCCGCAAGAGAAGGGTTTGTTGTAACTCCGGAAATTAGCCCTAATCTATAAGCATTTTCTATTTCTATAGGGTCGGCAGAATCAATAAATAGTTGCATATACTAACTATACAATAAGAGACTTCCAAGATGAACCCATATGAGTTGTATTGAATGGCTTGTTTCGTGGGTTCAGATTGACAACCAGGCCACAATTATTTAAACTTTATTTATATGAATAAGAAATTTACTGCTCCCCTCATAGTTTCTAGTTTATTTGTTTTATCACTCTTGGCTCTATCTCCGGCACTTTCTGTTTCAGCTCAATTGGTGAGTTACAATTCCTCAAATGAAAAAGATGACAGCATGTATGGCGGAGAGAGAAAAGAAAAATCTTATGAAGGCTATCTAGGTGAGGTAGGCGGCAAAGACAACGAGATGAATGAAGACGCTATTAAAGACAGGATACAGCAGGAAAGAGAGGACAAAATGATGCTGGGTGAAGAAGATAGAGACTCAAAGCAGGAGAACAGAGAAGAAAAACTTTCCAGTATGTGCGAGGAAGCAACTGCGCGAGTTGATAGAAAACTTAAAGCTTTCGACGAAAATCCAACAGCACACATGATGAAGTATAAAAATATGAAAGAGCGTCTTGATAAGATGGCCTCTGTTATAGAGTCTTACGGTATAGACGTTACTGAGCTTAGAGTTATGATAAAAACTTGGGACGGCATGGTTCTCCAATACAGCAATGCTTACGTTGATGGAATGGAAGCTCTTCGTATGACCAAAAAATATGAGTGTGGGAATTCAGACGGCATGTTCAGAGAATATTTGACCAAGGCACAGGAGCAGTTTAGAGTCGCTCGAGAAGAGAGAGCAAGAATAAGGGCTTATTATGCCGATGAACTCAGGCCTTTGCTTCTTAAACTTAGGGCTCAGATAACTAAGGAAATAAGACAATCAAGTTCAATGGAGGAAGAATAAGCATGAATTTAGACAAAAAAGGTAACGCATTGATAATATTATTAGCTGCGGTAGCAGTACTTGCAGTAGCTGTTTTGGGCTTTGTTATAATGAAACGCACCGATGTTGACGATGGGTCCTCAATGGTTGTAGTCGAAGATAAAGCTGATGTCATGGTAGAGGATACTAAACCACTAGCCCCTCTTCCGCAGGAAGAAGAAGGAACTCCTGAGGGGGTTAAAAACGAAGATCTTGAAGGTCTAGATTCTTTAATGAAAGAGATTGACGCGGATCAAAATGCTGACGACGCGCTACAAGACCTTAAGCTTTAATTGACTTGAGGATTTTTATTTGGTAAAAGTAGAGGCGAAGGCCGAGGCCTTCGCCTCTTTCGGTTCCCTTAGTATAGTGCGAGCTGAAAGTTAGAAACAACATAAAAAGCGTTATAAGTTTGGATTAATGTCACCAAACAAGCTGTGGAAAGAAATCATTTAGTAGTAGGCACTGGCCTTTGCAAGACGAAAATAGAATCCGCCGGGCACGCCCGTTATAGCTGTAGCAAGTATTATAAGGCTGGTACCTTCCTTTATGGAGCCTCTGGAGAAATCCGGAGGTTTTTTTGTTTGTGAAAGGCAGGTAAGTATATAATTAGAAAACACGAAATATGGAAAAAAAATATAATCACAAAGATGTAGAAGCAAAAATTTATCGGATGTGGGAGGAAAAAGAACTTTTTAAGGCAAAAGTTGATCCTAAAAAGAAACCTTACTGCATAATTTTACCTCCGCCCAACGCAAGTGGAGAAATGCATACCGGTAACGTTCTGATGATAGCGATAGAGGATTTGCTAATTCGTTGGAAAAGGCTTATGGGCTACGAAGTGCTTTGGTTGCCGGGAACCGATCACGCAGGATTTGAGACTCAAACTACTTACGAGCGTAAGTTGGCAAAACAGGGCAAATCCAGGCTGGATTTTGACAGGCAGACTCTCTACAACAATATTTGGGACTTTGTACACGAAAACAAATCTCTTATTGAGAATCAAATCAGGCAAATGGGGGCGAGTGTTGACTGGAGTCGATATACCTTTACTTTAGATCCGTTCTCGTTAAAGTTGGTTTGTGACACTTTTGAAAAGATGCACGCTGATGGCCTCATATATCGGGGAGACTATGTTGTTAACTACTCTTTTAAGTGGGGGACTACTTTTTCGGACGCGGAAACCAGTTATAAAGAAGTGTCCGACCCACTGTACTATATAAGATATAGGCTATCTGATAATTCGCCTTCTCCAAAAGGTGAGCAGGAAATCGTGATTGCTACTGTAAGACCCGAAACAATCTTTATTGACACCCATATAGCCGTTAATCCCAAGGATGAAAATCACAGCCATTTAATCGGCTGTAAGGCTTTAAACCCTATAACCGGACATGAAATGGAAATTATTGAGGGTTCTTTTGTTGATCCCGCTTTTGGTACGGGTATTGTTAAGCTTACTCCCGCACACGATAAAGATGATTTTCAGGTCGCGCTGGCTCAAGATCTGCCAATTATTAATATCATCGATCTTCAGGGATTAATAACCCAGGGGCCGCAAAAAGGAATGACTATTAAAAAGGCACGAAAGTCGGCCGTAGAGCAGCTTAAAGACTTAGAAAGAATCGAAAAAATCGACGAGTCGTATAAACATATGGTTCCTGTAGATTATCGAAGTGGAGATTATATAGAGAATCTGGTTTTACCCAACTGGTTTGTAAAGGTTGATGGGCTGCGAAATGCAGCTTTAGAGTCGATTAAAAATGGTGAAATGAAGATTTATCCAAAATGGCGCCAGCTCACTTATGTGCGCTGGTTAGAAAATATGCACGATTGGGCAATATCCAGGCAGGTTGTGTGGGGCATAAGAGTGCCTGTATGGTACGACAGTTCCAAAAACCCCAATATTTCAGTAACTTTTTTGGATTCAGGCGGGCAGGCTGTGTCGGGGACTTTGAGTGAAATTCTAGGGTCATACACTTTGAAGGAAGTATTGTCGGGTTTACAAACCCTAAGGGCCCCAAAGAACTCTGAGTATGTAATTTCCCAAGAGAGTCCGGGTGAGAACTATGTTCCGGAAACCGATACGTTTGATACCTGGTTTAGTAGTGGTCAGTGGCCGTTAATAACCTTAAAATACCCTGATTCCGAGGATTTCAAATATTTTTACCCCACAAGTGTCCTTGAGACAGGCTGGGAAATTGTGACGCGCTGGATTTCTAGAATGGTAATGTTTGGTATATATTTAACCGGCAAACCGCCTTTTGCTGATGTGTATTTACATGGACATGTTCGTGCTATAGATGGTAGAAAAATGAGCAAAAGCTTAGGCAACCATATAATACCAAGCGACTACATTGAACAATACGGAGCGGATGCTTTGAGAATGGGTTTAATTTTAGGTACCGCTATGGGGCGTGATTTTAATTTTCCTCAAGATAAAATACTAGCCTTTAGAAACTTTGCAAATAAAATTTGGAATATGGCAAGATTCATGGGAGTGCTCGAGGACAACTATAATCAGGAAGAAGGTAAAGAACTAACCATTTACTCAATAGACGAACTTAAATCGCTTTTACAGCCTAAAGACATAGAGATACTTGTTGGGTTCGATGCTATGTTGAAGTATGTAGACTCCAGTCTCAAGAAGTATAGATTTGCGGATGCGGCCAACTCTATTTATCAGTTTATGTGGAAAGATCTCGCTTCGGACTATTTGGAAGACGCTAAAGGAAGGCTTGACAAAGATGTGGCGTTAAGTGTTTTGCGAAGCGTTTATTTAGAGTGCCTGAAAGTCTTACACCCTTTTATGCCTTTTGTAACAGAAGAAATCTGGCAAAATCTTACTGCTGAGAAAGAGAGGCCTTTAGCCGTTCAGTCTTGGCCAAAACCTTATAAAATGTCCTAAATTTTTTTGATTAGGTTTTTATGTTTGTGGAAGATTTGAAGTTGTAATTTGTAATTTTGTCGCCGAACAGGTCGCTTAGAGTGTAAGAGTTGTTTTTGGTGTACTTGCCGTTGTGAGTTCTTACTATCGACAGTGTTAGGCCTGGAGTCCCTAAATATCGACAAATATCTTGCGCTAGAGACCTGACATATAGGCCTTTTGTCATTTCTACCTGGAATTCTGCGATTGCGGTTTTCTTTAGGCCGTCTCTTATAGAAAAAAATTTTTGCCAGTTTTGTATTATTTTTTCTTGTCTAAAATCGCCCGAAACGTTTGAGATCCTTGCTTCTATGTTTTGTTGCAGCGCTTCAATATTTTTAAGCTCGGTTCTAATGTGTTTTAAGGCGAGGATCTCTCCCGATCTTTTAGGCAGAGTGGTAGGTTGTGTTCGAAGTTTTGCGTGTTGATGCAGGGGCCTGCCTTTATGCTTAATTGCGCTGTATATTGGCACTTCTTGTATATATTTTCCTATAAAACTCTCAAGCGTGGTGCTGCCAAAGGCAGGCCCCTCCTCACAAACCTCCGCACTCTGAGAATCAAAAAGCCCTAACGCGTCCCCGGTATCTGTTTCTATGCCGAAAAGTATTTGAAACGTGTATTTTTTTGTCCACTTGGCATGCTCGTATTTTTTTAGCCTCTCTTTGTCGGCTAGTACAATAATCACCCCTTCTGCCATTGGATCCAGGGTTCCGGTATGAGATGTTTTAACTCCAAGCATGTCAGAGACGTGCTTAGCTATTATATGGGTTGAGTTGCCTTGGGGCTGCCAAATAGGATATATGTTACTTGTTGCTGGCATTTTTGCCTGATTCATGTGCTTAATCTATAATCTTTTTAGTGAAAGTTGTCAAAGGAAATAAAATAGAAGAATTTACCGTCGAACAATCCCTGACTTACATAGAAGGTTTTTCGCGTGTGCATTTGGATATTGGAGCCGGGGATGGAAGGTATGTTTATAAAGAGGCTATGTTATCGGTAGCCGAAGAAAAAAAGAGCAACACTTTGTTTATTGCTCTTGAGCCTGTTTCAAAACAGCTTGAGGAGTATTCGAAAAAATCCAAAAAAGCCAAGCTAAGCAACTGCCTTTTTGTTGTAGGTTCTTTAGATAACATTCCGGTAGAACTCGAACACAGGATTAACTCAATATCTATACTATTCCCGTGGGGAAGCCTTCTTCAAAATGTGGTTTTTCCAGAGGAATTGTTGATTCCTGTTATTTCAAATGTTGCCCGAAATGGTCGATTGTTCCTTACGATTGTTTTTGGGTATGCCCCTGAGGCCGAACCTTCAGAAATGCGTCGTTTAGGCCTTGAAGATATCAGTTTAAACTCTTTATACGAAAAAATTATTCCGAGATATATTAAAAACGGTTTTAAGGTTGAATGTGTAAGGCAGAACTCTAGAGAAGATCTAAAGAAATACGAGTCTACATGGAGTAAAAGACTGGCTTTTGGCCAAAGTCGTCCTGTTTTTACACTTGATCTTTTGTTACAATTACCATAATGCCTTTGAAAAAAATAAAAACTAATACACTGCCAAAAGCCCCTCCTCTAAAGTCATTGATAGGCCCTAGCTTTATAATTCTTGGTTTAGGTTTGGGCAGTGGGGAAATTATACTCTGGCCTTTTTTAAGCTCGAAATACGGCCTTGGGATTATTTGGGGCGCTTTGGTTGGAATTACTCTTCAATTTTTTATGAATATGGAGATTGAACGTTATGCTCTTGTTCGCGGGGAGAGCGTTTTTGTTGGCTTTGCTCGAAAAATGAAGCTCCTGCCTTATTGGTTTTTGATTTCCACCTTTTTGCCTTGGATTTGGCCGGGAATAGCCGCGTCTTCTGCAAAGCTTTTTGGTCATTTGCTTGGTGTGGAGCAAACTCAGTATTTGGCAATAGCTTTTTTGCTTTTAATGGGGCTAATATTGTCTTTTGGTTCTGTGCTTTATAAAACTGTTGAGAGAATGCAGAAAGTTCTTATTGCGGTCGGGGTGCCTTCTATATTTCTTTTGTCTATTGTTCTGGCTCAGAGGTCCGATTTTATAAGCCTAGCAAAGGGCATGGTCGGAATAGGCATTGGGTATTCTTTTTTACCTATTGGGATACCTATAGCATCTTTTTTGGCCGCATTGGCTTATGCAGGTGCTGGAGGGAACTTGAATCTTGCGCAATCTTTTTATGTTAAGGATAAAGGCTATGGTATGGGGCGCTATGCCGGCAAAATAAGAAATCTACTCTCAGGATCAAGCGAGAAAATCGATCTAACGGGCTCTACTTTTATTGTAGATGATACAAGTCTGCCTAATTTTAAAAAATGGTGGCGTTCTGTAAATATTGAGCACCTTGTTGTTTTTTGGCTAACAGGATCGGTCACAATACTTTTATTGGCCCTTTTGTCCTATGTGACAACCCATTCTCTAGGCCTTCGGGCGAGCGACATTAGCTTTGTAATTTATGAGAGTGCTGAGATAGGTAGAAGGTTGTTCCCGTTTGCAGGTACGTTCTTTTTAATAGTTGCAGGGGCTACATTATTTGGAACCCAGTTGACGGTTTTGGACGCTACAAGCAGGATTTTGACTGAAAATCTATCAATTATTAAAGACGAGAAGTCTGGTATTTCAAGCCGTTTTGTAACAAAAACTTATTACTCGGTGTTGTGGTTGCAAATAGGCGCGGGTATTATAATTTTCTTGTTAGGCTTCACTGAGCCGTTACAGCTTCTTATTACGGCGGCAGTTCTAAACGCTTTTGCGATGTTTGTGCATGTAGGTTTAACTTTATGGTTAAATATTACTTTGCTTGAAAAGGAGCTAAAACCCTCTGCTTTAAGAGTTGCTGCAATGATCGTAGCTTTTTTGTTCTACGGCGGTTTTAGTGCTTACACCATTATAAATGCACTTTTGTCTTAGTTTTTTGCCTATTTTTGCTTAAGTAGGGCTTTTAGTGCTATAACTCTCTGAAAGGTTTATAATTTCGTTACTTAAAACTATTTGCGTTAGCTAGTAGATGCAGTTTACCCACCATGTTGGGCTTTGCAACTTAAAGAAATTATAGCAAATCACCTGCGTAAGCTGATGGTGGTTGATTCCATAAAGTGGTAAAATGTACGTACATTTGTCGGGGTATAGCGCAGCTTGGTAGCGCGTTCGCATGGGGTGCGAGAGGCCGCAGGTTCGAATCCTGCTACCCCGACCATTACCCCTTTGTTATAATAGTTCTGTGGAAGCATCAAATATCACAACCGAGCTCTTGGTAGAGGACATGAAAAAAACGCTAGATTTCTATAAAGATGTTCTTGATTTCGAAGTCAAAATGTCTTTTCCTGAAGAAGATCCGTTTTTCGCTATTATTAGAAACAACAAAGCAGAGTTAATGCTTTATACTAGAGAAAAATTCTTGCAGGATATACCCGACTTCGCAAAAGAAAAAATGGGTGGAACTTTTGCTCTATACATACGCGTCAAAGATATAGTCGAACTATTTGATGACCTTAAAAACAAAGTAAAAATCATCCAAGAGCTCTACAGCACAAGCTATGTCAAGCTAGAATTTTCTTTTTACGACTGCAATGGGTACGTACTTATGTTGCATGAGTAGTGTTTTCAAAAAACTCCCCTTTTACCGCATTTCGACCTGGGCATTATAGCCTAATCTTTCTCTTTATTTCAGGGCCAATATTTCCTAAACCTCTTTTACGGTCTATAATTAGACCACATGAGGCAATTTTCACTAAAATTTCTGCTTTTCATTTTTGTGCTCTTAGGATCAGTCGCTTCGGGCATGTTTGCTGTTGGGGCTAGCTATAGTGGGGATAAAATCTATTTTTTCTACGGTCAGGGGTGTCCTCATTGCGAAGTTGTTGAAGAATACTTTACGGACAACAACATTTATTCAAAATACCAAATAGACAAAAAGGAAATTTATGGAAATAAAGAAAATGCTCGTTTGTTAATCTCAGTTCTAAGCGAGCTCGGGTATCCTACTGATCAGATAGGTGTGCCTACTGTGGTTGTAGGTTCTGAGGTGCTGGTAGGAGACAAGATTATAATCGAGAGTTTTGAAAGTGCTGCTGAGAACTTAAAAAATAGCCAAAATAACTTAAATAAAGAAATCGAGAATATAAAAAAGACTGAAAATACAGCTGCTCTCCCTAATCTTACTGTTATAGCTGTCGCAGGTGCCGCCATTGTTGACGCCATAAATCCTTGTGCCTTTGCAGTCTTGCTCATACTGATGACGACGGTATTAGCGAGAGGATCTGCAAAAGAAGCCTTAAAATCGGGCCTAGCTTTCTCTTTAGCCATTTTCGTGTCTTACCTTTTGATGGGGATTGGAGCTTACACTGCTCTAAGTTATGGCAACATTGGGAAGCTTCTGGTTAGGGTAATTGGTATAGTCGCCATTGTCTTGGGTTTATTTAACATTAAAGACTTTTTTTGGTACGGAAAGGTGTTTTTAATTGAGGTTCCTTTGTCTTGGAGACCTCGAATGAAAAAACTCATAAATTCTGTAACAAGCCCGGTGGGCGCCCTTTTTACCGGTTTTATAGTTAGTCTTTTTTTGCTGCCTTGCACTAGCGGCCCGTACATTGTAATTTTAGGTTTATTGGCTAATTCTTCGGCTAAGCCGCAGGCCTTGGCCTACCTGGCTTTATACAACATAATTTTTGTTTCGCCTATGATTCTTATAACCTTGGCTGTCTATAGAGGTATGGATCCTGCCAAACTAGAGACGTTACGGCAGAAAAATTTACGAATTCTGCATCTTTTTGCGGGTATAATACTGCTTGTTTTAGGATTCTTTACAATAACCTCATTTTGACGGATGACTTTTGGATCTGGCAATATTAAATTATAATAACGATATTGTGGAACATTTAGCGATCCTTCGTAAGTCCAATATTAAAAAAGGCGATAATCTCCTGGGCGAAATTTTATCAGGAAAAAAAACAATCGAATCTCGATGGTATGTTCATAAATCAGTGCCTTGGGGAAAAGTTAAACCCGGAGAGACAATTTATTTTAAGGAATCTGGATATCCGGTTTCGGCTCGAGGTAAAATAAGCAACGTTTTGTTTTTTGAAAATCTTGGACCCGATTTAATAAAGGAAATCATAATTAAATACGGCCATAAGATTGCGCCGAGTTTTGCCCAAGAGGCTTTGTTTGAATGGGGAAGAGGTTTAGTAAAGAAACGTTACTGTATTATAATTTTTTTGACCGATGTTGTTCCGATAAAGCCTTTTAAAATTAATAAAAAAGGCTTTGGAATGTCATCTGCTTGGATTGTCACCCCTAAGATTGAGGAATTAAGGTTGTCTGCTCCCGCGCGGTCTTAAACATAGATACCGTCCCTCCCCCTACCACTATGGCTATAGGTTGGGGGTAGCTTGGGTCCCTTGACACCTCCTCCATCTATTATATAATCTAGGAAAGATTAGTTAGCCCCGTTTTTTTTATGCACAAAATACTATAGGGCCCGATTAATTGTTAGATATTTCTTTTATATAATATAGTAATTATTCCTGCTGCTAAGTATAAAAATTAAGGCGGCTTTAAAATCTATAAAGCCCTTACCATTTTTAACTGCTCCACTTAGGTATTTTATGACAAGTGAGGTCCTAAAAAAAGAACTTTTTACGACGAGACGTTTTATCACGATTCATGAGGCTCTTAATGCTCTAATAAAGGTTGTTTCGGATGCGGGCTGCGCGCAAGGTTTTGCTGTGGGATTTGATTTGGATGAAACTCTAAGGCAATCTTTTGAGGATGGCCTATCAGGGCATCCAGGCCGTATACGGCCCGAGGTCTATTATCTTCTCAAGCAACTTACGCGCCGTGAAGTTCCTATAGCTGTAGTAACTAATCAACCTTCTACCGGTCACCAAGTGTCGCACGTTGTAGCGGGACTAAGAGGTTACACACTAGCTCTTCCGGCCCTTAGGTTTTTGGGCATTGAGGTTTTCGGTTACGAAAGTAGGCCTTGGAGCTTTCTAACATTCCCGGCCTCTATTGCTACTAGTGTGCTTGGTTTGGGAGGACTTTATAAAGAGTCTCCCGAGGCTGTTTCTAATTTTGTTTCTTGGGCAGAAACATCATGCCAAGGAGACTTAAAGCACCTTATATATGTTGGTAACAACAATAGAGATAAAGATTTTACAAGACTGGTCGCTTTGGAGTTAGCAGAGAGTGGGGCAGGCTGTGCTGTTGAATTTTATCAATTGCCCAACTTTTCATCGTTTCGGTCAGGTGACGGGAGAAGTAGGTCTGGGGGATTCTTACGCGGATCTCGGGGCGGGCAAGCAGCCCAGGAAATAGAAAGATAAAACCACCCCCCCCCTTATAAAAAATAGTTTCTAAAGTTGGGGTTTTATAGTCGAGCCGGATTAGTTTCGCCACGTTCTCAAAGAGTTGATTTTAACAGCAGCCCCTCCCGGAGTTGCTTGTCTGTTATTTAATGCTTTCACGGGATCTTCTCTTTTTTCTAGAGCATGTTTAGCTATTAGGAATTCGTTATAAGCCTTTTGGAGGAGATTCTGGTCATCTGTGATTTCTACCCTAAAATCATGGCCCTGCTCTAGAATATTCGCAAGCCTATATAGGGAGGCAAAGGGAGGAATTACCAGTATCTCTGCGGCTGTGCGTCCATCGTTTTCGGTATGAGCTGCCAGCGTACGTGCAATAACAACTTCTAACGCATCTAGAAAAAAGAGTTCCTCTTCCTCCGCACCAGCTTTAGGATTTCTTGCGTCGCTTTTTGCTTCCTTGCGTTTCCGCATTTCATTTTCAATACCCAAGATTGTTTTCGAAAAGGGCCTGCCCATCAAAAGTTCTACAGCACTACCCACCTCAGCATCCCTACCACGAAAAACACTTCCAAACATACTGCACGCCCTCCCTTATTTACTACAGTACACCTAATTCAGCTTTTTCTTTCTCTGTTTCTTTTTCTATGTAGTCAAGATATTTTTCAGTTGTTGATATTCTTTTATGTCCTACTATTTTAGAGACTGTTTGTAGGCTAACGCCTTGAGAAAGATGGTGGGCAATAAAGGTGTGCCTCAAATTATTTACTCGTGCATCTATAATACCAGACAAATCAAAATAACGGTCAATAGTTGAGCGAGTATTTCTTACAAGTATTTTGTTGCCTGTTTTTGTTATAAATACATGCGGGGCATCGGCTTTGATTGTTTTCCTATGTTTTTCGATGTAGGTTTTTAAAGCTTCTATGACAGCTGAATTAAGCGGTATGGTTCGGCCGCCCTTGCTCTCTCGAGCCGGCACGTATAGTTCTTGTTTATCAAAATTGATGTGGTCTATTTTCATGAGCGAAATTTCAGATATCGATATTCCTGTTTGTAATAGAACTTCTATCATTGTAAATGTTCGCACGTCTTTACGTGCTGTATCCCTAAGAGCCCTGTACTCCATTTTTGAGAGAATTCTCGGCGGTTTAGTTTCAATTTTTGGGTGTTTTAGGCCTTCTGAAACATCTGCGGGTATGTGGCCTTTCTCTGTTAGGTACTTAAAGAAAGTTTTGGTAGCATTTATTTTTCGTGAGATGGTTTTAGGTGTAAGTCCTATATCGGATAGGCCGGATACAAACTGCACAAGATGCTGTAGTTCGGCTTTTTCCGGAGAGTTTACGCCCAGGCCCGTAAAACTTTCTACTAACTGCTCAATGTCTTTGTTATAGGCGATTATAGTGGATGAGGCTTTGCCGTCTTCTTTGAGTTTATTTATGAATTCTGCATGCACCTCTTTTAGTTTAGTCATTTTTTATTCGTCTTCTGAGATCGGAAGAGCACACGTCTGAACTCCAGTCAC
>ERZ795048.2065-NODE-2065-length-16736-cov-8.816078_pt1 | contig 16736 bp, 18 predicted proteins | sample MGYA00375132_ERZ795048 | MGnify/ENA primary metagenome ERZ795048 (study PRJEB30177, sample SAMN05720225) | activated sludge metagenome | isolation source: Anaerobic digester | place: Hong Kong | collected 2014-12-17 ...
CGTCGAGCTGACCGCCGAGCGGGTCGAGGATCCCAGCCAGCTCATCGGCCGCCGCTCGGGCCGACTCCTCAAGCGCCTCCGCTTCGCTGTTCGCTTCACTGAGGTTGTCGGCGAGCGCACGGGCGGCCACACTGCCGATGTCCAGGTGCCCCCATGTGGACTCGGCGTTTGCAGCGGCGGTGCCGAACAGGTCGTCGTCGAAGTCGGCGAGCGGCCCGAGGAGCGTGTCGAGCACGTTCGCCGCGCCCTGCAGCAGCCCCTGCGTCGCCTCAAGCTGTGTGTTGACGAACTGGACAGCGTGGCCGACGGTGCCGGAGAACAGCGACGCCATCAGATTTATCAGCGGCTCCGCCTGTTCGATGGTTTCGAGTAGGTCCGTGATGGTCGGGGCGAGATCCTTGCCGATCGCGAGTTTCACGGAGTCCCACGCGTCGCCGACCTCGCGGGTCGCGTTGCGCAGCTCCTGCGCTGTGGCGAGGTCGTCCTCGTTGAACAGCTGCCCCTCGTCGACCGTGGCGAACAGCCGTTCCATCTCGTCGGCGCCCTGTTCGATGAGCGGGACGAACTGGCGGGCGCCCTCCTCACCCAGCGCAGCCGACGCGAGCGCCGCCTTTTCGGAGTCGGTGCCGAGCCGCGCGTAGGCGTCGGCGATAATCCGCAGATTCTCCACAGCGGTGGCGCCCGGGTCGAGCTGCACCCCCAGCTCTTCGAGGCTCCCGTCGGCCGCTTTGCCCTGGATGTTGAGGAGCACGTCGGCGATGTCGCCGACCTCGGCACCGTAGCGGCCCATGACCGACACGAGCCGTGACGCCTCGTCAGCGCTCGCGCCTGTCACTTGTGTGAGCCGTTCGACGTCTTTGGCGCGCTCACCGAACGAACCAACGGAGTCGACGGCGAGGTCGAACGCCTGCGTGAGCGCTGCGACGGTGCCAGCTGCTGCACCGGCAGCGGCCGCGGCGGGACCGAGCGCCCCGGGCAGCCCCGACGCGGCTGCGGCGAGCGCGTCGGCGCCCCCAGCCGCTTCGAGGAGCCCACCGACACCGGGGAGGTTCGACAACCCACCGAGCAGCGCCTCCACCCCGGTGGTGTCCGCTTCAACACGGATCGTCGCGGTCTCGTCGGCAGCCGCCCGGTCGATCTCGGCGGCGACCTGCGAGGCGCCGTCCTCCGTGACGCGGACCTCGGCGGTCTGGTCCTGCGCCGCCCGGTCGATCGCCGCTGTCGCCGCTGTGGTGTCGGCCTCCACCTCGATCTCAAGCTCTGTCTTGCGGCGGGACAGCGCCCGGATCTTTGCCTCGAGCGACTTGACGTTCTTTTGGTTGTCCTCGGCGACCGCGATGATCAGGTCGGTGTTCAGCTTGTCGAGCCGTTTGCTGATCGCCGCTATCGCCTTTTCGACGTTGACGGGCTGCAGCTCGACGTCGACGGTGCGGTCGGCGGTGAGCTTGTCGAGGTCGCGGCGTGCCTCGCTGGTGTCGACTTTGGCGCTGATCGTGATGTCGTCAGCCATCGCCGGTCACCTTCGCTAGTTCGGCCATCTGCGCACGGAACGTGGCGGCCTGCTCGTCGTCGAGTGTAGCCGCCGCCGGTTTCTCGCGGGCCTGGTCGATCACCTTCAACATCGCGCCGACGTCGCGCCAGTCCATCGCCGCGAGTGTGGCGGGGTCCACATGGTGGGAGGCCATGTCGAGGCTCAGGGCTGCGAGTTGTTGGCGGAGGGGGCCGACGTCACGTGGACCTGCGCCGTCAGCGGCTGACCAGGCGAACGGGCAAAAGGGTCACCTTCGATGGCGGCCCTCCATTCCCCGAGCAGCCTCACGGAGAGAATGCCCGGTGTGTCGTCCGGCTCCGGCCAGAGTTCGCAGATGGCGGCGATGCCACGCCACACCTCGAGCGCGTCGGCCCGGTTGCGTGCGGCGAGCCGCTTGACGTCGGCGCGCAGGTTCGTGTTCGCGGTGGCGAGGTCATCGATGGTGACGTCGCCGGGTTTGCCGCCCGCCTCGATCTCGCTGCGGACTCTCAGAGCGAGGCGGTCGAGGTCGGCCCGCTTCGCTGCGATCTCCGCGTCGATGTCGCTCTCGGCTTCGGCCCACAGTTCCAGGCGGGACAGGTCGCCGTGAGTGAGGCGCACCACACGCGGGGCGCCTTCGGCGAACGTGAGTTGGAGCCCGCCGCCCTCGACGAGACGGACGGACACCAGCTCCGGTGTGCTCATTCCGCTGCGGGCGGGTTGAGCCAGCCACACACCGAGCACGAGTTGTCGGTCATGAAGTCGAGCAACCCGTCAGGCACCGCCGTGGTGTAGAAGTCCACGTACGGCGAGGTCTCGTACAGGGTGCTGGTGAGCGGGTTGATGGTGTCGCCGGTGCGGACGTCGATCACGTCGGTGGACGGGAACCACGACGGCGGGTCGGCCTTGATGGCGGCCCAGAAGTTGCGGCCAGCCTCGTAGCGCATCTGCACGGTGCGTGCGACGACGTCGGCGCCGTCCTTCGTCTTGAGGACGTTGACGCCGCCGATCGGCCTGACGCTGGGGTGGACCTGCCACTGATAGAGCGCCGAGCCGCCGCGGGTCGCGACGGTGCGGGTGCCGTTCAGCAGCTCGTACATCGGCTGGATCACGATCTCAGCGAAGCGGGGCAGGCAGTTGCCGGGGCCGCACACTGAGCAGCGGGACGAGCCGGTGACGGGGGTGGAGGACTGGACCAGCTCGGTGGTGGCGTCGACCTGGCTGTCGATGAGGCCCATCACCGTCTCGGCGGCGGTGTTCACCTCGGGGCTGAGGGAGCGCTCGCCCTCGTACCATTTGGTGTACCCCTCGACCGTGAACTCGAACGACTTGCCCTCGTTCGTGGTGACGTCGTCGAAGCGGACCGGGTCGAACGAGATGCTGTCGGAGTGGGCGAGCGTCCCCACAGCGGACAGGCCACCGGCGGGGGCGTAGTCGTCCCATCCGACGGGGTCGCCGGTCACGAGGTCGACGACCTGGCCGAGACAGTTCAGCGGGAACTGTACGATCCCGCAGTAGCCGAGCGGTGCCGCACAGAGTGCGTTGGGTCCGTCTGACATGTGGTGCTCCTTCAGAGTCGGACGGTGAAGGCCCATCCGAGGGTTGTGGTCGATGCTACCCGTTCGACGCGTTCTATGGTAGCGCTGTTGGTCCCGCACGTCCCGCACCGCCCCGCGACGAGGAGATGGCGGAGGATCTGGTAGTCCTCCATGAGTCGGGCGACGACCTCGAGGCGGGCCTGCCTGGCGAGCTGCGTGACGGTGCCCTGCTCTGTGGGCTGGGCCCAGCACCGTTCGATCGTGACGCGGGCCGTCCATTGGTCGGCGTCCCACGTGCCGGGGTCGGCGGGGATCGGGACGCCGGGGACGATCTGCACGCGTGACGCGCACGGCGACACCGGGGGCTGTGTCACGGGCTCCACGGCGACGGTGTGCGGGGGGCACCGATCGGCGGGCCAGCCGCAACGGATCACGTCGGCGACCGTGAGCCACATGTCGATGAGTGGCGCGCCGGGGGTGGGGACGCACGGCTCGCACTCGGGGCACGGTCCGGGCTCAGCGGCGCACGGTATGCCGAGGTCTTCGCAGTCGCAGTCGCCGAGGCTCATGTGCGGCCCCTCGCGTTGCGGACCAGCGCCCGGCGCACCCTGGCGGTGAGCGCCTTGCGTGCGGCCCGCTGTGTTGATGTCAGCCGGGCCTCGTCGTCCTCCGCTGTGGTCGGCGTACGAGAACGCAGGAACGACACGCCGGTGCGGAGCAGGCTGTTGGACGGCACGTCGTCGGGTGACGAGATCGTAACGTCGAGCTGACCGCGGCGGACCTGCCCGGACACCACAACGCGGCGGCCGTCGAGCATCACCTCGCACATGTCGCCCGGGTGGTCGCCCGGTTCGGCGGGGCCACCCAGCACCGTGAACGGGAACGGCTCGCCACGGATCACGGTGTCGCCGTCGAGGTTGTGCTGGTTCGGTCCGGTGAACGGGTGAGCGCGTGTGGCGTCGGTGCGGTCCCACACGTCGATGGTCTCACCCCATGGGACGCCGTCGGCGCCTGCGTTGTCGGCCCATGCGGCGACGTCGGAGACGGCGGCACGTAGCCGCCCGTCGAGCTGGTCGTCGATCGCCCTGTCGAGCTGCGCCTGCAGCGACGTCACGGCGACACCACGGCGTCGATGGCCGCCTGCGCGGGGTCCTCCCACCGTCCGGCGGGCCCCTCGTCCCACGGCGCCGCGAACTCAAACGCGGGCTGTGTGGTCATGCGGAGAGCGTCCCGAACCGACCGCACCGCCTCACTGTGCGGGTCCAGCACCATGGTGACGGAGCCCTCGGTGATGCTGGTGGCGTTCGCCGGTGGCGCCGACGTCGGCGAGCAGCGTGCCAGCCACTCGCACGCGATCGACCCGACCGCCTCCAACACGACAGGTGGGGTGCGCCCAACCCACAGAGCAACACCCCATGTGGACGGCTGCCCGTTGCGTTCGTCCATGTTCTGCACCAGCGGCATCGGTGAGCGGTGCCCGAGCAAAGTCAGCCGCGTCTCGGTGGCGCCGCGTGCTGTCATCCAGTCACCATCGGTGTCGACGTCGTCGTCGACAAGCAGCGCAGCGACGTCACCGGGGCGCACGTCAACCTGTGGGACCGTCACGACACGGGACGCTCCGCACCCGCAGTAGCTCCGGCAGCCGCACGGTGTGGGGCACGGCCGCCACACGCGCAGGCAGCGACGCCACTCCCACAGCGTCGGGTCGGCGATCAGGTCGACCAGCTTCGTCCACGCCACCTCGACGGCCGCGTCCCACACCGCGTCGTCGTACGGTTCGCAGTCCTGGCAGCACTGCTCAACCGTGACAGGCTCGCAGTAGGCGGGCACCGCTCAGCCCGTGAGGATCTGGCAGCTGTCCGACACCACGCACGGCTGCAGCCCGCTGTGGTCCTCGTCGTACTGCAAGGTCAGCGTCACCGATGTAATCTCGGTGGGGCCGACGTCGGAGACGTCGTTGGTGCTGTGCGTTACGATGATGCCGTGGGCCTGGCCGTCGACCGTCTCACCTGCGAAGGTGAACCCACCGCCGAGCGCTCCGGTGTTGGGTCGGATGATTCCGCTCACCCCGGCGTCGATGTTGCCCGTGTCCGGGTCGATTGCGGTCGGTGTGAGGATCGAATCGTCCGTGACGCCGTACAGAGTGAACCCGGCGTACACCTCGGGGCCGGGTGTCTCCACCACCGTCGAAGCGACCACCCGCACGCCGACGATCGCGGCGGTGTCGAGCGGTGCGGCCAGGCCCGAGACGTCCATGCGCCACGTGAAGAACTCCACCGTGGTCGTCGACGAATCAGTCAGCGCGGCGACGTCACCGACGGGAGCGGTCAAGGTGCCAGCGGTCGACGCTGGCACGCCGGGGTCGATGTCGATATCGTCGGTCGCCGGGACGATGGGGACCTCGACGGTGGTGGTGGTGAGTGCCATGTGGTTCCTATCGTCGGGCGAACCACGACGTTACGACGCGGCCCTGCTTGTTGCGGTGCTCGTGCAGATACACGGCGGGGGTGGGGAGCGTGTCGGCCTCGACGTCGACGCGTGGCTCGTCGATCGCGGCGCGGACCTCGTCGGCCCGCTCCTCCACATCGGCCCAGCTACGCGGCTTCGGTGCGGCGATCAGGTCGCCCACATCGGCCAGGGTCAGCCCGGCGGCCTTCGCCTCATCCTTCACGGTGTCGGTCATGGTGTCGGGATCCCCGTGTTCTCGTTCGCGGCGAGTCCGGGGAACGTGAAGGTGAACACGAACCGGAACTCGTCGAGGACCTGTGTGGTGTTGGACGGCACGTCGAACACCTCGTCGCGGGACAGCGGGCCGACCACCAGCTCCTGTGGCACCAGCCCGACGATCCCCTCGGGGTCGTCGAGCCACGGCGTCAGGATCACACCGGGCGGCACGTTGGCGCCGAGGTCGAGGGCGCCGACGAGACGCAGCACGTGGGAGGCGATGTTGACCTGATCGGGCGGGCACACGTTGTTGGCCGTGGCGTACGCCTCGACGCTGCGTGTGATCGCCTGCTCTAGCCCGAGCCGCTTCCCTTCGTCGCCCTGCTCGGGGATCGGCCACCCCATCGTGCACGGCTGCAACGCGTGGGCAGTCCCGGCCACATGGTGCACGATCGGCGTCCCGACGGGCACTTTGTCGTCCCGTTCGAAGTCGCACGACGTGTCCCACACGTCCCACTGAACCGACGGGGCAACCCCGAACGGCGCCGTGGTGCCCGCGGCGTCCAAGCGCCACAGCTCCTCGAGCCGCTCCGGGTTGCCCGCTTGGAAGATCGCTTCATCGAACGCGATCTCATCAAGCTCAAACTGCATCCAGTCGAGCATGGGGGTCGCCATGCGGCGGGGAAAGAGCATCAGCCCTCATCTTCCACGGGGCAGCGCTCGACCTGCGAGGCCACGGCCGCCGAGGTGACGCCCTGCGGGTCCAGACACATCCACGACCCGACGAGCGGGCTGCAGCTGTCGTGGTCGCGGTAGGCGGACTGCTCGGTGAACAGGGTGCGCCGGTTGCCCTTGAGGTCGGGCTGTCCGACCGGGTTCATCTCACCGGCCATGTTGATCCGGATGAACGGGTCGACGTCGACGGTGATGCTGTTCCGCTCGGCGAGCAGGAACGGCACCGTGGAGGGGAACTCGCTGTACTCGCCGGGGGAGGCGATCGTTCCACCCGCGCTGAGTTCGGTCAGCTCCCACGTCGACACACCGGCGTTGGTGAGCTGCGTGGCGATCGTCGCGTTCGTCGAGTTGAACGTGGTGTCGACGAAGTGGTCGAGGCTCGGGCGGATCATGACGCCCATGCTCTCCAGGCGGGCGAGCACCGAGGCCCACACGTCGGACAGGTCGGGGCGCAGGTAGCCCTCCGGGGCGAACACGAACGGGAACCAGGCCGGGATGAACAGGTCGGTCTCGATCTCGTTCACGCCCTGCGGCTGCGCCACGGCGGGGACGAGGCGGGCGACCGCCTCGACGAAGCGGGCGGCGGCGTTGGCCTGGTTCGACGCGTCCAGGATGGTCGCGTCGGGGACCTGCCAGTTGGCCACGGCGGCCAGCCAGGTCAGCGTCGCCCGAGCGGTGTCGCGCACCTGCTCGTTCAGCATCGTCTCGGTGAGGGCGGCGAGCTTGTCAGCCGGGTAGGTGGCGTCCACCACCCGGCACTGCCCGAGCATGTTGTCGCTGATCAGCGTCGAGTCGTCGCACACGACCGGCACGCAGTCCTTCTGCGGTGCGTCGGGGTCGAGCTGCGGGCGACCCTCGGCGTCGAGGATCAGGTCGCCGGACTCGTCACGGAGCAACTGCGCCTCACGCTCGGTGGAACCCCACACGAAACCGGCGTCGGTCGCGACGAACGGGTTGTGTCGCAACACCGGCTGGCCGGGCAGGCGGTCCACATCGAGCGACTTGAACGCGGCGGCCTCCGGCCACTCGCTGGTGCCGCACACGGTCAGCTCGTTGCTGATCGCGGGGAACCCGCAGTAGCCGAACTGCTGACCGTCACCACACACGGCGGCGGCGAACGCCGACACGCCGGGGGTACCGGCGGTGCCGGTGCGCTGCTCCATCGCGATCTGGAACTGCTCGGTGTTGCGCGACGCCAGAGCGGCCGCCATCACGTCGGCCAGCTGCGCCGACTCGATGGGGCGCTGGTCGCCGGGCTGACCCCGGAACGCGACGACCGGGGCGGGCGCCTCGGTGTCGTCGACGGGCTGAGCTGAACCGGCCGGGGGCGCTGGGGGGGTTGCGTCCCCGGTCGGTTCGCTCGACGCCTGAGGGGAGGCGGACTCGGCGGCGGGCTCCTCGGCACCTTCGGCGGTGTCGGGTGCCTCGGGCAGCGGCTCGAGGTCGGCGGCCTGCGCGACACGGTCGGCGGCGGCGACGTCGGCGGCGACGCTGGTCGCCGTCGCGGCGATCGCGTCGAGGTCGTCGGCCAGCTGCGCCGACGGGGTGCCGCCGCGCTGCTCGGTGTGCAGCGACACGAGCAGGTTGTGCACGTCACGCGAGGCGGGCGCCTCGGCGACGGCGGCGAGGACGTCGGCCAGGGCCAGCTCCTCACCTTCGGCGGCTTCGAAGCCAACGGCCTCGGCGAGCTGTGCGAGCAGATTCATGTGTGAGGCTCCTGGTGAGGGGGTTGGGCGCAGTCTTGCACCATGCCGCACGATTGTGCAAGCACCGGTCAGCGTAGCCGCTCCAACGGCTCCACCGCGGCGATGCGGGCCTCGGCTTCACGCTGCGCGGCGCGCTGCTCCAACACGTCAGCGACCTGCTCCGCCAACGCCGCCGTATCCACAGGCGGGGCGGGGGCGTCCGCTGCTGTGGACGCGGCGCAAGCCGCGCACGGCGTGTCACCACCGCACGCAGCGGCCAGGGCGAACTCCGGGGCGCCCTGCGGCAACCCCGCGGAGATCACCGCGACAACACCCCACAGTTCCACCATACCCGGGTTGTCCGCCGACGGGCCAGCGTGAACCGACCAGGCCGCGCCGTTGAACGCAGCGGCTGCGGCCTCGACGGAGCCCCACCGCTCCACCGCCTCCGGCGCCACCACACCAGCGATGTAGATGCCGTCGTCGGTCGCGTGTGGAACCACACGCGCGGCGAAGTGCTCAGGGCGCATCAGCTCATGCATCACCGTCGGGTCGGTACGCGACGGGTTCGGGTGCGCCGGACCGTACGCCATCCCACCCGCGGCGATCACCTCGCCGTCGGCGAGCGTCACCAGCGGCTCGCGCCACTTGTCCAGATCGGTGGTGTCCCGCTCCAGGTGCGGGCAGCCCGGAGCGCCACGGAGGCACTGCCCCCACTTCGCGACATAGCCGGAGACCCGACCCGTCGCCGGGTCGGCGTAGGCGCGTCCCGACGTCGCCGTCGCCGCCTCGCGGCCGAACATCTCGCGGGTCAGTTCCATCACGTCACCTTCAATCGGAGGTAGCACTGGCAGCCGTTGTGGCCACCAGGGAAACACGGCGACCCGTCGGGCTCCTCACCGGCGAAGTCGCCGGGCTTCGTACCCTCGGCGCCGTCGTTCGCATAGTGCGGCTCGTACGGGTTCTCGCGGGTCGACGGCAGGCCGTACACCCACACCATCGGCACGTCGTCGCCGAACTCGGCGGTGAGGTAGGGGGAGATGCCGACGCGGTCGAGGATCGGGCCGGTCGCGCCGTCCGGTGTCGGCGACGCAGACCGGCCGAACACGGCCTCCTTCACGCGTTCGACGATACGCCGCACGATCGTCGGCAGGCCAATCGCCGCCGCGATCGCCTCCGCCTTCAACTCGTCGAGGCTGTCGTCGAGCGCACCCAACGCGGCACGTCGCACCACCCGGACCGCCACATCGGACAGCGGCGCGTCGAGCGTCTCGCGTAGCTCGTTCAGGGCGTCGATAGCGGACAGGGCCAGCCGGTCCGCTGCGCCGTCGCGGTCCGCCGGGGCGACCAGCGCCAACATCTCGGCGTCGGCGAACAGGCGCCGCTCGGCACGGTCCACGATCGTGTTGATCCGCTCGGCGGGCGACACCTCGGCGAGCATCCCCGCCGGTGCTGCCGCCATCGTGCCCCGCGCGGCCGCCGCGTCCTCCTGCGCCTCCTCGATCAGCGGGGTCGGGTCAAGCCACCAGATCGACCCGGCATACTGGGCGAACCTGCCCTCGCTCGTGATCGCCGCCAGCAACGGCAACGCAGCCGCGGCGACCTCGCGGGCCAGGATCCCCGACTCGGAGCGGGCGAACTGGAGGCGGTCGGCGAACATGTTCGCGTACTTCGGGGACTCACCGGTCAGCTGTGCTGTGGGCACACCGGCACCGATCGCGATGCGCTGGTCCGACCACGTGCCCGTGGCAATCAGCCCGCCGTCGGTGTTGACCGTCATGTCGGCGACGTCGAGCGGCTTGTCGCCACGCCCGGCCACCACCATTGGGGCCCGCGCCTTCGGGTCCTTGCGGATCTGGACGATCGCCTGCAGCCGCTTCGCCAGGGTCGCCATCACCGCCTCGACGATCGTGCGGCTCTTCGGGTCCGACGTCGAACCCTGCGACTGCTGCGGTGCCCGGTCGCCGCCCTCGATGCTCAACACCTTCGCACCCTGCGCCGAGGTGTCAGTCCGCGACCACAGGGCAGCGACGACACGGTCGGAGAGCTGAGCCTGCTCCGCCAGGGTGCGCAGCTCGCTGTAGGGCTCGCCCGACAGCACACGCCCCGAGCGCTGACACACCACCAGCCGCGACCGTGCCACCGTCACACGGTGCCCGCCGTCGAGCACCAGCTCCGCCATGCTGCCCCCGACCGGCTGGTGGTTGAACGGCGACACCACCACCCAGCCGCCGCGCTGCTCGGCGGTCGGCCAGCCCGGCACACTCGGGATGTCGTCCGGATAGAGGCGCACCCAGTACGAGCGGCCCAGCGTCGCTATCAGGGTGACGTGCTTGCCCCACGTCGCGAAGCGGTCCGCCAACGGCGACGACAGCTCAGGAACGATCGCCGCCGTGGCAGCGTCGTAGACCTCGGGCTCGGCGGCGCCGACGTCACGGGCGACGGTGAGCGGCATCACCATGGGGTCGGCCACACTCAGCCGGGTCACGCGCGACAGGATCGGGTCGTGCAGGGTCGCGCGCAGGTCCGCCCACCAGGTGGGCTGTTTCGTGTCGGCGACGCCTTCGGCCTCCTTCGTCATGTCCGACGCCGGGGCCGCCGCGAACGCCATTGTGTCCGGCTCCGGCACGACGTCAGGCGGGGCGGGTGGTGGCGGAGTGGGGGTGCTGCTCAGCCTCACTGGTCAACCTTCCTGGCGACACGCTCCAACGCCGGGGTGGCGCCGTCGGTGACCTGCACGAACAGCAGGTCCCCGCGGTCGATCGTCGAATACTCGGGACCCCAGCCCATCGCCTGCGTGGCGGTGAGACTCGACGTCCACTGCCACACGCCGAGGTTGCCCCGGGTGCGGGAGCCCTTGCCGAGATAGAACGGGGCGTGCTCGTCGATGAACGAGCCATCGGCACGGCGAGCCATCGGCGCGTCGTCGGGGTCGACCAGCGGCGCCGCGACACGCTGGGGGGCCTGCGCGGCGGCACGGCGGGCGGCTGCACGTTGGGCGCACGATGAGCAAGCCATCAGCGCACCACCATCGACGCCAACACGAACGACCCCGGGGCGGCGAGCAGCACCGGCCACTGCGCGCCCAGCGCCAGCGCCGCCACGCAGCCGAGCACCGCCAGCCACCACGCCGCGCACGGCGGGCAGATCAGCGGCTTACCTAACGGCGTCCCCCGCGTCACATGCACCACCTGCTGGTCATCGACCCACGCCCTGCCGTCGTGGACCAGCCGCGCAAGCTGTGCGGTCAGCGGGCGGTCCACGGGTGCGTCGAACTCGGCGCCCGACGGCGGAAACATCCGACCCAGCCAGTCGACCGGGCCCGCGGCGATCGGCTCGAGCACGAGCAGCCCGAGCCATACGGCGATGATCAGAACGGTGAGGAACGGCAGCAGCAGCATGGCACCCACTCTAGTCACACACGGCCCGCTCGGCGACGGGTCGCAGCCAGGCGGACGGCACCGAACGAGGACGGCACCGCCCACCCGATGGCTGCGAACCCCGACACTACAGCACGACCAGCCACCGCCGGTATGCCCACGCGGCGCCAACCAGCGCCGAAGCTCACACAGTGGAGACTAGCGGCGAGGCGTCGGGAACTCCTGAATGACCTCGCCGTCGAGCAGGTGGCCGCCAGCGTCGGCCGTCTTGCCGCCCCACTGCTTGAAGAAGAACGGCACCCCAGCGGCGGCGCACTGGTCGCGCAGGTCGCGCACCCATTGAGGGTCGATCGGCCGAGCGTTCGGCCCGGACTCGCCACCGCAGATCACCCAGTCGATCCCGTCGAGCCCATAGGTCTCGAAGTCGAGCGGGCCGAGCAGCGGCTCACACGAGAGGAACGTCACCGTGGCTTGTAGTTCCTCGGCAGCGTCGGCCAGGTCGTCGACGCGTTGCATCGAGTCTTGGTGTCCGATAGTCGCGCCGAGCCAAACATTGCTCGGAAGGATCGCTATGGCATCCCGCCCGCACTCAAGGCATCCCGTCGTGTGTGCCCACTCGGGGGTCGATCCACAGCAGCCCGTGACCAGCAGGGAGCGAGTCAACCGTTCGATGTTCTCCGGCCGTTTGGTCAGGAGCAACCAATCAAGACTCGGTGTTTCATGGATCGACCCCCATAGCCGCTGACGAGGGTCAACCAAGTCGGGCCTGTCCTCGAACACGTCGGCCAGCGAGGCGCAGAAAACGCGGCGGCGTTCCCCCGCTTCGGCGGCGGCCCGGTCCCACTTGTGCGGCTGCCGCCAGTAGGACGCCGACATTGGCTTGCGCTCGGCGTTCTTACCCCAGTGAACCCCGCCATGCCACCGCCCATCGCGCGTCTCGGCGTAGCAGTTGGTGCACTCGGCGGACACCCGAGAGCACCCTTCCCACGGGTTGAAGGTGTGGTCACACCACTTGATGTTCGTATGTTCAGCCATGGCGTCACCTTACCATGGCAACGCCTACGCCGTCGCCAGGCCAGTGGCACCGTCGCCGAGGTGCACCAGCATCACCAGCGCATCCACACGGTCAGGCGAGCCACCAACCCGACGCCGCCCCGCCGACGGCGGCACCCACGTCGTCATTTGCTCCACCAACGGACCACCCCGCAACCCCTCAGCAAACACCACCTCGCCGCGGCGGCACCGTATCGCCGTCACCACATGCCGCGACTGCTTCGAGCCTCGCACGTTGATGCGGTCCAATAGCGCTCCCGGCGCTGCGAACAGCTCAGAGTGGTGCGCCGCACCGGACAGGTTGCCCTCCACGATCACATCGGCGGTGTACCGCGCCGACAGGTCCGACACCGCCGCCGACCACGCAGCCGGGCGCGCACGATGGCTGTGGTCCTCGAGTACCACCATCGTCCCGTCGATCAGCTCGCAGCCCAACAGGATGCCGCACTCGTCGGCAGTCTCCGAGGCGCTGGCCGACGTGTCCACCCCGATCACGTAGCGCATGATCTCGGCGGGCTCCGGGGTCGGCACGAACGTGATGTCCGACGGGTCCCACGACGCCCCCTCGTGTGCCACCGACTCCCAGTCGCCGTGGCGCAACTGCGCGTACCTGGCCGCGGTCGTCGCCTCCTTCAACGTCACCTCGTACTCGGTGGCGTCAATGCCCGGGTTGTCCTCAATGAACGACCGCACCAACAGCCCGGTGTCTACGAACTGCTCCTTCCACCAGGCGTGATAGGGGCCGCCCGGGTTCGTGCTCACCCTGAATCGCAACGGGACCTCATCGCCCGGCGAACGACGCAGGCGGGTGCGCAGCTCCCGCGCCGCCACCGGGCTGATCGTCGTGCACTCGTCCAGGAACACGCCGTGCCACTCCGAACCGAGATAGCGCTGATAGTTGTGCTCAGCGAGGTGGCCGAACACGATGCGCGCACCGGACGGGAACGTCCACGTCGACTCCTTCGCCGACCACACAGCAGCCGTGTCGTCGAGCCACTTGTGCGCCACATCGACAAGCGCCCCCGGCTTCGTCAGCTCGGTGCTGGTCTCGCGTGCAATAAGGCACCGGTAGTGCGGCTGATCGACGAACAACAGCGCCGACATCAACTGCCCCGCCGACTTCCCACCCCCCGCGGCGCCGCCGAACATCGCAGCAGGGCGAGGCTCCAGGCACCATCGGAGCTGCTTCGGGCTCGGCTTGATCGGCGACCACAGCTGCAGCGTGGGGAGCTGCAGCGCCAGCGCCTCGACGGTCGGATTCATTCCGCCTCTACGACCGTGTTCGCCTCGGCGATCGCCTGACGCACTTCATCTGTAGTGGTCTTTTCGTGACGTGCACCGCCCGGCTCTGCGTCGGGCGCCAGGCGGCCCCGAAAGTGCTCAAGCAGCGAGAACTCCTGCGGGTTGGTCCGCTCGAGGTACCAGGCGAAGCGCTGCCAGCCCTTGCCCTCGCCCTTGGGGCCACCCTTGAGCATCTTCACCACGATCGCCCGCTCGCCGGTGGCCTTCGCTTCGTCGAGGCGCTTCACGACCGCCTCGAGCGCCGCCTGTTCGCCTTCGGGGGTGCTGTCCTCTGCGCCCCACTCGGTGACGCGGTTCCGCCACCGCTTGACGGTGTTGGGGTGGACACCGGCGAGTGTGGAGGCGTGTGCCCACGTTGCGCCTTCGGCGAGTTCGGCGACGATCGCGTCGATGGTGCCGGTGTCTTCCCACTTTGCCATGCCTCCACTGTACAGCGACCGCCGGGCCTGTTCACGCAGTGTGGCCTATATAGAAGTGCGACCCTAATGTCAACTCTTACGCTGTATGGTCTAGACCTGTGGATAAAGGGTAGGACAACATTGCGCCGAGAGTGGTCGTTTTTGGCCTGTTTCGCCACGCTACGTCCACATTAGCGGTGGCTGTCCTACCCTGGTCCACCCCTGTCCTACCCCTGGAGTGCGTGTCCGACGTCACAATTTTTCTCTACTTCCCAACGGCCGCAAGGCATCTCTCTCTATGGGGATCGAAAACTCAGCTGTCCTACCCCCCCCCCCCCCCCCCCGGAGCTTTCGTAAGTGATTCTCGTCCTCGTGTAGAGATGCGGGCGGGACAACCCCCGTTTTGGCCCCAAAACCCTTGCTACGACAGCACAAAGCTGTCCCACCCCAGGGGTGGACCAGGGGTAGGACAGGGGTGGACCGGGGGGGACAGCCCCGGGGCTCGGTTCTCACTCGGTGTGGGTGCGTGCCCAACTCATTCCGGGTGTGCTCCCGAGAATGACCGCTTCGTGGCGGGCTCGGGTGAGCGCAACATACCACGTTCGCCTCATCTCGTCACGCACGTCGGGGTCGCAGCCGTTCCAGTCGTTTTCGAGGCGTTGTGACCATGAGCCGTCGAGGATGACGAGGTCGGCTTCGAGCCCTTTGCTGCCGTGGATGGTGGTGATTCCGACGCTGCCCGACATGTCTGCCCATGCGGCGGGCCCTCGGCGTTCGATGCAGGCGAGGGGGTGCTGCGCCGCGTTGGTGGCGGCTTTGACGAGGTTGGCGGCCCACCACAGCCAGGGTGCTGCGGGGTCGAGCTGGCCGCCTGCGATGTCGGCGAGCTGGTCGAGGTTGAGCCCGGTGTCGGCGTGGTGTTCGATGAGGTGCGCTCGGCGCCCGCTGAGTGCCGCTGCGCGGACGTGGCGGAGCACGGCGTCGACTGCTGCGCCGGTGAGGGTTTCACCGCAGGCGAGGCGACAGAGCGCCCGTGAGCCTGCGTGGACGCCGGTGGCGCTGGCCGTCGGGGAGGAGTGCCAGCGTGTCTCGGATCCCATGCCGTGGATGATGCCGAGGCGGCGTGCGGTGGCGGCCCATGCGGTGAGTGACCATGTTTGGTGGGCGAGCAGCATGACGCTGGCCCCTTCGATGGCTTTGCGTTCGGCGAGGTCGAGGACGGCTTCGTGGGTCCATGTGTCCCATTGGCTGAGCCGTCCGTTGTCGTCGGCGCGTGGCTGCCAGTGTTTGTCGACCCGCCAGGTGGCGCGTTCCATCCAGTTCTGTGCGGCGTCGCTGATGCGTGCGGGGCAGCGCCATGATTGGGTGAGGACGGTGACGTGCTCGGGTTCGACGGCGCCGAGACTGTGGCGTGGGTCTGAGCCGCGCCACCCGTAGATGGCCTGGTCGTCGTCGCCGACGAGGCGTACTTCGCAGTTGTCGGCCCAGCCGCGGACGATGCGGGCCTCGGCGGTGGTGAGGTCTTGGGCTTCGTCGACCCAGATCTTCCAGGTTTCGTATGGTGGGTGTGTGGGGTGGAGGTCGGCTAGGCCTTCGATGAGGTCGGCGAAGTCCCAGAGCCGGTGTTCGCCTTTGTAGCGGGTCCACGCGTCGCTGAGTGCGGCCAGTTCGTAGTCCCATTCTGCGGGGTCGATGCAGCGGGCGCGTGCGAGGTCGAGCGGCTCGAGGCCGTGCTCGAGGCCCCACTGGTGTGGGAGTTGTTGTGCGGTGAGCCATTCCGGCCAGGGGGTGACGGGCTCGTCGCCGTCGTCGCCCGAGTCCGCCGCCTCGGGGGCGCGGGTGTCGTTGCGGTCGGTGTTGACCAGGCGGGGTCGGTGGCCGATGCCGTCGGCGACGGCTGCGAGGGCGAGGCTGTGGAGGGTGCGGCCGCGGGACTTGGGGAGCTGGCAGCGTGTGCGGAGCTGTTCGGCGGCGGCGCGTGTGAAGGTGAGTGCCATGAGCCGGTCGGGGGGTAGCCCGTCGACGGTGATGGCGTGGTTGATCTCCGCGGCAATGGCGGTGGTTTTGCCGGTGCCTGGCGGCCCGATGAGCGCGGTGAGTGTCATCGGCTGATCAGTTGCCGGAGCGCCCACGCGCCAGCCTGCGGGACCAAGCCGTTGCCCAGGAGGTGAAGCCGGTCACCGAGCCCTCGGGGTCGGACCATCCGGCCGGTAGACCCATCAGCTGCTCGACGAACGTCTGGCCGCGAGCGAGACCCTGCGCGCGTGGTGGCAGGAGCACATGGTCGCGAGCGGCATGGAGGCCCGGTTCGAGGAGCTCGCCGACCGTCTCGAGGCCCTGGGCTCGACCCTGGGCGAGGAGATCGTCCTGGCCGTTCCGGCCCCCGCCCTCGACGGCGCCGGGACCGAGCCGGTGGTGCTGGCCAACCTCGTCGACGCGCAGGGCTTCAGTAGCCTCCTCGCCGAGGAGCT
>ERZ795048.2066-NODE-2066-length-16727-cov-20.434021_pt1 | contig 16727 bp, 2 predicted proteins | sample MGYA00375132_ERZ795048 | MGnify/ENA primary metagenome ERZ795048 (study PRJEB30177, sample SAMN05720225) | activated sludge metagenome | isolation source: Anaerobic digester | place: Hong Kong | collected 2014-12-17 ...
TCGTATTTGCCTTTTAGCTTTTTAATGTTGATGTGTTCGCCGGGGAGGATAAGCGGAAAGTCCTGACCGAAAGAGCAGACTATGGGGTATTGTGCCACTTTGTTGGGTGTGTAAAGCTCGGAAAATACCGGCACCCGTTTCTCTGTGTATAATGATATCTCTTTTACGGATATACCTTCGCCTGTAGCAAATTCTCCCCCACCTCCACTCATGGCATCCAATATGGCGTAGGTCATTACGCCATGACCAATCTCAGGGATCTCTTTTGCCAACTGGTCGGCGGTGCTGGCAAACAGAAAGTGTGTACCAGTGCTACGTGCCAATATGGCTATGGCTTTTTCCTCTTCGGGTCCATTTCGGAATGCCAGTGCCTGGCCGGCGGCACCGCTGTTGCAAGCATCTACTATTATAAATTGCTTTTCGGCTTGTATGTCGCGCGAATATTCCAGTAACTCGTTGTTAGTGATGGCTTTTTCCTGCAGTTGTTCAGCACTGTAAATATTCGTAACATCGTAAGGAATAAAATAAAAGTCTTTCTTTGAGCCTTCGCCTACTGCTGCTCCATGACCGGCATAATAAAACACGAACACATCCCAGGGTTTGGCCATTTGCTGTATTTCTTCTATTGTGGCTGATATCTGCGATTTGGTTGCATCCCTGTCGGTAATGCGGTAGGTATGAATATCGCCAAACAGGGTTTGTGCCCCTTTCTCTAAGCATTCCGAAAAAGCCAGCGCATCGTTTACCGCGTAGCTTAAATGATATTGCGGGTTTTTATACTCGTTTATTCCAATGCTAATCACATACAACTCGGAGGCTTCGGTAATGGTGCCTGTAAAGTTCATTTTTACCGTATCGCTTATTTCGGTGCGGTCGGTGTTGAATACCGAAACACGAATGGTGTTTATGCCCGGCAACAGTTCTATATCGTATGCTTTGTTTAGTACGGTACACGGTTCGTTTATGCCAAGATTTTTCTCTGAACGTACCAGTTTATCGTTACGGAAAACCCGTACTTCGTCTATACCCCCGCCGTTGTCGGTAAACTCTGCCTCAAGATGCAAAATGTTGGCATCCGAAGGGATGGGCATGTTTATAGTACGGTAATCTTCACCCGAGGGTTCAGTAATATTTACACCGGCATTGGGCTTGCGTTTATTAAAATCTACCCGGCTTTTTTCTATGGATTCGTTGTTGAGGATGCGCTGTGCCAGGTTGGGTTGATAAAATTCTTCGTAATAAGCTGTAAGTGGTATGGTTTTATCGCCTTGCTGGTAATACAGATACTTGAGGGCTTCTTCTGAACCATCGAAATAGCCATCGGGAGTAACTGCTACATACTCGGTGCTGGTTACCGGATACAGGGTGATAATTCTTTCCTGTGTATTTACATCCCAATAAATAATAACACCCGTTGCATCCACTGAAACAATACGGCTGGTATCTTCCAAAAAGGCTGCATCTAGTACTCCGGCTTTGTGACCGCGGAAAGTAATTGCATCTGTAGTAGTAACATCCCAAAGTTTAGCTGTGCTATCTAAAGAAGCAGAAAGAATATGATTTCCATTTGGAGAAAAACTAGCATTTGTTATCCACGAATTATGTCCACTAAATATACGGTCTTCGAGGTTTTTACCAGAAACATACAAATGCTCAGGAAATGAATAAATATAATTATAACGCCGTTGATATTCATCAAAGCCCAAGTAAGTACCATAATTAGAAACATCTTGGATACTGTAGTGACTGGAAACCTTTAATATTCTTTTAAATTTATCGGTATTAAAAATCAGTGTATTTTTAGTTTCATATATTTTAAGTAAGGATTGGCTGCTTGAATAAGTATAATTCTCGTACTTGCGTTTAGTAAACAGTTTTTTTCCTGTTTCAGTATCTCTTATTATTAGTTTCTTACCAAGAATACCTTGTGTAGTATAAACTACAAGATTTGCTCTTGGATTATAGGATAAACCTATAATCTCTTCATCTAACTCAATAATTGTATCTTTGGTGAAAGAATCAATTAAACAGTAGTTTTCATTTCCAATATTTCCATGATTATCATAATATATGTCCTGATATAAACTGTATTCATTTCTATCTGTATTTAAAGTATTTCCATTAAAAATGTCGATTAACTTGAAACCAGTATTCTCTCTATTCCAATCAGTATTAAGCTTAAGGAGATTTTTAGATGAATAAAAATGTGCCCTATCGATATAAGAATTTGTTGAAACCACCTTCAGTTCAGGTACTAGTTGTACTATTGTATCCACATTCAATTCATACAATTGCATACAAATTCCTTCTTCTCTGTTTCTTTTTGCCCAATAAAATGCTGAATGTCCATTATTATCTACAGCGTTTATATCGGCACCTTTATCTATAAGAGTATTTGCGACAATCTCATTATGTTTTCTTATTGCAAGCATAAGTGGAGTTTCACCTGAAAAATCTGCTTGGTCAAAGCAATCCGCATATTTTAACAATAAATCCAAAACTTTTGTATTATTGTCTCTAATCGCCCAATGCCATAAAGTCTTTCCATACGTATCAGAAATACAGGCTAGCTCTGGTGATTCGTTTAAGATTTTCATAATTTTTGCAGTATCATTTAACCAGTAATAGCCAAAAATCTGATATTTAATGTCTGAGAGAAACAATTCAATATTTTTGTAATCGTGATTGTGTGCAAGCTCCACGGGTAGCTTACCTTCAGCATTAGTAAGCTTAGTATTGGCACCTGAAAGGCACAGTAAGGCAACAGTTTGTTTGCTTCCGTGCATAACACTTACATGTAATGGAGTATTTCCTTCCTTGTTTATTGTATTTAAATCTGCTCCATTTTCGAGCAAGAGGGTTACAATTTCCCTATCCTTATTGGCTACTGCATAGTGTAATGGAGTGCAAGCCTCTGCATCCTTTTTATTTACATCTGCACCAGCTTCTATTAAAGGGACTATTAAATCACTAGCGCCTTTATATATTACTGCAAAATGAAGAGGAGTGTAGCCACTATCATAGTCTGCTTCATCTGAAACCCTTGCATTCACATCAGCTCCTTTATCAATTAAACTCGATACAATAGATTTGCATTCTTCTTGATATTCGACTCTTGCTAAAGCCAAATGTAGAGGAGTGACACCATTGCTAGCTTTTATATTTACATTCGCACCTCTGTTTAATAGCAATTGTACTATATTAATGGGAACATTCCCATCATTAAAATCAATAGATAGCGCAAAATGTAGAGCAGTATATCCTTTGTAACAATTGAAATAATGTTTTCTTTGCTTGTTTTTGGAAGATACTATAGCATTTATATCAACACCACTATCTATCAATAATTCAAACATTTCTATAGGTATTGAATAGTATTCATATTCCTTAATCATAAAGTGCAAAAGGTTAAAACCGGAATAATTCAGTGATTTATTCGAAAAACGAAAGTTTACATTAGCTCCGTTATTAATAAATAGCTTTGCGTATTTTGTATTGTTTTGCAATAATGCTGATGCAAGTAAATCGGTTTCATGGTAAGAATCTCTCCCAATAACATTTACATTTGCCCCATAGCTTATTAGAAGCTCAGCCATTTCTATTGTACTTAGGTACATCACATTTTCAAGAGCAAATCTTCTATCATAGCCCATTGAATTTGGGTTTGCACCATTTTCAAGTAAAATTTCAGCAATTTCAATATTATTATTCTCTATTGCAGTAATCAATGGTGGAAAACTATTTTTAACATTTGCTTTTGCTCCGTTTTCAAATAAGAAATTCACTATTTCAATATTATTATTCTCTACTGCAATATTAAGAGCTGTTTCTTTTTCCCATTTTGAGTAATTATCTGTTACAATTTTTTTGTTTACGTCCACACCATTATCTACACAGAGTTTTACTAGTTCAATGTCGTTAATTGAACATGCATAATGTAGCATTGTATTTCCATCTTTACTTTTTGAGGTCAAATTGGCACCATTATTAAATAATGTTTGTATTAATTCCACGTTCCTATTTCTAAAAGCGTATTGTAAGGCTGTATTCCCGTACTTATTTTTCTCATTAATACTGGCACTATTTGCTATTAAAATATTTGTTATTTCTAAACTATTTTCACGTTTTGCAGCAATAAGTAGTGGTGTATTATCATATTCATCTTTTGCATTCACATCGGCACCTTTTTCGATCAGCAAACGGGCAATCTCCAAACCGTTTTCGTTTTCACATGCAAAATGCAGGGGAGTATAATCATCTTCATCTTTTGCATTCACATTCGCTCCCTGTTCAATCAGCAATCGGGCTATTTCTAAACCGTTTTCGTTTTCGCATGCTTTATGCAGAGGGGTGGAGCCATATTCATCTTTTGCATTCACATTCGCACCCTGTTCAATCAGCAAACGGACGATTTCTAATCCGTTTTCGTTTTCACAAGCTTTATGCAGGGGTGTGTAGCCATAATCAGTTTTTGCATTCACATCTGCCCCTTTTTCGATTAGCAAACGGACTATTTCCAAACCATTTACGTTTCCAGATGCATAATGCAAGGGGGGGTATCCATATTCACTTTTAGCATTCACATCCGCACCTTTTTCAATCAGCAAACGGGCTATTTCATAATTCCAGTTATCTAATGCAAAATGCAGGGGGGGGCGGCCAAATTCATCTTTTGCATTCAAATCCGCTCCGTTTTCAATCAGCAAACGGGCTATTTCATAATTCCAGTTATCTAATGCAAAATGCAGGGGGGGGCGGCCAGATTCATCTTTTGCATTCAAATCCGCTCCGTTTTCAATCAATAAGCGGGCTGTTTCGAGATCGTCATAAATAATTGCAAAATGCAGGAGGGGGTAGCTAGCATAAAAATGCCCTTCTGAAGTTTTCGCATTCACATCTGCACCATTATTTATTAATAATTTTGCTAATTCTGTTTTATGATATTTAATAGTTATATTTAATGGAATTTCTTCATCTGTACTTTTAATATTTGCGTTTGCACTATTTTCAAATAATAACATAGCTGTCTTAAAATTTCTATTTTTAAAAGAAACCCCTAATGGAGATTCTCCATTTTTATTTAGACTATTCACTTCAGAACCATTTTCAATAAGGAGTTTTACAATTTCGAAACCATTTACATTGTATGCTGCATAATGTAAAGGTGTGTTTCCATTATTATCTGCAACATTTACTACAGCACCATTTTTTAAAAGGGCACCTACATATTTATATCCATCAATTTTTTTAGATGCCAGATGTAAAGGAGTTTCTTTGTTAAAATTCATTACATTTATGTCTACTCCACTTTCAATCAGCTTGTCAAAAATTTCCATATCCCCTTTTAAAATTGCAAAATGCAAAACAGAAAATTCTGGATAATTTTCATCCATCTCAGATGTCTTCTCCTCTAAATCAGCGCCACTGGCAATTAATAGTTTAGCAATTTTGCAACAACCGTTGATCAACGCAATGTGAAGTGCTGTATAGCCTGTTGCAGATATCTTTACATTCACTTCTGCTCCTTTTTCAATCATCAAACGTGCAATTTCAAAACCGTTTTCGTTATAGGATGCAAAATGCAGGGGGGTGTAACCATCATCATCTTTGGCATTCACATCGGCTCCGTTTTCAATTAAGAAACCGACTATCTCCAAACCGTTTTCGTTTTTACATGCAAAATGCAGGGGGGTATCGCCATCATTATCTTTTGCATACACATCAGCTCCATTTTCGATGAGAAGTTTGGCGATTTCAAAACCATTTTCGTTTTCGGCAGCATAGTGCAAGGGGGTTTTGTTATATTCATTTTTTGCATACATATCCGCACCTTTTTCAATCAGCAAACGGGCTATTTCATAATTCGCATAGTATAATGCTAAATGCAGGGGAGTCCAATCATCTTCATCTTTCGCATTCACATCTGCACCGTTTTCAATTAATAAGTGGGCAATTTCCAAGATGTTTTCGTTTCGTGAAGCAATATGCAATGGTGTTTCGTTATCATTATCTTTTGCATTCACATCAGCTCCTTTTTCTATAAGTAATTTTGCATAATCAAATCCCTTTTTGCTATAAGCAGCAAGATGAAGTGGCGTGCAACCAGCATAATATTGTGAATAATCAGAAGTTTTAGCATTCACATCGGCTCCCTTATCTATAAGAAGCCTTGTCAACTCAATGCAAGAATCACTTGTTAATGCCAAATGTAAAGGGGTAAATCCTCCACAAGCCATCCCTTCTGTAAATGTTCTTATATCTACGTCTGCTCCGCTTTCAATTAATAACTTGGCAATATCGTAGTTCTTTGATAATAATGCAAAATGGAGGGGTACTATAGCCGCCGGATATTCAAAACCAACTGTCTCATACAGCTCTGAATTCACATCGGCACCATTTTCAATTAATAGCTTTACTATTTCTAAACCATTTTTATTGCGACATGCCATGTGCATAGGTGTTAAGCCACTGTATTGTTCTTTATAGTTGACTTCTGCTCCATTGCTAATTAAAAGCTCAACAACTCTTGTATCTTTTGCACTATCTACTGCAAAAAATATTGGAGGAAAACCAAAATCGGCTGTTGCATTTACATCCGCACCTTTTTCAATCAGCAAACGGGCTATTTCCAAACCATTTTTGTTTTTACATGCATAATGCAGGAGGGTATTGTTTTCACGGGAATCTACTCCATTATCAATAAGCAGTTTTACTAAATCTAATCCATCTTTGTTTTTAACTGCACTCAATAAATGTTCATCATAATAATCCGCTCCATTATTTATTAGTAATTGGGCTATTTCGATACCATTCTTATTATCGCATGCAATACCAAGTGGTGTTAATTTAGGACCATAATCTATTTTAGATTGAACCACCTTGTTAACATCTACCTTTTTATCTATCAATAATTCAACTATCATAACCCCATTTTCGTTTTGGGCTGCATAATGAATAGGAGTCCAACCATCTTTATCACTTGCATTCACGTCTGCTTCGTTTTCAATCAGCAATCGGGCTATTTTTAAACCCTTTTCGTTTTCACATGCAAAATGCAAAGGAGTGCAATCATTTTCATCTTTTGCATTCACATCTGCTCCATTTGCAATCAGTAAACGGGCTACCTCCAAACCGTTTTCGTTTTTACATGCCAAATGCAAAGGAGTGTAACCATTTTTATCTTTTGCATTCACATCTGCTCCATTTTCAATCAGTAAACGGGCTACCTCCAAACCGTTTTCGTTTTTACATGCCAAATGCAGGGGGGTGTATCCACTAAAACGATGTTTTGCATTCACATCTGCACCATTTGCAATCAATAGTTTTATTAATTCTATCCCATTTTTGTTTTGTGTTGCTAAATGCAAAGTAGTATAGCCTTCAATTCCTGCAATATTGACATCTGCACCATTTCCAATTAATAATTTGGCAATCTCCACTCCATTTCGATTAAAAGCTGAAAAATGCATGGGTGAAAAACCATCATAGTAAGGATATGTATAGTCAAAATAGGTATAAGGCTCATTCCAACTCTCGTTTCCAATATGAAAATCCACCGTCAAAGCATTCACATCTGCACCATATTCTATCAGGAGTTTAGCAATATCAAACCCATTTTCGTTTAGTGTTGCAAAATGTAAAGGGGTAATCTTTCTGTTTGTATTTGCATTCACGTTAGCACCTGACTCCAGCAATAACTTGAGCATTTCTGCACCATCTTTTTTGCGTGCAGCTATATGTAAAACTGATAAGTAGATTACTACTGTAGTTGAGTCAGAAGAGTCCAGATGGTCAGTATATATATTATTATCTTGAAAACTCGGAAAAGTGTATAAATCTTTATAACACCGATTAACATCGGCACCGTTTTCAATACACTCTTTTGCTCCTTTTACATCGTTGTTTTTTACCGCAGTAAATAGCTGCTCGTTTATGTCGGTTTGCTGGGCAGGCAATATAGTTGCTGCAAGCAATAGCAGGGTGAGGAATAGTGGTTTTTTCATTGCTTATTTGTTGCGTTTATTAATTTCCTGTTTTATCTCGTTTGCTTTTAAATAGTCTTCTTCCTCAATAGCCTGCATTTTCATCTCTTCTAACTCCTCAATGCTGTAGTCGTCGTATTTGCCTTTTAGCTTTTTTATGTTTATGTGTTCGCCGGGGAGGATTAGCGGAAAGTCCTGACCATAAGAACAGAATATGGGGTATTGTGCCACTTTGTTGGGTGTGTATAGCTCTGAAAATATCGGCACCTGTTCCTCTGTATAATTTGAGATATCTCTTACTGAAATGCCTTCTTCTGTAGTTAATTTACCCCCACCTCCACTCATGGCATCCAATATGGCGTAGGTCATTACCCCATGCCCTATCTCAGGTATCTCTTTTGCCAACTGGTCGGCGGTGCTGGCAAACAGAAAGTGGGTGCCAGTGCTACGTGCCAATATGGCTATGGCTTTTTGTTCTTCTGGTCCACTGCGAAATGCCAGTGCCTGGCCGGCGGCACCGCTGTTGCAAGCATCTACTATTATAAATTGCTTTTCGGCTTGTATGTCGCGCGAATATTCCAGTAACTCGTTGTTAGTGATGGCTTTTTCCTGCAGTTGTTCAGCACTGTAAATATTCGTAACATCGTAAGGAATAAAATAAAAGTCTTTCTTTGAGCCTTCGCCTACTGCTGCTCCATGACCGGCATAATAAAACACGAACACATCCCAGGGTTTGGCCTTTTGCTGTATTTCTTCTATTGTGGCTGATATCTGCGATTTGGTGGCATCCCTGTCGGTAATGCGGTAGCTATGAATATTGCCAAACAGGGTTTGTGATCCTTTTTCTAAGCATTCCGAAAAAGCCAACGCATCGTTTACCGCGTAGCTTAAATGATATTGGGGATTTTTATACTCGTTTATTCCAATGCTAATCACATACAACTCGGAGGTTTCGGTAATGGTGCCCGTAAAGTTCATTTTTACCGTATCGCTTATTTCGGTACGATCGGTGTTGAATACCGAAACGCGAATGGTATTTATGCCCGGTAACAGGGCTACATCGTATGCTTTGCTTAGTACAGTACCCGGTTCGTTTATACCAAGATTTCTCTCTGAACGTACCAGTTTATCGTTACGGAAAACCCGTACTTCGTCTATGCCCCCGCCATTGTCGGTAAACTCTGCCTCAAGATGTAAAATGTTGGCATCAGAAGGAATAGGCATGTTTATGGTACGGTAATCTTCACTGGAGGGTTCAGTAATATTTACTCCGGCATTGGGCTTGCGTTTATTAAAATCTACCCGGCTTTTTTCTATGGGTTCGTTGTTGAGGATGCGCTGTACCAAATTGGGTTGATAAAATTCTTCGTAATAGGCTGTAAGTGGTATGGTTTTATCGCCTTGCTGGTAATACAGATACTTGAGGGCTTCTTCTGAACCATCGAAATAGCCATCGGGAGTAACTGCCACGTACTCGGTGCTGGTTACCGGATACAGAGTGATAATTCTTTCCTGTGTTTTTACGTCCCAATAAATAATTACACCAGTTGCATCCACTGAAACAATGCGGCTGGTATCTTCCAAAAAGGCTGCATCCAATACTCCGGCTTTGTGACCGTGGAAAGTAAAAGATTCTGATGTGGTATTATCCCATAATACAATTCTGGATTTCATTTCATAATTGTTTTCTGCTGAAAGTATATACCTACCTCCCGGAGAAAAACACATTGACTCTGTATATATTTTTAGATTATCATAAACCGTACTATTCCCTGAACTTATATCTAAAGAGATTAAAGTATCAGTATCAGTATAATAAGATTTACCTCCATAAATCCAAAGTTTGGAATCATCCGGACTGAATCCTAAAATGGGACCTGTAGATGCTAAAGTTCTTTCGCACTTCCATGTTTTTGTTGTAAACATTTTCATTGAATCCTGATATTCAACAGCAAATGTTTTTCCATCGTTAGAAAAACAATAAGAATCTCCGGGTATGCCCAGTATTTCAAATATGGAATCGTTTTGAATCTGCCAGATTGTAACAGTATCTGAAGGTTCGTACGAGCCATATTCATAATCGTCTACATCCATTTTTCTGGCTGCAACATATTCACCATTTGGAGCAAGTGCTGGTTTGTCAGACCAGTCTACATACGTGTTATCATTGCATATTTCCACTCCGCTAAAAGCATTAAATAATGTTATGGACGAATTAATTCGAATAATTCTTTCCATTTGAATACCATTTTCATCCGAAAATGTTTGTACAACACCACAACCCGTATTCACACATACTTTTTTTGAATCGGATGAAAAACTTATAGAATTAACAGGCAAATCGAACCGTTTGAAATTGTGTATGCGTTTACTTGTAGTTATATCAAATAAATATAAATTCCCTTCGCAATAACTATTCCAGCCCCCGCCTCCTTCTTGGACACGCGATAATACCACCCAATTTTTATTAGGTGCGATTTTTCCGTTAAAACACCAACCAGGCAGTTGCTGTACTTTTAGTTCAGGAAAAGGGAATAGATTGATATCGGCACCATTTTCTTGCAGCTTTTCCATAATTTCAGTCTGATTGTGTAGTTTGGCCAGATAATACGGGGTATAACCCTTATCGTCCTGTACATTTATATACTCAGTATGCTGCAAAAGCATGTTTAATACATCTATGTTGTTTTCGCTGCATGCCAGATGCCATAGTGTTTGTCCTTTTGCATTTTTCAAACTCGCCTTCTGGGGCTTTTCATTTAATATTTGCTCAATCTTTTTTACATCGTTTAACAAGTAGTAGGTAAATATTTCATATTCTTTTCCCGAAAGAATTAATAGAATATCGTCTTTTGCATATTTTTCGGCAATTTGCACAGGAGTTTTACCTTCTGTATTTTTTATGGTTTTGTCCGCTCCATTTTCGATGAGTAAGTGTATAACTAATACATCATTTATATTCCATACACTATCAGAGAATTCTTGATTTTGAATATATTCTATTCTATACTCAACACCATCATTTGCTAAAATATACTCATAACCGTATATTATTCTTGGTTTATTGCTAACAATTAACGCCATGTGCAAAGGCGTTTCCCCATTTTTATTCTTTGTATTTACGTTGGCACCATTTTTAATGAGCAAAGACACAAAATGATAATTAATACTTTCATGAGTACTATAATTATGATTGAAATTTTCGATAGCAAGATGTAATGGAGTTTCGGCATTGGCATTTTTTGCATTTACATTTGCACCATATTCAATTAGCAAACTTGCTATTTGAATATTTTCATGGTTTTGTGTTGCAATATGCAATGGGGTATTATTATCTATATCTGTCGCATTTACATCGGCTCCATTCTCAATTAGGATTTTTGCAATCTTAAAACCGTTTGGTGATATACAATGTAATGCAGTACTGCCATTTTTACTTTTTGCATTTACATCGGCTCCTTTTTCTATTAATAAACGGACTATATCAAGGTGGTTATATTGGACTGCATAATGTAAAAGCGTACTATCATTTTTACTTTTAACATTTACATCTGCACCTTTTTCAATTAATAACCGGACTATTTCAAGGTGGTTATATCGGACTGTATAATGCAAAAGCGTACTACTATTTTCATTTTTTGCATTCACATAGGCTCCTTTTTCAATGAGGAGTTGGGCAATATCTGTATATCCATTTGTTAATGCAAGATGCAGGGGGGTGAAGCCATATTTATTCTTTGCATTCACATCGGCACCTTTTTCAATTAGCAATCGGGCTGTTTCCTTATATCCAATATCTAGTGCAAAAAGCAGGGGGGTGTAGCCGGGATAATTTTGATTATTTTCCGATACTTTGGCATTCACATCGGCACCTTTTTCAATTAGGATTTTTGCAAACCCATAGTCTTCATTTACCACAGCAAATACCAAAGGAGTGTAATCAGGATAATAATCATCATTTTTTGACACCTTTGCATTCACATCTGTACCGTTTTCAATTAGGATTTTTGCAAACCCATAGTCTTTATTTACCATAGCAAATATCAAAGGAGTGTAGCCAGGATATTGCAAACCAGTTTCTGAAACTTTTGCATTCACATCCGCACCGTGTTCAATCAGGAATTTTGCAAACTCATAGTCTTTATTTACCATAGCAAATATCAATGGAGTGTAATCAGGATAATAATAATCATTTTTTGACACCTTTATATTCACATCCGCACCTTTTTCAATTAGAAATCCTGCAAACTTATAGTCATAATTCGCTGTAGCAAATAACAATGGAGTGTAACCTGGGTATTCCTCATGTGCTTCTGATAATCTTGCATTTACATCGGCACCCATATTAATTAGTTCAGTAACAAGTTCTTTGTCGTTTTTTTGAAATGCCAGAAGCAGTGGTGTAAAACCCATGTTATTAGTTATATTTACATTTACTCCATTTCTGATTAATTGTTTAACGATACCATCCAAATTGCTTTTTATGGCTGCGTGCAGGTAAGTATCTCCATTTCCATTTATCGCACCCAAATCTGCACCGTTTTTTATAATAGACTTAATTATTGTAGTATCGCTTCTTTCAAAGGCAAAAAACAAAGGGGTAAAGCCAGGATATTCAGTATCATTTGCAGATATTTGTACATTCAGGTCTGCTCCATTTGAGATCAGGTACCAAACCAATTCATCATTTGCATGTTCAATCGCATAATGTAAAGGGGTGTAATTATATTTATTCTTTGCATTAACATCGGCACCGTTTTTAATCAAAAATTGGGCTATTTCATTGTTATTGTTTTTACATGCTAAATGTAGGGGGGTGGAGCTAGGATCATACTCGTTTTCTTCTGAAACTTTTGCATTAACATCCACACCTTTTTCAATCAACAAACGGGCTATTTCAATATTAAATGCATGATGCAGTGGAATATAGCCATATTCATCTTTTGCATTCACCTTTGCACCGTTGTCAATCAGGAGTTTGGTAATTTCAAAACCATTTTCGTATCTAACCGCATAATGCAAGGGGGTATGGCCGTAATCATCTTTTGCATTCACCTTTGCACCGTTGTCAATCAGGAGTTTGGTAATTTCAAAACCATTTTCGTATCTAACCGCATAATGCAAGGGGGTATGGCCGTAATCATCTTTTGCATTCACATTCGCACCTTCTTCTATCAGGAATCTTACTATTTCCAAGCCGTTTGGGTTTTGGGATGCCAAATGCAGGGGGGAGTATCCGAAATCTGTATTCAATTGCATATCTGCCCCTTTTTCTTTCAAAAATTGTATTATTTCGGGATCTGAACCATATAAATATGCAAAGAATAGTGGAATAGATCCAGGACTCCAACATTCTTCTGAAGTTTTTGCATTCACATCTACTCCCTTTTCAATTAGTAATTCTATAGTATGAAGCGAACAGTACCCTACTGTTTTATGCAATAAGTTAAAACTATAGATATCCGTTACATTTACATCCAATCCCTTATTTATCATTTCAATTAATACACTTTCTTCAAGATAAATGAACTCACCATGATCATTAATAATTGGAATATACCCTTTGTCGTTTTTTGCATTTACATCGCTACCAGCCTTAATTAATGCTAATGCTGCTTGCTCATCAAAGGGATTATTCCAACTACGATCTTCCCTAAATATATAATGCAAAGGAGTTTCCATGTTTTTGTCCCGGGCATTTACATTGGCTCCATGCTCAAGTAAATAAATAAATGCATCAAAATCCTTTCCAATAGATTCATGTAAAGGACTTTCACCATTTACATTCTGGGCATTTATGTCTGCATTATTTTCTACCAATATTTTTAATGCATTATAATTCCGTCTATCTATAGCAATATGAATTGCGGTATTCCCATCGTGTAAACGAGTATCCAAATCAGCTCCATGATTAATTAAGTATTGCAACATTTCACTATTCAATTTATCAGCTAACGCAATAGATAAGGGGGTTCTAATTTCATATTCTAATTGTGCAGATATGTTTACACCTGCACCATTATCAATTAAAAGCTTTGCAATATTTAAAAATCCCTTATCTAAAGCAAAATGCAGAGGGGTGTATCCGGAAAAATCATAATTATTTTCAGATACTTTGGCATTCACATTCGCACCATTTTCAATCAACAAACGGGCGATTTCTAAACCCTTTTCGTTTTCACATGCAAAATGCAGGGGAGTTTTGTCAGAATATAAAGATTTAGCATTCACACCTGCCCCATTTTCAATGAGCAGTTTAGCGATTTCAAAACCGTTTTCGTTTTTACATGCAAAATGAAGGGGAGTTTCGTCATATTTATCTGTCGCATTCACATCTGCACCATTTACAATAAGAAATTTTACTATTTCAAGACCGTTTTCGTTTCCACATGCATAATGCAAGGGAGTTTCGTCATATTTATCTGTCGCATTCACATCTGCACCATTTACAATAAGAAATTTTACTATTTCAAGACCGTTTTCGTTTCCACATGCATAATGCAAGGGAGTTTCGTCATATTTATCTGTCGCATTCACATCTGCACCGTTTTCAATCAACAATCGGGCGATTTCCAGACCCTTTTCGTTTCTACATGCAATATGCAGTGGAGACTCATTATCTTCATCTTTCGCATTCACATCCGCCCCGTTTTTAATCAGAAAACGGGCGATTTCCAGACCGTTTTCATTCTCGCATGCAAAATGCAGTGGGGTATAGCTTGAATAATAATAAACATATTCAGATACTTTTGCATTTACATCGGCTCCTTTTTCAATACACTCTGTTACAGCTTGTAAATCATTGTTTTTTACAGCAGTAAAAAGTTGGTCGTTAATTTCGGTTTGCTGTGAATAAGCAAAGATTGCACTTATTACAACTAAAATAAAAAACAATACTGATTTTTTCATAAGTATAAAATTAAGTAATTATTTATTCTGCACCATTTTCAAGAAGATATTCCACTATCTCCGCGCCATTCTCGTTCTGTTTTGCGTAATATAATGGTGTATTTCCCTCCTTATCTTTGGCATTCACATCTGCTCCGTTTTCAATCAATAAACGAGCGACATCAAAACCGTTTTCGTCCCATGATAACGCATAAAGCAAAGGAGTATTACCAGATTCATCTTTTGCATTCACATCTGCTCCTTTAATTATTAATTCGTTAGCAATATTTATTGTAGAATCAAATTCACAAACATAATGTAACGCTGTAAGTCCGTAATTATAAGTAAGATTGCAATTATCCTCAGTTATATTATCAATAATTTCTTTCTGAAAAATATGAAGCACATCATTCTCAATAAATTCTCTGTATGCCTGTAATTTTATATGACTTGGAATTGTTATTAATTCATTATATCCAGATTCATTATATGTTTGTTGATGAGTATCATATGGAAAGTATTCTGTTCTGAAAACATTATAACCATTTTGAATAAGTAACTCGATTAATTCAAAAATTTCGCTTTCACCAATATTTTCAAGTTTAAGAAAGTCTGATAAATCTATATCATAAAACTCTTCTCCCGATAAATTGTACAATAAATACATCATAACATCAACTGAAACAGAATCTGCACCATAAGGCATTGAGCATATATTTTCCACACCGCGATTAGAGTTCTCTTCCAATAACAACTTTGTAATATCCTGTGAATCTGCATTGTGTATGGCGTAATGAAGCGGCGTACAAAAATCCTCATCAAAAGCACCCGGGTTTGCTCCTTTATTCAACAATGTTTGTACTATACTAACTGTACTATCTTTCTCACAAACATAATGCAAAGCTGTTTTCCTTTTATCATATACCTCATTACAATTGTCAGTGTTTATATTATCAATAATATACTCCTGAAACATATGAAGTCTTTTATTTTCAACAATAAGATCAAATGCCTGTAAATGAATTTTAACAGACACATATTTAAGGTATTCTCGCCCTATTTGATCAACGACTATTACTTCGGAATTATATTCGCATGGTTCAGAGATAAAAACATTGTATCCATTTTGAATAGCCAACAAAATCAAATCAAAAACTTCATCTTTTTCCAAATCTAGCAAAGCACGTTCTTTAATATCCTCATCGTAATATCTTGATGACACATCTCCTGAAGACACACTATACAGCAAGCAAAACATTGCCGAAACAGAGTCTTCACCAGCTATTGCCGAAACGTCAGCTTGTTTTTTTATAAGTTTTTTAGCTGTTATAATGTCAGAACTTTTTAAAGCCAAAACTAATTGCTCGTTAATATCAACTTGTTGTGCAAAAGCAGAGCTTGTACTAATTGCAATAAATAGCAGAATTAATAGTTGTTTCATGGTGTTATAAATGTTTTTAATTAAAATAGCAATAATAATTAAAATATTTTATTTACACAAATACATATGCATGAATTCACAATATTAATGGGTGAATACCTTTTAGACATTCAATTAATTATTATAGTTGCTTTATATAAATTTATATATCTACAAAACAACATAATATCAGTTATTATATAAGAGCAAACTGTTTCTACCAAACTTCCCAATCAAACTCCAGATTCTCCTGCCTACTGGTGGGGCGCTGGCGGCCGTTAGTTGTTTTTTAAATTCTGTTACAAATAATCAGAAAAGTGTTCGGGGTTTACAACATGGTACGTGGCATCGGGGTATGCATTATTTATTGATTGATTATTAGAAATACAAGCATCTCGCTACCTGTATTTACGTTAATTCAGGTAGCTAATATACGT
>ERZ795048.2067-NODE-2067-length-16723-cov-51.148728_pt1 | contig 16723 bp, 15 predicted proteins | sample MGYA00375132_ERZ795048 | MGnify/ENA primary metagenome ERZ795048 (study PRJEB30177, sample SAMN05720225) | activated sludge metagenome | isolation source: Anaerobic digester | place: Hong Kong | collected 2014-12-17 ...
TTTCCAGCTAGATTAGGCCCGCCCCCGAATCCACCGGCGCGGATCGAGGGCGCCTTTCCACCGACGGACCGCCTCCCGCCCGAGGATCAGGCCTCCGATCCAGAAGGACGCCTCGCCGGAGATTACCAAGAGGGACGAAAGGGCTACCTTCCCCTCCGTCGATAAAGAGGTCGATGGGACTAGAATGAGAGAGCCGTAGAGGAGGCAAGATAATGCGACCAGGCCGAAACCGAGCCGCCGCTTCCAGTTTGTTGATTTTATATTCCGGTCGGCTTCGGTGCTGAGCTGGGAGTGGCCCGCCTCCCCAGCCCCGCCGTCCGGCGCCAGAGTCGTCACAGCCTCAGACGTCATCGCTCTTCTCGGGAGGTCACCTCATCTCCCGCAGGGCTTCCAGCGCCCGGTCGACCCGTTCCCGTCTCTCGGCGACGAGCCGCTCGTTCTCCTCTATTCTCCTTTTCCGGTCGGCGGCCATCCTCCTCGTCTCCGAGGGGGCGGGACCTCCGATCTTTGACCGCAGGGCCACGTTCTCCTTCGGGTCGAGGGCAGCCTTCAGCTCATTCTCGCCGAAGCCCCTCTCGCTCGGCCTGAACTTGGCGATCCTCTCGGCTGCCTCGTCCAGATCCCGGATCGTCGGCCTCTCGCTTTTCGCGGCCAGGGCCCCCACGATCTGGTGAGCGGTCCGGAATGGAATTTTCGTCTTTCTCACCAGGGAGTCGGCAAGCTCCGTCGCCGTCGAGAAGCCCGCGCCGGAGGCGGCCTCAAGCCTATCCGTCCTGAACCTCGCCGACGAGACGGCCCCGGCCGTGATCCGCACGGCGCCCCTCGTCAGGGAGATCCCTCGCCAGAGGTTCGGGGTCGCCTCCTGCAGGTCCCGGTTATAGCTCATGGGCAGGGCCTTGCAGATGGCGAGAGCTGCGACTAGGGCCCCATAGACCGACCCGGTCTTCCCCCGGACCAGCTCTGCTGTGTCTGGGTTCTTCTTCTGGGGCATGATGGAGCTTGTCGAGGTGAAGAGGTTGTCCAGCTCCACGTAGCCGAACTCCGATGTGGACCAGAGGATCAGCTCCTCGGCGAGGCGGCTCAAATTCGCCATCAGGATGGCGGAGTCAGATAACGCTTCGAGAAGAAAGTCCCTCGTCGAGACGGCGTCCATGCTGTTCTCGACGAGGCCGTCGAATCCGAGAAGCTCTGCCGTGCGGTTTCTGTCTATATCAAAGCCGGTGGAGGCGAACGCCGCAGCGCCCAAGGGTGACCGATTGATCCGGGGGTAGGAGTCCCAGAGCCTCTCGAAGTCCCGCAGGAGGGCGTCGGCGTGGGCCAGGAGGTGGTGGGCGAGGGTCGTAGGCTGGGCGTGCTGGAGGTGGGTGAACCCCGGAATTATTGAATCCGCGTTCTCGGCGGCCCTCTCGACCAGTGCTTTGGCGAGGCCGTTCACCTCGGCCATCATGCCGAGGACCTCTTCTCTGAGGACGATCCGGATGCAGGTGGCGACCTCGTCGTTTCTCGACCTGCCGGTGTGCATCCTGCCTCCGACGGCTCCAACCCTCGATATCAGCTCGGCCTCGATCGCCTCGTGGACGTCCTCCCCCTCGCCGAGCTTCTCCTCATCGATCCCATCGAGCCCCGCCACGATCTCGGAAAACTCCGTGGGCGAGACGAGGCCCTGCTCTTTCAGCATCACCAGGTGGGCTCTATCCACCAGAAGGTCCGCCCGATAGATCCATCGGTCCGCCTCCCTCGATGATATGAACTCCAGGACGTCCTCGGAGATCTCGCCGAGCCTCTCTCCTCTCAATAGCATGATTCCCCTACCTCACACTCAGGTTGTATAATCCGCGTTGATCTTGACGTAATCGTAAGAGAGGTCGCAGCCGAAGGCCCGGGCGGAGCCCTCGCCGAGGCCCAGGTCGAGCTTGATCAAAAGCTCCTCAGACCTCATGACCTCCTCGGCCTCTTCCAGGACGCCGTCGACGATATTGCCCCGCCGGACCAGGAATACCTCTTCTTCCCGCCCGGCGGCCGATATCGAGAGGGTTATCTTCTCGGGGTCGAGGTCCGCTCCGGACCTTCCCGCTGCGGCCACGATCCTGCCCCAGTTGGGGTCGTTCCCGAAGATGGCGGTCTTGACGAGGCTGCTTCTCATGATCGTCTTGGCGGCGAGGCGGGCGTCATTCCGATTCCGGGCTCCGACCACTAGCGTCTCCACGAGCTTTGTCGCCCCCTCGCCGTCTTTCGCCATCATCTTTGCAAGCTCCGTGCAGACGAAGCTGAGAGCCTCTTTGAACTTTTCGAGATCGCAATCCACCTTTCCCGTCGCCGTGATCAGGACCATGTCGTTGGTGCTGGTGTCTCCGTCGACGATCAGCATGTTGAAGCTCCCATCTGTTGCCTCCAGGAGACACTCCCGCAGCTCCTCAGACGTTATTTTAGCGTCGGTGTAGATGAAGGAGAGCATCGTCGCCATGTTCGGCTCGATCATGCCGGCGCCCTTGGTGATCCCCGCCACCCTGAAACCGGCGTGCTCGACGGCGATCTCTTTTACCACGGTGTCCGTCGTCATGACCGCCCTCGCCGCCTCCCCGCTCGCTTCGAGGTCAGACCGGAGCCGCGATTTCGCCTCAGAGAATAGCTCTGCCATCAGGTCCCGGTCGAGGTACCTCCCGATGATCCCCGTCGAGGCGACGCCGATCTTCTCGGGACCGACGCCCAGGTTCTCGGCGAAGAGGCCCGCCATCCAGCGGGCGTCCTCGGCCCCCCGGGGGCCGGTGTAGGCGTTGGCACATCCGCTGTTGGCGATGACCCCCTCAAGCCTCCCTTCGGAATCATTCAGGTTCTCGGCCGTCACGTCCAGGGGCGCGGCCCTGATCTTGTTCGTGGTGAAGACCCCAGCGGCCGTCCCGCTGGCGGCGATGAGGGCGACGCCGTACTTGCCCCGCTTGACGCCAGCGGCCCTGACCCCCTCAACGGCGCATACGCCGCCCTCAATCCTCTTCAACTTCCGATGCCCCCATGCCCAGGCCCGCTATTATGTCTCCTCTGGTTACGATCCCGACGAGCCTCTCATCCTCCAGGACCGGGAGGCGGTTGATCCTCTGGCGGACCATGATCGACGCCGCCCTCTCTATGGAGTCCTCGGGGCTGACGGTGAAGACCTTCTTGGTCATCACCTCGGAGACCTGGGTCATGCCGACCTCCTCGGCCCCGGCCTGGAGCCTCTCCCATCGGATCAGGTCCCGGATCGGAACCTCCAGGATCTCAAGAGGGCTCGGGAGCCAGAGCCCGCCCTCGTCCTGGGCGGAGAGGAGCTTGAGAAGATCCGACTCCGAGACCAACCCCACAAGCCTGTCACCCTCCAGAACCGGCATTCCGCTGATATTGTTTCTCTTGAGAAGCTTGACGGCCTCGCTGACGACGTCAGTCGCCTGGCAGGCGACCGGCTCCGGGTTCATAACGTCCCTGACCAACATACTCTAACTCCTCCTCTCTCTTTTTATTTACCCTTTCAGTCTGGACCTTTTGCCGATCAGGGCGCACCGCCGGGAAACCACAGCCCGGTGGTCTCGCCGAGCCCCATCATCAGGTTCATGTTCTGGATCGCCTGGCCGGAGGCCCCCTTCACCAGGTTGTCTATCGCCGAGACTACGACGATCCGATCGCCCGACCCGTCCAGCTCAAAGCCGATATCGCAGAAGTTCGACCCCCTGACCCCTCCGAGAGAGGGGACGCCGGGCACCATCCGGACGAAGGGAGCATCCTTGTAAAACTCCTGGTAGATCTTCAATATCTCGGCCTTGTCGGGGATCTTGCCCACAAACTCGTCTTTGACCAGGAGGTGGGCCGTCGTCAAAATCCCCCTGATGGCGGGGACGACGTGAGGCGTGAAGCTGACCTTGACCCCCGACGAGAGGCGAGAGAGCTCCTGCCTCATCTCGGCCGAGTGCCGATGGGTGGTGAGCTTGTAAGCGATGACGTTCTCGGCGAGGTTCGGGTAGTGGCTAGTCTCGGAGGGAGCGATCCCGGCACCGGAGATCCCTGACTTGGAGTCGAAGACGACCCTCTCGACGAGCCCTGCTCCGACCAGGGGTGCTGCCGAGAGGCTCGCGCCCGTGGGGTAGCATCCGGGGTTTGCGACGAACTCGGCTCCTTTCACCTCGGGGTGGAGCTCCGGCATTCCGAAGACCGCCTCCCTGAAGGCCCTGTGCTTCATCTTGTAGGTCTTCTCGAAGACCTCGAGGGGGAGCCTGTAGTCTGCCGATAGGTCGACGACCTTCGCCCCCTCGTCCAGGAGTCCCGGAACCCAGTCCATCGCCGTCCCGTGAGGGACTGCGGTGAAGACCATGTCGCACCTTTCAGCGATCTCAGATATCGTGGGCGATTCGAACTTGAGGGAGCATACGCCCCGAAGGTGGGTGTGGACGTCCCCCACCGGGGTTCCCTCGAGCTTTCTGGAGGTGATGCAGACCGCCTCGGCTTTGGGATGGCAGCTTAAGAGGCGGAGCAGCTCGCCGCCGGTGTAGCCGGACCCGCCGACTATTCCAACCTTAATCATGGCAAAAGACCAATACGGGCTGGTATAAATTCGACACGCTGGCATCCCGGCCCGCCTCTCGATACGGTTCGCCGGATTGGCCATCATCCAGAAATCATTCGGCCGATGCAGATTTCGATTAAAAGGTGACCTTCAAACGGACTTGTAAAAGAAAAAGGCGGAAAGAAGATATTTATCGGTGAATGGGATACTTGAATTGATAGATGAAATAACTGCTCAGATCCGCTAGACAGACCGGCCATTTGAGGTGCATTTTGGGATGAAAATCGACGATAAAAGTTCAGGTGACGTAAAAATAGTCAGCCCGGCGGGAAGGCTGGACGCCTCGTCGTCGGAAGAGCTGAAGGCGAGGATGGAGGGGCTGATCGGCGATGGATGCCGAAAGATGGTTTTGAACTTCGATGGCGTTGAGTACATCAGCAGCTCGGGCTTGCGGGTGATGCTGGCCTCCCTCAAGCAGCTGAGAAAGACGGGCGGTGATCTGAAGCTGGCATCCCTGAAGCCGTACGTCAGGGAGACCTTCGAGATCGCCGGGTTCACCCAGCTCTTCGAGATATATGACGGGGAAGACGAGGCCGTGGCCGAGTTCGGGAAGTGAGGCAGAGGATCAGGATTCGGCCTCTATCAGAAACCGGCCCTCGATAAGGACATCGGAAGGACGACTATGTCAGGCGCCTTGCTTTTGGCTCTGATCGACAAGATCTGCGTCATCGTGGTGGCTGCGTATCTCATCACCAGGACCAGCCGCTTCTCCGAAGTTCTCGACGGCAAGCTCACGGCGAAGAACCAGGCGGCTTTGGTCCTCATATTCGGGGCCTTCTCCGTCTTCGGGACGGTTTCGGGCGTCGAGATCGCGGGCGTGATCGCCAACGTCAGAGACCTGGGGCCGATGATCGGAGGGCTAGTCGGCGGGCCCCTGGTGGGACTCGGGGCCGGTCTGATCGGAGGAGGTTACCGCTATATTTTGGGCGGGTTTACGGGATTGCCGTGCTCCATCGCCACGGTCCTTGCGGGAGCTTTCGGCGGCGCAGTCTACCTCCTGAACCGGCAGAGGTTCGTGGGGATCAGAGGGGCGGTCATCTTTTCGGTCTTTGTCGAGTCATTTCACATGCTTCTCGTTCTTCTGATTTCAGACCCCTATTCAGAAGCTCTCATGGTCGTCCGGGAGACCGGAATTCCCATGATCGCCTCCAACGCCATCGGCATGCTGATCTTCGCCTTCATGATATCGAACCTGATAAAGGAGAGAGAGACGAAAGAGGAGCGGGACGAGTACCTCGCTGAGCTTGAAAGAAAGAAGACGGAGCTCAACATCGCCCGCGAAATCCAGGAGAGCTTCCTCCCCGAGACGGTGCCCCCGCTGAAGGGCTTCGATCTCGCCGCCAAAAGCCTTCCCGCCAAGGAGGTGGGAGGCGACTTTTACGATTTCATCCCCATATCCAAAGACGAGATGGGCCTGGTCATCGCGGACGTCTCGGGAAAGAGCGTTCCCGCCGCCCTCTTCATGGTCCTCTCTCGGGCGATGGTCAAGGCGAGCGCCGCCAAAAATCCCTCCGTCTCGGAGGTCGCAAAGAGGGCCAACGACCTGATCGCAGCCGACGCGAAGTCTGGGATGTTCGTGACTCTCTTCTACGCCATCCTGGACCAGAAGGCTCGGACCCTCAGGTACGTCAACGCCGGCCACAACCCACCCCTGGTCCTGAACGGCGAGACCGGAAACCTCACCCTTCTGAAGACCCGGGGGATCGCCATGGGGGTCATGGACGACGCCGAGATGGAGGAGAGGGAGATCGGGATCGGTGAGGGAGACCTTGTGGTCTTCTACACCGACGGGGTGACCGAGGCCTCCGACGACGGGTTCTACCAGTTCGGGGTCGAGAGGCTCGTGGAGACCGTGAAGAAGAACAGCCACCTTTCTGCAGCAGGTCTCGTCGAGAAGATCACCGGCGAGGTCCTCGCCTTCAGCAAAGGCGCTCCCCAGTTCGACGACATCACCCTCATGGTGCTGAAGGGGGAGAGGACGAGATGAAGGCGTCTTTCGGGCTGCTGGCCAGAGGCTCTCTCGATGAATTGCCTAAGATAAGCGATTTCATCCTCGACTCGACGGAAGGGTCGGAGCTTGATCAGCGCGAGAGGTATCACCTGATGATGGCCGTCGACGAGGCCTGCACCAACATAATAAAGTACGGCGGCTCCACCGAGATCGAGATAAGGTGCCATGTGGAGGGCGAGCGGGTCGAAGTGGAGATCACCGACGACGGGGTCGCCTTCAACCCGCTGGAAGCTCCAGCGCCCGAGATCAGCGCCCCTCTCGAAGAGCGGGAGGTGGGGGGTCTTGGGATACACTTCATCAGGACCCTGACGACCGACGTGAAGTACGAACATCGACAGGGAAAGAACAACCTTACGATGACCCTCCGGCACCGCCAAAACAATATTTTAAGAAAATGATTATAAATATATCACCGATAAATGCTTAAATTCGTACATCCACTTATCGACCGGGACCAAAAATGCCTAAGAAACCGCCAGAGCTGACTTACGGCGTCGATGACGACCCGCCATTTGCGACGAACTTTCTTCTCGGGCTCCAGCACGTCTTCATCATATCCATCAGCCTCATATTTCCTGTGGTCGTGGTGAGGTCTTTCGGCGGAACCCCTCAGCAGGCGGAGTTCATGGTCAGCATGTCGATGCTCGCCGCGGGCGTCGGGACGATGCTCCAGGCCCTGAACAGAAAGGGCATGGGCTCGGGCTACCTCTGCCCCTCGGTCTGCGGGCCGTCCTATCTCTCGGCCTCCCTCATGGCGGCAAACGCCGGGGGCCTTCACGTCCTCTTCGGGATGACCTCGCTCGCAGGACTTTTCGAGGTGTTTTTGTCGCGGTTTATGCACAGGCTCCGGGTCCTGTTTCCTCCGGAGGTGACGGGGCTTGTGGTGGCGATGGTCGGGATCACCGTCATCCCCGTGGCCCTTCCAAACCTCGTGGGCCGCGACGCCACCGATACCATAACCGAGCTGCCAGAGCTGGTGGTGGCTCTTGTCACCCTGGGAACGATGGTCGGAATCAGCGTCTGGTCTCGGGGGAAGATGAGGCTCTACTCGGTCCTGGTGGGGATGACCTTCGGCTACCTCGCCTCCATCGCCCTTGGGCTCCTGAACATCTCCCACCTCGACCTTTTTTCCGAGGCACCCCTCGTCGCCTTCCCCGAACTCGACTATTTCGGATGGTCCGTCGACCTCGCCCTGCTGCTGCCTTTCCTGATAGCGGTAACCTGCTCCACTCTTAAGACGGTGGGCGATATAACCACCTGCCAGAAGATCAACGACGTCGATTGGAAAAGGACTGATATGAAGAACGTCAGCCAGGGGATTCTGGCCGACGGGATGAGCGATGTCGTAGGGGGCCTTTTGGGAGGGCTTGGCCAGTCCACCTCGTCCTCCAACGTCGGCCTCTCCATAGGGACCGGGGCGACGAGCAGAAAGACCGCTTTTGCCATCGGCGGACTTCTCGTATTCCTCGCCTTCCTCCCAAAGCTCGCCATGGTCTTTGTTGTGATGCCAAAGCCGGTGATGGGGGCGACCCTGATATACGCTGTCAGCTTCATGATCATAGCGGGTTTTCAGATAATAATGTCGAGGATGCTCGACGCGAGAAGGACCTTCCTCGTGGGGATACCCCTGATCATGGGGCTCTCGGTCGATGCCCTTCCCGAGCTCTACGAGAACGTCCCCTCCCTCCTGCAGCCGATATTCAGCTCGTCTCTCTCCCTCGCGGCGGTGCTGGTGGTCCTCTTGAACCTCATATTCAGGATCGGCATAGCAAAGCGGCAGCGGCTCGTCCTGAAGCCGGGGGTCGACGACGCCGACTCGATCTTCAACTTCATGGAGAAGCAGGGTGCTGCCTGGGGAGCCAGAAAAGAGGTAATCTACAGGGCGATATCGGCCCTCCACGAGCTCTACGAGGCGGTTACCGGCTCGAATCTGGCGGAGGGAGATATTGAGGTTGACGTCAGCTTCGACGAGTTCAACCTGGACGTGGAGGCCCGATATAAAGGAGTGCCGCTGGATCTGCCGTCGACGAGACCGAGCGAAGAGGATCTTCTAAGGGACGATCGGGCCGCGATCAGCCTTTCGGGGTTCATGATAAAGAGGTACGCAAACTCCGTGAAGCTGGACACAAAAGACGGAATGTGCCGAGTGAGACTTCACTTCGACCACTGAAGTAAGGGCTTCGATTTAGATCCTCGGACAGATCCGCGCCGCAATATCGGCGAGGTCTGCCGCCACCTGCTCAATCCTCTCTTTCTCTTCAAGGCATGAGAGCCACCTTTCGGGGATCCATGCGGAGCCTCGGGACGCTCCCGCCAGGGCCCCGGCGATGGAGGCGATGGTGTCGGTATCCCCGCCCGAGGATGCTGCAGCGATCAAGGCCTCCTCCGGCTCGAACTTTAGGTGGCAGTAGAAGGCGGCGGGGACCGTCTCCGCCACCATCGGCGAGGTGCCTATCTCCGCCAGGGCCTCCGGCGGATCGAGGTCGAGAAGCTCTTTTACGATCAGAAGGCGGCGGGCGAACTCTCGGTCCGCCCTCTCGGAAAAGGAGGCGGCCATCTCCAGAACTCTCGGCGGGGCGAAGCCGAAGAGGGAGAGAGCGACGCCTACTGCCACGGCAACGGACCCCGCCCTCGCGGCCTTCGAGCTGTGGGTGGGAAGGCTCTGAAGGTCAGCATACCTGGATACGAGATCGAGGTTGCAGTGGTAGACAAGGCCGATCGGCGCCGTCCTCATCGCCGACCCGCAGGTCGGCGTGGAGAGGCCCGCCTCCTGCCAGGGCCGATCCCTCAGAAGGTCCTGGATGGCGGTCTTGCTGGTCCATCCCACTCCCCGATTCAGAGAGGGGTCGAGGGTCCAGCACCGTCCCCATTCCATCAGCTTGGATGTGAACCTCTCGACGTCGAAGAACCCGGCCTCGATTATCGTCTCTGCCAGAAGGAGGGTCTGCTCGGTATCATCGGTGTACTGGCCGGGCGATAGGCCGCAGTGGAAGTGGTCCTGATCGGGAGCGACCATCTCCCGGACCTCGCCGAGGCAATCCCTGATCTGGTCTCTCGTGAGCCCCTCAACGGGCATCCCCAGAGCGTCGCCGACGGCAAGGCCCAGCATGCAGCCCCTGAACCGGTCCAAGAGCTCTTCTGCCATGCTAGCGAGAATGAGGTCCCGGAACTAAATAGTCATCGGGAAAACGGCCCGTTTTTGGGTATTTGGGAGAGGATTGGGCGAGAAGGGGGAGAGATCCGACCCTCAGTCTGGGCTGAAACGATCGAGCCTGGATCTGCTCTTCATCTCTCCTGAGAGGACGAATTCCCTCCTCTCCGAAGCGCTCTCATGATCCAGCATCAGGAGTATGCCGCACCCGAATAGGCACATCACCCCCGTCAGGATGAAGGTGGCTGTGAATCCCGCAAGGCTGGCGATGGCGGCGCCGGCGGCCGCGGTGGCGGCTGTTCCAAGGCCCGTGGAGGTGGAATAGACCGACCACTCGAAGCTCTCCCTCCCCGGGTTCAGGTTCATGCTCCAGAGCCCGACCCATGTGGGGTAAGCAAGGCCACTCCCGATGCCGTAGAGCGTCTCTGCCAGGTAGACCTGGTATATGTTGTCTATGAAGATGTACATCACCGGGACAGAGGCGATCAGGGCCGTTCCCAGTATCAGCCATCTCGTTTTGTTCTCACTTTCATCGATATACTTTGAGAAGGGGAGCTGGACCAGGGACTTTGTCACCAGAAATAGGGTGCTCGCCACCCCTGCGGTGAGGATGGTCCCCCCGACCACCCCCTCATTTATGAAGATAGCCAGTATCGGCTGAATCAGGCCGAAGCCCGTGAGGACGAAGATGTCCGACAGCATGAGGAGCTTTATGGTGCGATTCGTATTTTTCACCTCCGATTTTCGAATATTAATTTTAGGAATAATATACTGAAGAGCGGTGCCCAAAACGGCCAAATCGGCCTAGGATGTTGAGATGAACGATCATGAGCAAGGCTACAACTGCGCAAAAGAGGTGCACTACAAGCCAGAGCGCACGTTGATACAGCGGAAGATTGCCGTGCTCAGCCTCATCGTAATATGGTGACGAACTCCACCCATATATAGATTGCTGTACGCAAAATGCAAAATTTCAGCGAAATATCCGCCTAATTGAGTTTATAATTATGTCCAATCGGATTATTTCGGATCCAAACAACCACAAATTCGTCAATATGACGGAACATCTTGTTGATGAGAAATCCAGCCGCCATTTTCAGTACGGCTTTGACAGTTTCTGCACCGCTTCGGCTTGGTCTGCTGCTTCGTCCCAATCATCGATTCCCTGCCGGAGTTGGATCGACGGCCAGCCTAGACGGCCTCCCTTGACATACAATCCGAGACTTTTTGGCGAAAAGCTTTCGGGTCCACGAAAGTTCTCCCATTCTTTGGAAGATTTTCCAGGCTATATGATCTTGTGATGAGGAGACGTAATTGGAGATAAAGATGACGAGTTCCAGGGGCCTATGGGTCGGATCTCACCAAGAAATATTATTTGTTTTCGGGCAACAATGTATTTATCTTCGGGCACCACCAGAACTCGAAAAGATGACCATAATTAGCTCCCTTGATACGAATCCGGAATATGTACGACTATGTGGCTCTTCCTTTTTTGGTGTCTTTAATCTCAGATCGGATGTAATGGAAACTCTCGTTTATGCGGTCGGAACAGGATGGAATTAGACTGATTACATGTAAAAAGCAAAATCGTATGGGATAAAAATCACATTAAAGGCCTGAGATCATAATATATTACATCACATTCTAAAGATATGCGTCTGTAAAAATAAAATAAAATGTGGCAAAAGTTAAATAGTGGTTTGTTCTTGGCATTGTCGCACCACTAGAAATATCCAAAAGGTAAAGTGAGGTCACTAGAATGGCAAAGAACGTCAACGAAAGGAGCATCGATCCAGCCACCCGGGCGATGCTCCTCGAGGCCGACCGGGCGGGGATCGAGACCGCCTGGGATCGTTTCGAAAAACAGCAGCCTCAGTGCGGCTTCGGCCAGCTCGGAATCTGCTGTCGCAACTGCAACATGGGGCCCTGCCGGATCGACCCCTTCGGCGAGGGGCCCGACAAGGGGGTCTGCGGAGCCACCGCCGACATTATCGTCGCCCGAAACCTGCTGCGGATGATAGCCGCCGGGGCCGCAGCCCACTCAGATCACGCCCGGGACGCTGTACTGGCCTTCAAGCAGATGGCCGAAGGGAAAGCGAAGAGCTACCAGGTTAAGGACGAGGCGAAGCTGAACGCCCTGGCCGCCGAGTACAACATCTCCACCGAAGATCGGAGCCCTGAGGAGGTGGCTTTGGAGCTGGCGAACGTCCTCCTCTCGGAGTTTGGAAAGCAGACCGGACCGATTACGTTCACCCGAAGAGCCCCTCCCAAGCGCCAGAAGGTGTGGGAGGATGCCGGGATAGATCCAAGAGGCGTCGATAGAGAGATCGTAGAGTGCATGCACCGAACTCACATAGGCGTCGACAACGATCCGGTTCACATCCTCCTCCACGGCCTCCGGACGAGCATCTCTGACGGCTGGGGCGGCTCCATGATCGCCACCGACGTTCAGGACGTTCTATTCGGTACCCCGACCCCGACGATGTCCGAGTCCAACCTCGGCGTTCTCAAGATAGACGAGGTGAACATAATAGTCCACGGCCACGAGCCGATCCTCTCGGATATGATCGTCGCCGCGGCCGAGGACCCCGAGATGATCAGTCTTGCAAAGAAGATGGGGGCGAAGGGGATCAGCGTCGCTGGAATGTGTTGCACAGGAAACGAGGTTCTGATGCGCCACGGGGTTCCGGCAGCGGGCAACTTCCTCCAGCAGGAGCTGGCGGTGATCACTGGAGCCGTCGAGGCGATGGTGGTGGATGTCCAGTGCGTCATGCCTGCCCTCGGAAACCTCGCCAGCTGCTACCACACCAAGTTCATCTCCACATCCCCCAAGGCCGACTTCCCCGGCACCGTTCGAATGGAGTACCATGAGGAGAAGGCCATGGAGACGGCGAAAGAGATTGTCAAGACCGCCGTCGGGAACTACGCGAACCGCGACCCAGGCAGGGTCAACATACCCAAGGATAAGAGCGCCTGCATGGTCGGGTTCAGCGCCGAGGCGATTCTGGGAGCTCTTGGCGGAACGCCCCAGCCCCTGATCGACGCCATCGTCTCCGGAGCCGTCAGGGGCGTGGGCGCGGTCGTGGGCTGCAACAACCCGAAAGTTCAGCACGACTATGGCCACCTCAACCTCGTCCGGGAGCTGATCAAAAACGACGTTCTCGTCGTCACAACAGGCTGCAACGCCATCGCCTGTGCCAAGGCCGGCCTCCTGAAGCCTGAGGCCGCAAAGGAGGCGGGGTCGGGCCTCCGGGCCGTATGCGAGGCCCTCGGAATCCCGCCGGTCCTCCATATGGGCTCCTGCGTTGACATCAGCAGAATCCTGGTCCTGGCGGCGGCCCTGGCAAACCATCTGGGAGTCGACATCAGCGACCTTCCGGCCGCGGGCGCCGCACCCGAGTGGATGAGCGAAAAGGCCGTCAGCATCGGGGCTTACGTCATCGCCTCCGGGGTCTATACGGTCCTGGGGACGGTTCCGCCGGTCCTGGGAAGCACAGAAGTTACCAACGTCCTCACCAAGGGGGTGGGAGGCGTCATCGGCGCCACCTTCGCAGTGGAGCCAGACCCCTTCAAGGCCGCAAGCCTGATGATCGACCACATCAATGAGAAGAGGACGGGGCTCGGGCTGAAGGCCTAGGTCCGATCCCCTTTCGCCCAGGAGTTGAGATGATATGAAAGAGATCATGATAAGGCCTGAAAGGTGCTTAGGATGTCGATCCTGCGAGATCGCCTGTGCCGTCGAGCACTCCGATAGCAAGAGCCTCTTTGGGGCCGTGGCCGAAAAGCCGGTTCCAAGAAAGAGGGTTTACGTCGAGTTCGTTCCCGAATACGCGATCTCGGTTCCCATGGTATGCCATCACTGCGAGGACGCCCCTTGCGTTGCGGTCTGCCCCACAGGCGCCCTCAGCCAGGACGAGGTCATCAGGGTCGTGACCCACAACCCAGAGGCCTGCATCGGATGCTGGACCTGCGCCTCCGTCTGCAACTACGGGATGATCGGCAGAAACAGGGAGGAGAGGATCGCCGTCAAGTGCGACCGGTGTCCCGACCTCGATGTTCCCGCCTGTGTTGCCGCCTGTCCCACCGGGGCTCTGACGTACAAAGAGGTGGAGGAGTTCTCCGAGTCGAAGAGGGTGGAGTCGGCCCTGAAGATGGCGAGGGGAGTCGCCGCTGGCGCGAGCCGGTGAGATAGCCGGCTCTCAGACTTCTTTTAGGGATTGAAGGAGGTGGCTCCCCAGATGGTCGACGAAAGTTTGGTGCCCACGGTCTGCCCTTACTGCGCCCTGGGCTGCGGATTTTACATAAAGCTGGGTAAGGACAAAACTGGGATCGAGTACATGCTCGATCATCCCACAAACGAGGGGGCTCTCTGTCCCAAGGGAAATGCGACCCTGGAGATCCTGAGCCACCCTGATAGGCTTCGTTTCCCTCTCAAAAAAACCGAGGGTGGATGGGTCAGGATATCCTGGGAGGAGGCCCTGGCGAAGGTCGCCGAGGAGATCAAAAAGACGATACGGAACCATGGTCCCAACGCTCTCGGGTTTTTGGGCTCTGCCAAGTGCACCAACGAGGAGAATTACCTCTTCCAGAAGATGGCCCGGATCCTCGGCTCGAAGAACGTGGACAGCTGCGCTAGAAGGTGCCACTCGCCGACGATCCCTGCTCTGAACAGGGCTTTCGGCTCCGCCTGCATGACAAACCCGATATCGGACCTGGCCAACTCCGACTGCATCTTCGCCATCGGGTCAAACTTCGCCGAGAACCACCCCATAGTCGCGAGATGGGTTCTGAGGGCGAAGGATCGGGGGGCTTTCGTCATCGTAGCCGACCCCAGGCTCACTCCTACGGCGTGGCTCTCCGACCTGCACCTCCAGATCAAGCTGGGGACCGACGTCGCCCTTCTTAACGGGATGATGAACGTCATCGTCGGAGAGGGGCTGGAGAACCGGAAGTTCATAGATAAAAGGACCGTCGGCTTTGAGGAGCTGGCGGAGAGGTTGAAGGGATACACCCCAGAAAAGGTCTCCGAGATCACCGGAGTATCTCCGAGCTCCATCGTCGAGGCAGCAAGAACCTACGCCAAATCCGCCTCCTCAGCCATCCTCTACTCCATGGGGATAACCCAGCACTCCCACGGCACAAACAACGTCTCCGCCTGCGCCGATCTCGCCCTCATCTGCGGCCAGCTGGGCAGATCTGGGGCGGGGCTTTATCCCCTCAGGGGCCAGAACAACGTCCAGGGTGCCTGCGACATGGGGGTTCTCGCGGACTTCTATCCCGGGTCCAGGTCCGTCAACGACGTCGAGGCGATACACTTTATCGAGGAGGCCTGGGGCGCAGGTCCCCTTCCCGTGGGGATGGGGATGACCGCCGAGACGATGCCGGTGGCCGCGGGAGACGGGGACCTGCGGTTCCTCTACGTCATGGGAGAGGACGTCATCAACTCCGATTCGAGCTCTTCTCGGGGGAGAAGAGAGCTGGAAAACCTGGACTTCATGGTGGTCCAGGACATATTCATGACCGATACCGCCGAGATGGCGGACCTGGTTCTTCCGGCGGCGGCCTGGGCTGAGAAGGAGGGATCTTTTACAAGCTCGGAGCGGCGGGTTCAGTGGATCGACCGGGCGGTCCCGCCGCCGGGAGAGGCACGATCTGACCTCTGGGCGATCCTGGAGTTGGCGAACCGCCTGGGCCTCGACTTCGATTACTCTGGTCCCGAGGAGGTCCTCGCCGAGATAGGACGGATAGTCCCCAGCTACGCCGGCATCTCTCGGGAGAGGGCAGAGGCCCGGGGCGGGGTCATCTGGCCGTGCCCGTTCCTGGACCATCCCGGAACTCCCATCCTCCACCAGGAGGAGTTCTCCGCCCCGGAGGGGAGGGCCAGGATCGTTCCCGTCGATTACCTCCCCCCCGCTGAGGAGAGCAGCCTCGACTACCCGCTCCTCCTCACCACCGGGCGGGTGGTCCTTCACTACAACGCGGGGTCCATGACCCGCCGGAGCTTCTCCCTGATGAAGAGGGCGCCGGAGCTATTCGTCGAGGTGAACCCCGACGACGCCGACCGCTGGAGCATCGTCGATGGAGATCTGGTGGAGGTGAACACCCGCCGGAGTAGAGCCTGGGCGAGGGCTCACGTCACGACCAGGCAGGAGACGGGCGTCTTATTCATGCCCTTCCACTTCCCGGAGACCAACCGGCTCACCAGCGACGTCATCGACCCGGAGGCGAGGATACCGGAGTTTAAAGTCGCTGCCTGCCGGATCGGAAAGATGAAGGGGGTCTGATGGATTGGAGATTTACGTCGATCTAGGAAGGTGCATCTGCTGCCACGCCTGCGAGGTGGCCTGCGAGAGGGAGCATGGCGAGCCGAAGATATCGGTGGGGTCGGTGAGGGATAGGGCCTCGGTCCCCGTCTCCTGCCACCAGTGCGAGGTCGCACCCTGTGCCCACGTATGTCCCAGCGGTGCTCTCTCAATGGGTGATATGGTCTCCTTCGATGGCTCGAAGTGCACCCGATGCGGCTTCTGCCTTCTCGCCTGCCCCTTCGGCGCCATAGATGCAGACCTCACATCGATGATCCAGAAGTGCGACCTCTGCCCCGGAAGGGAGGTTCCGGCCTGCGTCCTCACCTGTCCCACGGAGGCCCTGATCTTCGGATATCGAGAGGATGCGACGAGGGAGCTGAGAAGGAGAGCGGCGAAGAGGATCGCTCAATCCTATGCTGCGGCCGTCGGGAGGGATCGGGCATGATCAACTCCGAGCTGAGCCCGGTGAGGCTTCTGGTCGTAGACGAGGAAAAGTGCATAGGCTGTCGGGCTTGCTCCAACCTCTGGGCCGAGATATCCTCTGCCCTCACCTTCTCGGATAAGGGCCCCCAACGGACGATAAAGTTCCCGAGGACTTTCGAGGAGTTTGAGGCTAGGATAGCCGAGTCTCTGGCGGAGGCCTGCCCGACGGGGGCCATCTCTGT
>ERZ795048.2068-NODE-2068-length-16711-cov-7.055295_pt1 | contig 16711 bp, 19 predicted proteins | sample MGYA00375132_ERZ795048 | MGnify/ENA primary metagenome ERZ795048 (study PRJEB30177, sample SAMN05720225) | activated sludge metagenome | isolation source: Anaerobic digester | place: Hong Kong | collected 2014-12-17 ...
CCGTGTCCGGGGTGCTCTCGGTGCTGTTCCTTTTTACCGGAAACGGGGAACGGACAGAACGGGTACATGCCGCCCGTAACTCCGCGGCAATAGGACTCCTCTTTACGGTCCTTGCCACCTTCAGCGGATCGGTGTGGTCGAAGCTCTCCTGGGGCGCCTACTGGAACTGGGACCCCCGGCAGACATCCATTATTGTGCTGATGCTTGTGTATATCGCCTATTTCAGCCTGGAGTCGGCGCTGCGGGAAAATTCCTCACGGCCCCGGATTGTGTCGGCGTACCTGGTGTTTGCCATGGTGACGGTGCCGTTTTTCGTATTTGTGGTGCCGCGGATGTTTCCGTCGCTCCATCCGGACCCTATTATCAACCCCGACAGGCAGGTGCATCTGGAAAGCGCCATGAAAATTTCCCTGATGACGGCAATTGCCGCCTTCACCCTGCTGTACGGATATATTCTGGACCTGGCAAACAGGGTATCCGCAATTAAAGAACAGCAAAAAGGTCATCTGCTATGAAACAGGTTATTATTACATGTATGCTCTCCCTTCTCTGCGTCACGGGACAGTTCGTGAATCCGGGGGATGATATCGCCCCGCCAAATGCCGTAGAAGTTTCAGGAACAGGGACAATGTCCCATGGTTTCCATACTGCATTTTCTTTACGTCCGGAAAACGCCTTCGGGGATACCGGCACAACGCCGGCTACCGCATCGGCGGCCCCGGCGGAACAGACAACAGGGAACGATGTGCTCTACCGTGTCACCGGTGTTATTCTCATTATATGGATTGTCCTGGGCATCTATCTTTTCTCCATTGACAGAAAAATCAGCGCGCTTGAAAGGAGCAGCCGTGAACCATAGGAAACTCATTATTCTTGCAATCATTATACTCTTCGGGGGGCTGGCCCTCTATTCCATTAAGGGTGTCCTGACTCCATACGTATCGTTTCAGGAGGCAATGGAAACAGGGGACTACGTGCAGATCATCGGGGCCCTCGATAAATCAGTTCCCGTTCAGCACCATGAAGGGTACTATACCTTCTCATTGAAGGGGAAAAGCGGCGCCCCCCTCAGCGTAGTCCACAGGGGGCTGAAACCCTTTAACTTTGAACACGCGAACCAGATTGTGGCCCTCGGGTCATACAATAAGGAAAAGAACGTATTCGACGCGAAAAAAATTCTGGTAAACTGTCCCTCGAAGTATAAAAAACAGGGAACCGCCGCATCGGCACAGCCGAAATAAATCATCTTCAAATAACCGGGGAAATCCAGCCATGAACATACATTTAGGATCAATTCTGCTCTATTTTGTACTGGGGACATTACTGATATCCCTCATGTTTCAGCTGAAAAGCGTCAAGGGGAACCTTTTTGCCCGTGCCACATCGCAGAAGCTGTTTTACCTGGGGGCCATTTCATGTTTTTTCACAGTGATACTGCTCCTGCAGGCACTCATTGGCCATGATTTCTCAATAACCTATGTGTATAACAACACCTCACGGGACCTTCCCCTGCTGTACCTTATATCCGCCTTCTGGGCGGGGCAGGAGGGGAGCTTCCTGTTATGGCTGCTGTTCCTGTTCGGCATCGGTATTGTAATACTCCGCGGCAAAGACAGCAATGAGCCGGTCCTCATGTCGGTGCTCACGATCACGCAGATATTTATTCTGCTGATCCTCTGCGCGAAGAGCCCCTTCGCCCGTCTCTGGGAATCATATCCGGAGTCCTTCACACTGGGTCCCCTGCCCCCGAACTTTGACGGCACAGGACTGAACCCCCTCCTCATGGACCCGTGGATGGCGGTACATCCGCCGGTACTTTTTCTCGGGTATGCCGCCGCGGTGGTTCCCTTTGCCTATGCGATCGCGGCACTGCTGAAAGGGGAATACCGTATTATGGCGGAAGAGGGATTCACGTGGGTCATCTTCACGCTCCTTACTTTAGGGCTGGGGATTTTCCTCGGGGGCTACTGGGCCTACGCGGTCCTTGGCTGGGGCGGCTACTGGGGCTGGGACCCGGTGGAGAACTCTTCACTGGTACCGTGGCTTCTTTCCATCGCGCTCCTTCACGGCCTCATTGTGCAGCGGAGAAAAAACGCCCTGGTGAAAACAAACCTGATCCTCGCGATCATGACCTTTGTGTCGGTGTTCTACAGCACATTCCTTACGCGGAGCGGCGTGCTTTCCAATTTTTCGGTACACAGCTTCGGCATCAACAATATATCGTTTCAGATTATCTATTTCGCGGCGTTCTTTCTCATAATAGGGCTTATGCTCTTCTTTGCCAGACGGAAAACCATAGACGCTGCCCCCTTCGGGGACTCAATCACCGATACCGGCAGCATCCTGGGCCTCGGGGTAATGCTGATAGTGCTCTACGGCGTCATTATACTCATAGGGACCTCAATGCCGATCTTAACGGGGATATTCACCCCCCGGGGAAGCGCGGTAACGGAAGGATATTACAACACCCTCACGGTGCCCTTCGCGGCCCTGATGCTGGGGCTCATTTTCATGGCAACGGTGTTCAGGAGCAGCGAACGCTTCACCGTGAAAACAATGATTATAACAGGGGTCCTGTCCCTTGCCGCGGGAATCGCCTTTAATATCGCCTACACCTTCAATGCCGCGGCGATTCTTATCACGGCCCTCGCGTGTTTCACCGGCGCCTTCATTGTGATGGACATTATAAAATTCAGGTCAGCGGCGCTTCTCAGGTCCCACATAACCCATTTCGGCGTTGCGGTAATGGTGATCGGCGTAATCGCCTCTTCAACACACACCCAGTCGGTGCAGAAACAGCTCTTCCAGGACCGGGAGCAGCAGATCGGCCCCATCGCCCTGAACTTCAGGGGCATCACCAGTGAAGAAAAATCCTCGTTGAAGTTCACCCTCGTGGAGCGCCGTACCGTGCGTGAAATTGCCATGCCCTACTATGTTTCGCAACGCATGAACGCCCTGTACAAGGAACCATTCATTATATCGAACTTCACCCATGATATATATATCTCCCCGGTAACGTACATATCCGGTTTTGAAAGCGTGGCCGCGGCTACCCTGAAAAGAAATGAGGAAACACAAATCGGGGGGCTGTCGATAACATTCCGGGGATTCAGTAAAATTGACAGAAAAACCATGATGTCCGGCAACGTGAAACTGTACACGCAGCTCCTCGTTAAGGACGGCACCCGTACATACGACCTCGCGCCGGGCCTTATTATCAGCCGGAACGAAGCCGTGAAACATGACGACGCGGTGGTCCCCGCATCAGGGAGAAAGATATCGCTCCGCCACATAAACAGGGAATCCGGGTCAATTAATATTTTCGTGGAACCGGCCCGGGACACCGTGGTGCCCCCGAACTCTGTTATTGTTGACATTTCCGTGAAGCGTTTTATTATGCTTGTCTGGGGCGGGACACTGCTCATTGCCGCGGGGTTCGCCCTTTCCCTGCGGAAATCATCATAAGGAAACACACGTGCAGGATACAATTACAGATATAATAAAAAATAAAAAAGCCCGCTTCGAATATGAAATAATCGAAACGATGGAGGCGGGCATTGTCCTCACGGGGACCGAGGTGAAATCGATGCGCCTGAAGAAGGTCAGCGTCAATGAGTCCTACGCGAGGATCCGGAACGGTGAGGCCTATATCGTGGGAATGAACATCGCCCACTACGAAATGGGCAACCGCTTCAACCACGAACCTGACCGCGAGCGGAAACTCCTGCTTCACAAAAAGGAGATAAAATGGCTCACGGGAAAACTCAAGGAGAAAGGGTTCACCCTTGTGCCGCTCAAGGTGTATTTCAAAAATGGAAAAATCAAGGTGCTCCTGGGGCTGGGTAGAGGCAAGGCACAGTACGATAAACGGAAAACAATCCAGAAACGGGACGCAGACCGGGAAATCCAGCGCGCCCTGAAGAACCGGTGAGGGCCCCTTCACCGCCGCAGCTTAAAAATACCGCATGATCCCCACCGCGAGCTGTCCGGAATACGCATAATACCCCGGAAACGACTGCGACACCGCCGCATCAAATAAAAGATGGTACGTCCGGGTAACCTGCACCATGGCGCCGAGGTGCACACTGACATGGGCCATGAGCTCCGCGTCACTGAGGCTGATGGTGTCATTATTGTATTCATCCCGGCCATAATCCCGCTCAATATGGAGCCCTCCGCGCACCCCCCAGTAAAAAACCCTGGGCACAATGAAAAACACCGTCTTCCCGCCGAGGATGATTGAGGATATGTTGGACGTATTTTCCGGGTCCAGATGGAAGGAGGCGGTAAACCCCGCGAGATATCCGCGCCGTGTCTGCACACCGGCTTCAAGCCACGGCGATACAATGGTTCCGTGGTATGGGGGTGTTTCCCTGTAGGAGTCGCGGTATGACCCGCCGGCCCCCACAATGGAGTAAAACCGCGTGGCCCCGGGGGCTGAGGCAGGCATGGTCCACAGGAAACAGAAAACCGCTGCCGTAATCGCCGCCCCCCTCAGGGTCCCTTTCATGGAAATCATTTGCATCATCATCTCAGTGCGTGAAAATATCTAACAAACATTCACGTCATACTACCCGGTATTTTTCCGCATTGCAATTCTTTTACGCCACGTATTACGAATACTTTACTGTTGATTGGGTTTGAAAAATCAAAAACAGATTGATTTTTTCCAGTTCAATGCTAAATGTATTATGAGGTCCACAATGAAAAAATTTTTAATCGTAATAGAAAAAGCTGAAAGTAACTATTCCGCATATTCTCCAGATCTTCCGGGATGTATTGCTACAGGATCTACTATTGAAGAAACTGAAAGGAATATGTATGAAGCTATAGAATTTCATGTGGAAGGGCTGGTAGAAGATAATATTCCTGTTCCAGAATCTACTTCAGTCGCTGAATATGTGGTGCTTCAGTAGAATATTTATTGTGTAAAGCATTTTCGCGTAAAAAAGAAGGGTAATTGATAAAACAAGTGCCTTTTAAAGTCAGTTCAGCATAAAAGTTATCTGTGGGATGTTTCAACACGTGTCTTAATATGGTCACAATACTTGCACTTCAGGGTCACCCTGATCTTTGTCTCCTTAATAGTCTTCCTGACCCACCGCTCATTTTCATAGACACGTTTTGTTACATAGCCGGAGGAGAGGACCTCCCGCTTCTGCTCTTTCAGGGCGAAGAATTTCCCGCAGGAGGGACACCTGTAGGAAAAAAGGATCACGAGAAATACACCAACGGCACATGCCGCAAGCCCCCCGATAACCAGCACCTTTTTACCGGAAAATGTATTCAATACGATATACCCCGTACGTCATTCAGAGAAACGCCCCCATGGCAATCACACAACGGCAACAGGACTTATATTATTTTGATGATTACAATTACCACCAGAACTACAAGCAGAACATAGAGCATATGCCCCTCCTGATAATCAGTAATAACAGTATTATAACACGTCTATCCAACGGGTCAAACAGTTTTTCATGGTGACAGGCCTCCGCCGGTTCCCCAAATTATGTTTCTTGTTATATCACATTTTCTAAAATATATTTCATTATAAAAAATCTCATTTCCCTCTTGACTTCACACATCAACACGTGTATACTTATACACATAAAAAAAGGGGGAATGTTATGCCTACAAACCTGGCAATCGATGATAATCTTTTAAAAGATGCACTAAAAATCGGCGGTCTAAAAACAAAAAAGGATACAGTGACATTAGCATTAAAAGAATTCATTCAAAGAAGAAAACAACAGGAAATAATTGAACTTTTCGGGACAATAGACTATGATGAAAATTATGATTACAAAAAATCAAGAAACCGCACATGAAAGTATTGATTGATTCGTCAATCTGGTCACTTGCGCTACGAAGAAAAACAGTGCAAAATAAAATAATTGTCCGGGAACTGCATGAACTTATCAATGAATTTAGAGTAATCATAATTGGCCCCATAAGACAGGAAATATTATCTGGAATATCTGATTCCAGAATATTTAAAAGTCTAAAAGAAAAACTTAAAGCATTTGAAGATTTTAAACTCAGAACAGAAGATTATGAGTTTGCAGCTGAATTATATAACTCCTGTAGAAAAAAAGGAGTTCAGGGATCACATACTGACTTTTTAATTTGCGCAGTTAGCATTTTGAATAAGTACCCAATATTCACTACAGATAAAGATTTTGATAATTATAAAAATTTTATAGATATAGAACTCTATAAAATTCGTGATAATTGAAATTTTCAAATAAATGCCGCACACCAATAATCCCCTGAACCGCTCATGTCAATATGGCTGCCGCCTTATTCACTGAAAAGAAAACGTATTGTCGCTTCACACCCTCCCTGCGGGGGAGGACGGGAGGGGCCGTCACCTGCATAGAAATTACCTGTTAAAATTGTTATGTCACATTTTCTAATGTGACATAAAATATATTTGACAATTGACGGCATTTAATTAATATATGACATGGAGTAATATCTGAACATTATTAATTTTCTAAATACGGGACCTTCAGGAAAATTGCATCCCATGTGCAGGACCTGATTTTGATATGGCAGTGAGGCGGCGGTTCAGCGCTTCGCCCCTGCGCCTCCCCTGCATTGTATGCAATGTGCCGTACCCGATTAACGTTCTGGAGAAAGCGAGATGATCCTTAATATTATCACCTTTGTTTCCTGTCTGGCAATGCTGCTCCTGTTCAGGAGAATGGACCGTTCAAATCATAAGATGATAAAACTGAAACGGTACGCCGACAAGGTGTCCAATGACTTCAAAAAGTTTGCCGACGTAGAAAAGCGGCGGTACAACGATGCCACCATAGAAATGGACATCCTCATCAAAAAAGGCACCGCCCTTATGTCGGGAATGAAGGATTCCGCCGCGGAAATTGAGGCAAAACTCAAGGGTCTCCATGTGGAGAAATCGAACCTCGGCAGGGTTGAGGAGGACCTCAAGGTCATTTCAGCAGCCGCCAAGGATGTCAATAAACAGATTGAATTTATCGGCGCTGCCCGCGCGGACTTCTCCGACATGACAAAAAAAGTGCATTTTCTCACTGAGGCGGTAGCGCACCTCGAACGGGAAAATGTGTCACTCGTCAACTCCTTTAACGACAAAGTGCGTGAACGTTCACGTGAGCTTTCAGAGGAAGTGACAATCCAGGTAAATAAAATCAAGGAATCGGTGAGAGACAAGGAGGAGAAGATCCTTCATACCTCCCGTGAGCAGATTGAAAATCTTGCAGGCAGCTTTTCAGATGCCCTTACCGCCATGGAACAACGCGTAACCGACACAGGGGACGCGCTGCTTGACACGATCCGTCAGAAAATTGAGTCAATAAACAAATCCACAGACGCCATTGAGGCCCGTGTGGAAACTTCCGAACGCAAAGTGTACACCGAACTCGGAACAAAGATCACCAGCATTGAGCGGACCATTGAAGAGTTCGAAGAGGAACTCCAGAATAACAGGGAACTCGCAATCGCCCAGGCAAGAAACGAGGTATCAACGCTGGACAATCAGATTGTATCGCTCGGCCGCAACCTCACGGACCTTGAAAGCAGCGTCTTCACAGAAATCAAATCGAAATCAAACGAAATAAAGAAGGAAATCGGTGAATCGATCAGCGAGTTCAGCGAACTGAAGGGTTCCCTGTTCGAGCAGCTTGAGGGCGATATAAACAAAGTATACAGTAAACTGAAATCAGTTGAAGACAATATCGACCAGTCAAAATCAAAACTCATAACCTCCTTTGAAGAGGAAGTCAACAAGATCCGGACAGAGCTTGATAACCTCAGCATCCATTCGATCTCCAAAAAAGACGAGATCATCAAAGCCACCAGGAAGGAAGCGGAGGACCTCCGGGAGAAAATCGACGAATTCACCGAGCGGTATCACGATATGGAAGCACGGATGGATTATTTCGAACGCCAGTTCAGCGATTCCCTGGAAACACGGATGGAAAAAGCCAATACCGACTTTACCGGCATGGTTGACCGCCTTGAGGAAATACGGGGTGAAATCCTCCGTTACGAGGAAAGCCAGCAGATTTTCACCCGCACCGACGAGCTGATGTACCAGGTAAATGAAGCAGTGCAGAGCATGAACACGATACTGCAGCAGTCGAAACAGGAAGCCCGGGGGCTGGAAAAATTCATGGACGATATTGAAAAGGTCAAGGACATACGGAAAGCAGTGGAACGTGAATTGAAGATTTTCGAATCACGGAAAGACAAACTCCTGAGCTTCGAGAATGAGATTAAACAGCTTATCGGGCTCACTGATACCGTATTCAATAAAGCGGAAAAACTTGAGGAAAACGCCTCGAAGATTGACCAGGTCAACTTCAGGATCAACGCCCTCGCGGAAAGCTACACGAATCTTGAAGGAAGAATTTCCGAGCTCAACGAATACGAAGATACTATTGTGAAGAACCTTGAGTCAGTGAACAAGGCTGACCTGTATATTTCTTCAATTGACGGCAGGATAAAGACAATTCAGAAAATAATGGAGAAATCCGACAAACGCAGCGAGAAGCTGACGCAGTACCTCCAGGCGATTGAGGAAAAGACCCTTATGCTGAAATCCAAGGAACAGGAAATCACTGAGGTGAAGGACAAATTCACCGAACTTGAGGGACTTTCCGAACACATGGAAAAGAAAATCGACCAGATCCACGCCATGTTCCATAAACTTGAAAGTATGCGCTCTGAAGTCGACAAAACCGACAACAGGCTTCAAACCATGTTTGACGAAACAGACAGGAAAATGAAACAGTTCGCCGACTTCCTCCAGGCGGTTGACAACAACAGCCCCATCGCACGACAGATAAAGGGTGATGTAAACCTCGGGAAGAATGTCAATGACGGCACAATAAAAGTAGTGCGAGAACTCTCCGGCAAGGGATGGTCTTCAAACGAAATAGCGAAAAAGCTGATGATGGATGAGAACTCTGTCAGGTTTATTGTGAATACGACATCACTGTAATAGGAAAGGCATTTCCGGAATGAAGGGGACAGGACACCTGCCATGAATGAATATCTTAAACTCATCGGATTTTTTAACGGATTCACTGACGAGGAGCTTGATGTGGTAACCGGCATTATCGAGGTTATCACCACCGGCGACATGGAAATGGTCCTCAGGGAAAACGAGGACCCGAAGGGGCTTTACTTCATAGTGAACGGTGATTTCGATGTGGTGAAGAAAATCAGCGCCAATACATATAAACGCCTTCAACAGCTCAACCGCGGGGATTTCTTCGGTGAGATGTCCATCCTCAATGAAGAAAAACTCTCAGCTTCGGTAGTGTGCCGCAGCAAGGGGACCCTCATTTTTATTTCAAAGGAATCCTTCAACGAAATGTGTATACGCGACACACGCTTCTCACTGAAAATAATGAAAGAACTGGCTTCCGTTCTTGCTCAGAGGCTGCGGCACATGAACCTGAAATACGGTATGTCCGTGGCCCAGCTCGATTCGAAAGCCGGCATATCATAACGCATCACATATCAATTCTGCTGCTTTATCTGCTCCCGTATTTCCTTCATGATCTGTTCGTCTGAAAGTTTCTTCTGCAGCACCACACGGTACAGGACATCAAAACGCGTCGGGTGCACCACTTTCTTCGGAAATGAAAAATTCCAGCGCTGGATATCCTCAAGGAGTATCTGGTCAATCTCCATCAGAAATGTGGGTTTTACGGGACGTATTTTCATAAGCTTTCCGGAATCAGGATACAGCCATACCCTCATTATGGACTCACGTGCCTCATTGAACTTGTCATAGGCCCCGATGGAACTGCACATATATTTATCGCCCCCGGCATCGGCAATTTTCGCGATTGTCGAATCATATCTTCTCTGCATCACGACATATTTGTCTGACGTAAAAAGGACGCGAAACGCCTCCCCTCCCTTTGCTTCGGGATCAAGAAATTTCTCATTTTCAATCTGAAGGGGAGTCCGGGTATCAACACGGGGCGCGGAAGATGAGCAATGCAGTGAACAATACACCGCAATACTCAGGATGCACAACAATATCATACCGTTACTTTTACCTGCACGCATACACAATTCTCCATAGTATTCTTAACATTAATATAATATCACAAAAAAGCCGTAAAAAAGAACAGTCGCCGTAACTCCGGCGACATGCCTGTTTTATCCGATAATAAAAAATATACTTGATATTATTTTAACCGAAGTTGATATTTTCAAGACTTTTTTGATTGGACGGTACATTTTTCTCTTTTTATACATAATAAAAGATCGTGTCCGGTCGATACCGGCTGGCTGAATTCACACACAGCGGATACCTCAATGGAAGAATTTGTAACAAACATCATACATATGCTTCTCCCGGCGGGAGATATATACCTTTATATCTTTTTATTTCTCAGCGCCATAATTGAAAACCTGTTTCCCCCGATACCGGGAGATACCATTACGGCTTTCGGCGCATTCCTTGTGGGAACAGGGCGCCTCCAGTACTGGATTGTGTATATCGTCACAACCCTTGGAAGTGTACTCGGCTTCATGGCGCTTTTTTTCCTTGGACGGTATCTGGGAAAGGAGTTTTTCATGAAAAAGAACTACTCCTTCTTTTCCTCCCAAAGCATACTGGATGCTGAATCATGGTTTCAGAAATACGGCCATATTGTCGTGCTGGCGAACAGGTTCCTTCCCGGAATTCGGTCGGTCATATCCATTGTTTCAGGAATATCCCTCCTTTCACCTGTAAAAGTTTTTCTCTATGCCCTTGTCAGCGCTTCAGTGTGGAACCTTATATGGATCCAGGCGGGATACACGCTCGGCAACAACTGGGAAACAGTAAAAAACAAACTGGCCGAAATACTTCGGAGCTACAACATTGCCGCGACTATATTCATGGCTACCGCCATCCTCATCTTCCTCCTCTACAAAAGAAGAAAAAAACGCGCCGATAGCAATAGTAATTAATCAGATACGTTCCTTTTTGTTTGACGTGTACATGTTTTTTCATTATCATTATAGATAGCATTTTGATCATCATATATATCAATTGTACATGTACTATTATGAGTGAAAAAATACTACAGGGAATACAAGAGGCCGAAAAAAAAGCAGCTGAAATACTATATCTTGCTGAAACAGAATCCCAGGCAGTGATAAAAGAAATCCATGTAAAATACCGCGCACGGATTGACACATTTGAAAACAGTATAAAGCAGGAAAGGGACGAAGTCCTGAAAAAGGCCGCAGCGGACTCAATGAACACCCGGGACCATGAGCTGCATCAGAGAGACATTACAGACATTAAGGCAGCGGCCGAAGGAAACAGCGAAAAAGCAATAACTCAATTGATTAAATTTTTTCTGGAATAAGGTTCAGATATGGGACTCTGCAGAATGGCGAAAGTCTTACTTGCAGGACATATATCAGAATTTGAACCATTCATAGAGGAACTCCAGTTTGCCTCTATTATCCACCTTGTCCCCGTAACTCCCTCCACTGCTTCTGCCGGAACAGCATCGGTTAAAGGTGCCGGTGAAACATCACATGCGGAATTACACCGGGAACTCCTTGATACGAAAACGTTTCTGCTGAAAAACACACCCGGAAAGGGTATGATAGAGGAGCTCCTTACACCACGGCAAGTCCTTACATCGTCTGATTTTACACAGATCCCGTCTCTTTTCAATCCTTCCGGCATACTGCAGCAATCCAGGGAACTGCAGAACCGGAGAATCGCCCTTGAAGAGGAGAGAAACGCCCTCAGCGAAGAAAAGGTACTTCTTTCCCCCCTCTGCGAGATACCAACTGTAGTATACCGGGAACTAAAAACAGCCCATACAAACATTGTCACCATCATCTGTGATCCCGGTTCATTCAATGCCGTCTCTGACAATGAATTGCTCTATACGGAAATACTTGCACGGCATGAAGATACTGTAATTGCATCAGTCGCAGTGCACATCGATAACCTTCCCGAACTTGAAGCATTTCTCGCGGGGAACACCATACGGCTGGTGGAGGTGAAAGAACCCGATACCCCTCCCGCGGAACGGTACCGTTTCATTGAAACACGTATTGACGCAATTGACGCGGAGCTCGATTCTGTTGCTGCAGAGATCAGTGTATGCGGGGATAATATTGATACCATTAATACTCTTATCGATTATTATGAAACGATGGAGATCCGAAGTACCGTATTTGAGTACTGGTCATCGACAGAGAACACCTTCCTCATCCAGGGCTGGATTAAGCTGGATGATTTTCCGGCATGTTCTGAAATGGTCTCACGATATTCCACCATACTGTTTGAAGAAATTCCCCGCGGTGAAGACGAGTCCCCTCCCGTGGCATTCACCAATCCGGGGGTGTTCTCACCGTTTCAGCTGATTACCCGTCTCTACAGTTTTCCCTCATCCGGGACCTTTGATCCGAGCATTGTGTTGTCCTTTTTTTTCGTGATTTTCTTCGGGCTCTGCCTGACGGACGCGGGGTACGGCGTGGTGCTGGCCATTGCGGCACTCCTGGGACTGTGGAAATTCAGGCACGGCAGGGAGCTCCTGTGGATCATTTTCTGGGGCTCCCTTGGTACTATCGGGGCAGGCCTCATTACCGGCGGCATATTCGGAGACCTTTTCCGGTCGGAAAACCCCTTTGTATCGCTCCCCCTTATGTCGTCGATGAGGGATTCGGTGATGATATTTGATCCCATGAAAAACCCGATGTCCTTTTTCAGGCTTGTACTGCTCCTCGGGGTAATACAGGTCCTCACAGGGCTTCTCATCGGTGTGATATCGACGGCACGGAGAGGGTCTGTCATGGATGCCCTTTTTGATTACGGCACATGGTTTGTACTGTTACTGTCATTCCTGACGGTCCTCTTTTCAACGGAGGTCTGCGTCACATTGTCCCTCATCGCGGGCCGGACCCCTCCCCTCCCGGGAACGTTCACATATCCCGCGTTCATCATTATCGCCGTTATATCGGTGTTCATTGTACTGTTCTCCGCGAGGAACGAGAAATCCCTCTTTTTCAGGTTCTTTATCGGGTTCCTGAACCTCCTTGTGCTGAGCGGCATATTCTCCTACATGGGGGACATCCTTTCATATATCAGGCTCATGGCCCTGGGAATGGTTACCGCGGGTATCGGCATGGCGGTCAATACAATAGCTTTCATGATGTATGATATTCCGGTTGCGGGGATGGTACTGGCTGCAGCGGTGCTTATCGCCGGGCACCTGTTCAATATGCTCATCAATATCCTTGGGGGGTTTGTGCACACCCTCCGCCTGCAGTATGTGGAATTCTTTTCCAAATTTTTCATAGGAGGCGGGAAGCCCTTTATGCCCTTTACATACAGCAGCACGCATACAATACTACAGCAGTCAAGGAGTTAGGTATGGAAACCGGAATTGGTTTGGCAATAGCAATTGCCGGCGCGGCATCCGCAATCATTCTTGCGGGAATTGGTTCCGCGATAGGTATAGGAATCGCGGGACAGGCCGCGGCAGGTGTACTCCGTGAAGATCCGGAAAAATTCGGCAGCCTCTTCATCCTTGTGGTGCTTCCCGGAACACAGGGTTTTTACGGTTTCATCGCGGCGTTTCTCGTAATAATAAAGCTCGGGTTTCTCGGGGGAACGGCCTTTTATCCGGGGCCGTGGCAGGGACTGCAGATTTTTCTTGCGTGCCTTCCCATCGCCTTTACCGGAATTTTCTCCGCCATACACCAGGGACGGGTCTGTACCGCGGGGGTTCAGCTTGTGGCAAAACAGGGCGATCAGGGCATGAAGGCGGTCATTTACGCCGCCATGGTTGAAACGTACGCGGTCCTCGGGCTGCTGATATCATTTTTCCTTCTTAACGGGATCAAACTGTCATGATTACATACGCGGAATACAGTACCGGCGCACCATGGGCCATCCATAGAAAGCACAGGGGCATATCCCTATGAACCGGCTTGAAGAAAAAATAATTCATGACGCGGAAAACCGTGCAGAGGAAATACGGGAGAAGGGAAAACAGGATGCAGCGCACATAAGTGTTTCCTACGAGGAAAAACTTCAGCAACTGACCCTTGAAAAGGAAAAGGAACTGGAGACACTATATACCAATGAAGTCACCCGAAGGAAAGTTCTTTATTCACTTGAAGACAGCAGAGATGTCCTTGCACAAAAAATCAGCTGCATTGAAGAGGTTATTGAAAGCGCCGCCAGCCGTATACTGACAACTGACACACTGTTCCAGCACATGGTCCGCAAAGCTGTCCGCCTGGGAACTGTTGACGGCACCGAAATTCTGTATTTCTCTCCCCGGCATGAATCCCTGTTCAAAGGGGAATTTTCCGATTCACTCCATGCTATTGCTGCGGAAAAAACCGGATCACCGGCATCACTGGAGATGCGGCGCGACGATACGATACGGGAGGGGGGCATCATACTGAAAGGCAGCCGAAGAGAACTGAACGCGACGAAACAGGCCATCATTCAGGAACTCCGTGAGAAGTATATCACGAATACCGCCGCCATTCTGTTTCCCGGGGAAGGTACCACGCCATGAACCGGCCTTCATTTGACAGCAGGTACGCCTTTATCAGCAGCGCGGTACGTGCCCTCGAGACGGGACTTTTCAGGTCACCTGACATTGACCTGCTGCTGAAAACGTCATCATCTGAAGAGACGCTGGAACTGCTGGTTCGGATATCACCGGCATACAGCGGCGACGCCGAGGGCTTCGCGGCGGTACGCCGGTTCCCGGAACGTCATAACGCACTTTTCCGGTTTCTCGATCTATATGCACCCCGCCGTGAAACGGAATTATTTTTCAGGTCACCTCACGACTACAACAATCTGAAAGCCCTCATCCGTTATAACATATTCAGCCCCCCCGTGGAACCGGAGTTGTCCGATTTTGGTTCAATTGACGCGGAATCGCTGAAGAATATTATTTTCGAAGAAGCCTATGATATCCTTCCGCCGGAAATGGAGACCGCTGCGGTGAACGCAATTTTCATGTACTATGAAAACCGTCACCCCGTTATAATTGATCTTGTGATTGATGCAGCACTCATGGAGCACCTCACCGGACTGGCCGCACAGTCCGGGAGCCCCCTCCTGTCCCGTTACATGGAGCTGCGCGCGGACCTGACAAACATCCATACCATTCTCCGCGCAGGAAGCACAATCAGTGATCCCTCTATCATACCGCTGCTGCACCTTCCCGGGGGGACGGTCACATCCCAGGAGGTTGCGTTAATCCGGAATGATAGTGAAGCCATTGCCGCTCTTCTTCATAGAATGGACCTCCCCGCCGCCGCAAAGGCTGTTACCGAATACCGCGAATACCCCGGCGCTGTTGAACGGGAGATCGACAATGCCCTGACACAATTTCTGCGGCAGACACTGTACTACATCAGTTCAGTAGAAACCGTGTTCGCCTACTGTTATGCCGTTGAACTTGAAATGAAGATCCTCCGCACAGTCCTTCTCGGAAAAGCGGCGGGGATTGATGAAGCAGCAATAAGGAGGTCTATTCCGGAGCCCTTTTCCGGATAAACACCATGGGAAAGGGAGATGAAAAAATCGCTGTTGTCGGGACACAGGAGGAGGTGCTGCCCTTTTTCTCCGTGGGGGCCCTTGTCCGTATCGCGGAAGATACTGCATCCGCACGGGATGCGGTGACTGAACTCGCGGCGTCAGGAATCCCGGTCATTATCGTGTCCGACGCGTATCTCCGGGAGATGAACGACATCCTGGATACCTACAGCGTTGCCGCGACGCCATGCATCACGTCACTCCCCGGGAAAACAGGTGAATCCCGTTTCACCCGGGAATATATCAGCATGCTTGTGAAACGCGCCGTGGGCATTGACCTCCGGGAAATACAGAATGAGTAGGAGACAATGAGAAAAGGGATTATCACAAAAGTCTCGGGACCGCTGATCGTCGCGGAAAAGATGAGCGGCTCGCGCATGTATGATGTGGTCCGCGTGGGGGGAAAGGCCCTGGTGGGGGAGATCATTGAGCTGAAGGAGGACACCGCCTCCATCCAGGTATACGAGGAGACCGCGGGGATCGGCCCCGGGGAGGAAATTCTCTGTACCGATATGCCTCTTTCCGTAGAGCTGGGGCCGGGACTCATTGAAGCAATTTTCGACGGGATACAGCGCCCCCTTGACAAACTCATGAAGGTCGCAGGGGACTACATACCCAGGGGGATTGATCTCCCGGCACTGGACAGAGATTCCATGTGGCATTTCGTCCCCGCCGCAGGGCCGGGGGATTCCGTCATTGCAGGTGATATTATCGGCACCGTACAGGAATCGGACCTTGTGACGCACCGCATAATGGTCCCCTACGGCATGGAAGGAGTTATCGCGGAGATCAGTGAGGGTGATTTTACTGTGACCGATACGGTATGCACCATTGACGATAACGGCACCCGCCGGGACATTCCGATGATGCAGATCTGGCCCGTGCGCATCCCCCGCCCATACATGAAAAAACTTCCCCCGGAAAAAATTCTCACCACGGGACAGCGCGTGATCGATACGTTTTTTCCCGTGGCGAAAGGGGGGACCGCCTGCATACCGGGGCCATTCGGTTCGGGAAAAACCGTGGTGCAGCACCAGCTCGCAAAATGGACAGATGCCGACATCATCGTGTATATCGGCTGCGGTGAACGGGGCAACGAGATGACCGACGTCCTCCAGGAATTTC
>ERZ795048.2075-NODE-2075-length-16686-cov-9.968613_pt1 | contig 16686 bp, 13 predicted proteins | sample MGYA00375132_ERZ795048 | MGnify/ENA primary metagenome ERZ795048 (study PRJEB30177, sample SAMN05720225) | activated sludge metagenome | isolation source: Anaerobic digester | place: Hong Kong | collected 2014-12-17 ...
TGTCGATGATCGCGCCGAGACCGCCGAGGCCATAGCCGAGCAGGCTGGCCAGCAGCGCCGGGCGGATCAGCGGGTGATACTGGCCCTTGTTGAATACGTAGACCGTGACCGCCAGCGCATATCCGCCGCAGGCCAGCGCGGTACCGACAACGATGTCGTACACCACCCAGATGCCCCACGGGAACCCGCCGTTGAGGTTGGTGACCGCGCCCATACCGTTGATAAAGCGATCCGCCAGGTAGTAAAGGCCGATCAGCGCGAGCACCCCGAGAAACACGAACGGCAGCGTGACGACGCGGCGTCCGAGCGGTTGATAGTGACTCATACGTCGTCTCCCTCATCGTCCGTATTGCGTTTGACCAGCCAGGTCAGCCCGCCGAGTACCACGGCCGGCAGCGCCATGTAGCTGTACAGCGTGTGTTGCACGCCCTCGGAGATCGATACGTGTGAACGCTCGCCGAGTGGCGGCATGCCGAGCCTGTCGAACGGGATCGACGAGATATGCATCACGTTGGTGCCACCCGCCTCTTTCTCGCCCCACACGTGCTGCTGGTAGTGCGGCACGGCCTTTTCGTGGTGACTTGACGGCTGGCGCACATCCCCACGTGGGTAGTTGTAGATCTCGCCCGGCCGCAACTGCATGCGGCGCTTGGCCTCTTCGAGCAGCGCCGTGCGCGAGCCGAACAGGGTGGCACCGGTCGGGCAGGCCTCGGCGCAGCCGGTCATGCCACCCTTGTCGATGCGCTCGACGCCCTTCTGGTTGCACATCTGGCACTTGTGCAACATGCCGAACGGATTGCCGTAGTCGAACTGCGGCACGTTGTAGGGGCAGCCGGTCATGCAGGTACGACAACCGATGCACGCCTCGGCATCGTAGGTGACGATGCCGGTGACCGGGTGCCGGATCAGCGCGGTGACCGGGCACACCGACACGCAGCCCGGGTCGACGCAGTGCATACAGCTGCGCTTCTCGAATGCAAAGCCGTCGGTCACGCTGTCCTTGGTGATCGGCTGGCCATTGGTGTAGACCTTGATCACGTTCAGCGTCTCGTGTGACAGGTCCCTGGCCGAGTCGTACTGCACGTCGTCGCCGAGTACCGTCGGTGGCATGTCGTTGACCTCTTTGCACGCCGAAACGCAGGCCTTGCAGCCGACGCACAGCGTCGAGTCGAACAGCATGCCGACCGCTTCGGGGGCCGGCGTGAGATTGGGTCGTGCGCTGGCGCCACCACTGCTCAATGCAGCTGCGGCACCGCCGAGCGACGCGCGAAGGAAATCTCTGCGATTCATCGTGCCTCCCCGGTTATTCCTGGTCCGCGTCCCGGTTGCCGAGCTTCCTGCCGGCCACCGCGCTGGCGCCGAGCGCCGCACCCACGGCCACGCCGGCGACTGCTGCGGTGGCGACCGTGGCGCTGCTGGCCCCCTCGCGGGCATCAATGGTCGGGAAGGCGTTCGGCGGCGTATGGGTCTTCACGTCCGACAGACTGAACAAGGCCTTGTGGAAACCGGTCCCCTGCTCCGAACAGCCGAAGCAGGGATGGCCGACACCGATCGGCCAGACACCGCCACCGACGTTGTTGAATTCAAGACTCGGGCAGTTGTTGTAGGTCTCCGGCCCCTTGCAGCCGAGCTTGTACAGGCAGTAGCCCTTGCGGTGCCCCTCGTCGCCGAACTCGGTGGCAAAGCGCCCGGCGTCGAAATGCGGACGGCGATAACAGTTTTCGTGGATCAGGCGACCATAGGCCCACTTCGGCCGACCCTTCTCATCGATCGGCGGCAGCTTGCCGTAGGTAACGAAGAACAGCACCGTGCCAATGAAATTGGCCGGGTTGGGCGGACAGCCCGGGATCGTGACCACGGTCTTGTCGGTAAGGAACTGCGGCGCACCAACAGCCCCGGTCGGATTGGGCGAGGCAGACTGCACCCCGCCCCAGCTCGCGCAGGAACCGTAGGCGACGATAGCCGCCGCGTGCTCGGCCGCCTCGCGGGTCGCATCCGTCATGGTCTGGCCGCCGATCTTGCAGAAGATGCCGTTCTGCGCCAGCGGGATCGCACCTTCGACCACCAGCAGGTACTTGCCCTTGTGTTCCTGCATGGCGTGGCGCTTGATCTCCTCAACGCGGTGCCCGGCGCCGGCGTCCAGCGTCTGGTGATAGTCGAGGGAGATCAGGTCGAGGATCAGGTGTTCCAGGCTCGGCTGCTCAGAACGCAGCAGGGCCTCGGTCGGGCCGGTGCACTCCTGGCCGTGCAGCCAGATCACCGGGGGACGCTTCTTGCGGTCGGCCACTGCCTCGGCCATCGCGTAGGCCGCGTTGTTGCCGAGGCCGAGCGAAGCCGCGACCCCGGTACAGAATTTCAGGAAGGTACGGCGGGACACGCCCAACCGCGTCTCGATCGCCGAAAAGTCGAATTCGTTGTCCGCCATCTGTGACTCCCCCGGTCGCTGTCGGCCGGCACACGTGCGCGTGCCGAATGGGAGACAGGGCGCAATAACCACGCCAGAATTCGATTCTTGGTGTAAAACAATAACTTGAGCTATTCGCGGGCCACTGCCAGGCCCTCAGACTGCCAAGCTGGTAACCAACCCCGGGGCATATGTGCAAACCCATTGACCACCGCATGCCGGCATTCCGGCCTGAGCCAAAGGAACCCACTCGCAATGAATGAGACCGTGATCGGTGCAGACCACGAGTTCCACGACCGCGACTTCGCGCTCGCCTGGAGCGAACGATTCAGCCCCACGGCGCAGCGCCTCGAACTGTTCGAACTGGTACTCGGCGAACTGCGCGCCGCCATACCGGCGCATGGCCGTGTCGTCGAGCTCGGCATCGGCCCCGGATACCTGGCAAACCATATCCTTCAGGCCATGCCGGACATCAGCTACTGCGGCATCGATTTCTCCACCCCCATGCTCGACATCGCGCGCGCCCGGCTGGAGCGGTACGCATCGCGCATCACCTACCTGCAGGCCGACCTGGTCGATGATGACTGGCAGGAAGCGGTGGCCGGTCCGGTCGATGCCGTGATCTCGACCTGGGCACTGCACGACCTGGGGAGCCAGCAGAATGTACAGACCGTGTATGCGAAATCGGCGGGCGCGCTGCGCGGCCGCGGCATCCTGCTGAACGGTGATTTCATCCGCCCGGACGGCGCAACGCAGGTGTTCGAGGCCGGTCGCTTCGAAGTGGCCCGCCACCTGGAGCTGATGAGGCAGACGGGATTCAAGCACGCGAAATGCCTGGCGCTGCTGGAACACGACCTGGAATCGCCGACCTCGGCCAAGAACTATGCCTGCCTGAAGGCACTGCGACGCATGAACCCCTGAGAACCCCACCCGGATGAACAGGACCGCGAGCGAATTTGTCAGCCACCTCAGTGAAGTGTTCGAAGACTTCGGGCCGATCAGCGCACGACGCATGTTTGGCGGCTACGGCATCTACCACGGTGATCTGATGTTCGGGCTGGTCGCCGATGACGTGCTGTACCTGAAAGCGGATGCCTCATCGCAGCCCGAGTTTGCACGTCGCGACCTGCCGCCCTTTACCTATGTGAAGGCCGGCAAGACGATGAACATGTCCTATTTCGCGGCACCGGAAGAGATCTACGAGGACCGCACGGCGGCGAAGCGTTGGGCGGCTCTGGCCTATGAAGCGGCGTTGCGAAACCGGCCGAAACCCCGCCCGTAGGAGGCCAGCCCCTGGCCGATCCGCGGATACCGACCAACACGATAGCGGCACATCATCGGCGAGAGGGTTCGCCTCCTACAGGGTGTAACCCCAGGCATCTCGCAGGAGGCCAGCCCCTGGCCGATCCGCAAGGCTGCCGGCCACCAATCGCGACCTAGGGCTCACTGCGTTGACCCAGGCCGTAGCGATCCAGCTTGTTGCGCAGGCCGACCCGCGACAGCCCCAGCTCTTCAGCGGCACGGCTCTTGTTCCAGCGGTGCCGGATCAGGGTCTCGCGCAACACCCGCGCCTCCAGGGCCTCGACCCGGTCTTTGAGCGTCCCGTCGAGCCCGGCAAGCTGGTCTGTTGCGGCCTCTTCGGCACGCGGCGCGGCGCGCAGCACGCGCGGTGCGAGCAATGCCGCGTCGAGCACGGGCGCATCACTCATCACCAGCATGCGCTGGATCTCGTTGCGCAGCTCGCGCACATTGCCCGGCCAGTGGTAGTCACACAGGCATTGCATCGCCTCCCGGCTGAAACCGTCGCAGGGCTTGCCGAATGCGCGCGCCGCCTCGTCGAGCAGGCACTGACCGATCACCGGGATGTCACCGCGCCGCGCACGCAGCGGCGGCAGATGCAGGCGCACGCCTGCGAGGCGATAGTAGAGATCCTCGCGAAAACGTCCGGCGCGGATCTCCTGTTCGAGGTCACGGTTGGTCGCGGCGACCACACGGACATTCACGGTGCGGCGCTTGGCGCTGCCGACCGGACGCACCTCACCTTCCTGCAGCACACGCAGCAGTTTCATCTGGAAGGTCGGTGAGGTGTCACCGATCTCGTCGAGAAAAATGGTGCCGCCATCCGCCTGCTCGAACAACCCGATGTGGTCGGTGACGGCGCTGGTGAAGGCGCCGCGCTTGTGCCCGAACAACTCGCTCTCGAGCAGCTGGTCGGGCATCGCCGCGCAGTTCTCGGCGACGAACGGCTTCCCGGCACGATCACTGTTGTAGTGAATGGCGCGCGCGAACAGTTCCTTGCCGGTACCGGACTCACCATCGAGCAGCACGCTGATGTCATAAGGCGCGATCTGCGCGACCTGGTCACACACGGCGTTGATCGGGCTGTCCGGCGAACGCACGATGCCGTCCAGCCGATAACTGCGCTTGAGCACACTGCGCTGGCGGTCGAGCCGCTTCTCCAGGGTCGGGGTGGCAACCCGCATCTCCAGCGTCATCAGCGCATTTTCGCGCTGCAGACGATACAACTCGCAGGCATTGCGCACGACCAGCAACAGGTTGTCCGGGTGCCAGGGCTTGCTGATGAACTGGTAGATGCCGGCGCCGTTGATGCCGTCGATGATGTCGTCCGGATCCGTATAGCCGGAGATGATCATGCGCACCACCTCCGGCCATTGCTCACGCACCGTGGTCAGAAAGGCCACACCGGTCTGTTCCGGCATGCGCTGATCCGCCAGCACCGCCTGGATGCGCTCTGTCTCGAGCACGCCCAGTGCCTGCGCTGCGCTGCCCGCGGTGAATACCTCGAACTCCTCGTCGAGCGTGCGCGTCAGCGTCTGCAACGACAGCGCCTCGTCGTCGACGATCAGGATGCCGGGGCGCGCGGTTCCGGCCACTTACTCCACCTCGAGGTCTTTGATCTGCATCTGGTCACCGCTGACCACCTGCAGCTGGTAGCTGCCGCACTGCGGGCAGGCATCGAAACGCTGCTGGACTTCGACCTCGCAGCCACACGGCAGGCACCACGCGGTACCGGGCAGCTGGATGATCTCCAGTTCGGCGCCATCGGCCAGCGTGTCGCGGGTGACGGCGTCAAAACCGAAACGCATCGCCTCGATTTCCACCCCGGACAGGCGGCCGATCTCCAGGCGCACGCGGATCACGCGCTTGAACCCCTGACGCTGCGCCTCGTCCTCGATGATCTGCATGATCGATTCGCACAACGACATCTCATGCATCGCCGGTCACCTCTATGTGCGCCTCGACGCAGGGATCGATCGCATCGACCAGCAGGCGCGCCAGCTGCGGCAGACTACCGTCGACCGGCAGGCTCAGCAGGCCCTGCGCCAGGGCGCCGCCGGGATGGAAGTTCCACTCGGTCGGCGCCAGGATGCGATAGTCGGCGACCTTGCCGTCGGCGATCCGCAACCAGTGCACCAGGCGTCCGCGTGCGGCCTCGACCTGGGCGATACCGCTGCCATTGACCGGCGCCACGGCGGGTCCGGCGGCGGCCGGCGCGACCTCGTCGACCAGCCGGGTGATACGTTCGACGACGTCGGTCAGCTCGAACAGGCGCGCCAGCAGGCGTGGCAGCAGGGCATTGCCATAGGTCTGCTGGGCGGCAGCGACCGACGGGTTGTCGCACTGTCGCTGCAGCGCACCCGTCTCACACGGCACCCCTGACCATGACGGAGCGGCGACAAAGGCATCCGCCGAGTCGCCCGCGAGCAGGGCCGACAGCACTGAATCCCCGATCACCGGCATTGCCATCACCTCGCTGCCACCAAGACCCGCATATCCCCGCCCGATCACGCTGCCAAACATGCGCGGGGCGACGGCCTTGCCGCCCGCCACCCAGTGCGACAGCGCGTCATTACCCGGCATCGCCTGCCAGCGGGCAGACCAGCTGTCCGCCGGCTCGCCGAGGGCGCCGGCCAGCAGCCGCTGCAACTCATCGAGCAGTTGGGCCAGCACGCCACGATCGGGCAACAGCTCACCGCCGCCGGGACGAAAGGCGTCGCCGGCCGGGTACAGCGCCCTGCCCCACGCGGTGCGCATGCGCCCGAGGGCACCCAGCCCATCGACGCCCGGCGACATGTCCAGCCACGCAGACCAACCGAGCAGAATGCGGAACAGGTGCTCGCGCGCGGTCTCGGCGAGCAGCAGCAGTTCGCGCGCCAGCAGGTGGCGCGGGTCGGGTTGGATGTCCAACGCGTTTTCGCTCGCGGCGGTGGCCGCGCAGGCCTGGGCCGTGGCGCACACGCTGAAGATCATCGGCAGGGTCGCCAGGGCATGTTCGACCGGACGGCCGCGGAACAGGCGCTGCGCGACATCGAGATGACGGCTGGAGGAGACCGAGGCGGCATCGACGCGGCCACCGCGCGTGACCAGCTGGACGGTGATCGCCCCCGCCGGATTGGCGGCGCCTGTGCTCACGACCACGTCGTCCGCGCCCTCGGGAACTCCATTACCGCCGGGCAGGCCGACGATCCGCAGTTCAGCTGCCGCGGTTCCTGCGCGCCAGGAAGTACACGACGGCGGCCAGGCCAACGCTCACCAGCAGGTGCTCGATGCCCAGGTGCGGGTGCAGATGGGCCACCAGGTGTTCGCTCTGGTGGGCGGACGCCAGACCGCTGGCCAGACCCAGGAGTGGCGCAACAATCAGGACAACGGACGGTCGGATGGCTTTCATGACGGCAAATCCCGGGGCTGGGCCCGACAACGGGCGCGTGATCGATAGTGGTGCTTATCAGCTCCGTGGGGATGAGCAATGCCTGTGCCATCGGGATGAAACCTTTTATAAACCGCCAGTTAGCGAAAAATACCGGCCATCCCGGGCACGTCGACTGCAATCAGCGCTTGCAGTCTTTCCTGTAATTGGAAAGTAAGTTTGCGTTTCGTTGCCGCACGACGCAAGCCGTGCAGCGTCACCGACTCAATGCACGGTGCACACCATGCAGGGGTCGAACGAGCGCACGATATGCTGGGCCGCCAGCGGCGACGTCTCGCCGTCACGCAGCGGCGCGCCGACCAGCGCCTGTTCCAGCGCGCCCGGCACGCCACTGGCATCGCGCGGCGAGAAGTTCCAGGTGGTCGGGGCAATGATCTGATAGTTGGAGATCCGACCCTCGCGGATCGACACCCAGTGTCCCAGGCTGCCGCGCGCGGCCTCGACCAGACCAACGCCATCGGCGTTATCCGGCAGCACCGCCGTGTGGCAGAACGGCTCGCCCGGCACCAGGCCACGCACCCACCCCTCCATCGCGATCACCACTCGGGCGACCTCCAGCAGCCGCGCGACCACGCGGTTGCGCACATTGCCGCCACTGGTTGCGACCAGGTCGCGGACCAGCGGATGCCCGTCGACCACCTGCCGCGCCAGCGCACCGACCTCGACCACGGCCCCGTCGAGGCGCGGCGCCTTGCACCAGCTGTAGGCGTCTGCCTTGTCCGGCTCGGGCAGCGTGACGCCGCGACTGGGATGACGTGCGACATCACCGTGCATCCAGCTGCGTGACAGGTCCTCACCGATCAGCGCCGTATCGAGTGGCTGTGGACCGTGATGCCACAAGCCAGGTGCGAACAGGCGCTGGCCGTCGATCAGGTAGCTGCCGTAACTCATGAAGCGGTCACTGGCGCGGCCCAGCGCCTCCAGGCCGAGCGCGTCGGCGATGGCCAGGAAACGCCGCAGGTCGCTGCTGTGCGGCGGCGCCGCGGCCGCCCAGGCCGACAGTGCCGCGGCGCTGTCCAGCGCCACGATCGCTTCCAGGCGATCGCCGAAAGTCACCTGCTCGAGAAAACGCCGGAACCCCGCGATCTGCACCAGCAGGCGCAGGCACTCCTGCGCCTGCACCGGGCGCGTGCTGCCGCCGGGCTGCAGGCCCAGCGTATGCGGCCACTTGCCGGCCAAAAGCCCCATCAGGTGCAACCACTGGGCACGCGCGCCGATCGCCTCGCGCGGCGCGTCACCGGCTGTTGCGGTGAAGCGCTGCGCCAGGTCGGCATACCAAGGCTCCCGTGAATACGCCGCGCGCGCGAAGTCGGGCATGAAGAACAGATAGAAATGGGTGAAGTGATCAGCGACGTTCTCGGCCGCCAACACCAGGTTGGTCGCCAGGTCGCCGTTGCGCGGCATCGCCAGTCGCTGTGCGTCAGCCAACGCATAGGCCGCCGCCATCGACTGCGAAACCGAGCAGATGCCGCAGATGCGCGGTGCAATCACCAGGGCGTCGCGCGGGTCCTTGCCGGCCAGGATCTGCTCGAAACCGCGGTACAGCGGCGCGTTCACGTAGGCTGCAGCAACCCGGCCGGCATCGATGTCCAGCGTCACCTCGAGGTCGCCCTCGACGCGATTGAACGGGCCGACAACGATGCGTCTTCTGGCGTCGCTCATCGATACCTGGTGCTCTTGACCTTGGGTGTGATCCGCGCGTGATCCGACACTGCGTTGGTCTTCAGCCGCTCCGGCGTGGCTGCCTTGGACAGTGACGACAACGCGACGAACCACGCCTTGGGCATATCGGTCGGCAGGCCAACTGGTATCCCGGCGATCGACGGTGTGACGGTGAACGGGTGGCCCGGCTCCTCGAACTCCGGCGCTGTGCAGTTGATGCAGGCGTAGCCGCCACGGACGCACGAACCCTCGCCGTTCCACAGTCGCGTGTTGCAGTCGGCGTGTGCCTGGGTGCCAAGGCAGCCCATGTGCTCCATCAGGCAACCGAGTTGCGATGGCGCCTGTGCGCTGGCCTTGTACTCGTAGTACTCGTTGCGTGGGCAGCCGTGATGCACCAGTTGATCGGCAAAGCTGCGCGGGCGTTGCAGGGTGTCGAGATCGGCAGCATCGAAACCGGATTGGGCCAGCGCCAGCAGGGTCTCGAGTACCCAGTTCGGGTGCGTCGGGCAGCCGGCCACGTTGATCACCGGCAGCCCGGCAGCGGAGCGATAGGCGTCACCGAGCAGACCACCCGGATGACTGCCGTCGTATTGCAGGCCACAGGCATCGGCCGGATTCGAGCCACCGGCCGTGATGCCGCCGAACGCCGCACAGCTGCCCACCGCCAGGGTGTAGCGGCTGCGTTGCGCCAGGTCGCGCACCCAGTCGATCATCGGCCGCGCACTGCCGGCGAACATGTGAAAGCGCCCGCTGCCGAACGGTCCGCGCAGCATCGAGCCTTCGACACACAACACATCGACAGGCACATCGCCATCGACAATCCGCTGCAGCAGGGAAATCACCTCCTCGCCGCTCGCCTCGCTCAGCGCCGGGTGCCACAGCAGACGGATGCCACCGAGTTCGAGGGTACTGATCAGGTCCGGTGACTCGGCACACAACAGCGACATCGTGCAGCCACCGCAGCCGCCTGACTGCAGCCACAGCACGTCGAGCGTCTTGCTCATGATGCGCCCTCCATCGGCAACGACAGCGTGAACACCGCACCGCCCTGCCCATGGTTGGCGGCCGTCAGGTTGCCGCCGTGTTCGGTGACGATACCGTAACTGATCGACAGCCCCAGCCCCGTCCCCTGACCCAGCGGCTTGGTGGTGAAGAACGGATCGAACACGCGCACCAGGTCATCCGGCGCGATCCCGGCACCGTTGTCGCGGACACGTACCCTGGCCATGCCATCGGCCACATCGACCCGCACCTCGACACGCGGCCTGTCGACATCGCGCAGTGCATCGATCGCGTTCTGCACCAGGTTCATCAGTACCTGCTGCAACTGCCCGGGGTGGCCAGCAATCTGCAGCACCGGCGGGGCCTCGACATCGATCTGCAGGTCCTGGCGCGCACCCCTGGTCACCCAGTGCACGGCCGTGGCGACCACATGCACCAGGTCAAAACGAGAGCGTTCTCCGCTCTGCCCGGAGGAGAAGCGACGCAGATCCTGGACCAGGTCGCGCACGCGTTCGGCGCCCTGCAGGGTGCCGTCGAGCAGTGGTGCGATATCGGCGAGGATCTTCGGGACATGCAGCTCGTCACGCAGCTTCCGCACATCGTCGGGCAGGTCGGCCGCATCCACCGCGGCGAGATAGCGCGCCAGTCGTTCGCGATAACGCGCCAGCGCATGAACGTTGCCGTAGACGAAACTGATCGGGTTGTTCAGTTCGTGTGCCACACCGGCCACCAGGCGGCCCAGCGAGGCCATCTTTTCCGCATTGACCAGTTGCCGCTGCGCCTGCTGCAGTTCGCTGTGGGCGACGTGGAGGGCCTCGTAGGCACGCCGCAGCTCGCCGACCGGGCGGCCGATCAGGACCATGCCGACGCGCCGGCCGCGGGCGTCGTAGCGACAGGTGCAGTTCATCGCCAGCGGCATCTTTTCACCACGCCCGCACAGCGTGACCTCGCAGTCACCGACCGCGCCGATGCGGATCTTCTCGACCAGCTGTTCGGCCAGGGGCTGACAATCACTGCTCAGAAGTGTCTGAAACGCTCGCCCCTTCAGCGTCGCCTCGCTCTCGCCGGCCAGTGCCTCCATCGCCTTGTTGACCTGCTGGATGCGGCCCTTGGCATCGCACACGATGAGCACGTCGGTCATCGAGGCCAGGACGCTGGCAATGAACTGCTGGGCGGCTTCCAGCGAGCTGTTTTTCTCTTCCAGGTCGACCTGATAACGCACGAGATCGGCGTAGGTCTCATCCATCTTGCGGATGACCTCGATCCAGGCCGCATCCTGGGATGCGCGTGCCTCGGCCGCCAGGTCGGACGCGACCTCCTGCGACCGGCCGACAGGCCTGAACACGGGCAATACCTTGTCTTCGTTCATGGCTGGGCGACCCGATGTGCCTTGTACCGGTACAACTATACATGCACCCGAACGCGGCACACGGCCGCACGCGGTCGGGCACGACGCGACCCGCGACAAATATCCTGCCTATACTCACAATTCACAACTCAGGTACCCCTACGGATCGGCAGAGGCGGCAGACTGGCGTCGGTTTCGATCACCGACGACCGGGTACACGACGCACAGGACCCCGACCGTGATCGAACAACTCGTCCGTTATTGCAAAACCGCCCGCCCCGTTGGAATCGGCCTGCTGACCGGCGCCATGTTGGCGGCCACCGGCTGCAACGTGCTGCCGACGACCAGGCTTGACGCGCCCGCCGGCCCGGACCCGTCGCCCCCGGTCGCCGAAGACCCGTCGGCGCAGGCCGTCATCGGGCAGCTGCCGGCGCTGTTGCTCGCACGCCACGGCACGACCACCGGGTTTCGCTTCGAACCGGCACCAACAAGCGAAGTGACGATCGAGACGCATCCCAGGGTGGATGGCGAGATCACGTTCGACAACGACACCGGCATACTGCGTTACACACCCGCCGCCGGTGATCACGACGAATTCTCGCTGACCCTGCGTGCCCAGGGACAACAGGGACCGAGCACGCTGGGCACGCTCAACGTGGTGCCGGTTGCCGCCATCCCGGCCGAAACCCGTTTCATCGACAACGACCGGCCGGTACCGAAACTGCCGATCTACAACGACATCCGGATCTCCCCATCCAAAGACAAGCGCTGGTTCAATGGCGTGGAGAGGACGACCCGGGGAGTCACCGTGTCCGGTTTCGAGGTGCGCTTCGACCCGGCCGACAAGCACGCGGAGCTGAACCGTTTCACCGGCAGTGCCGACCTCCACCGGCTCGATATCGAGGCCGACAGCGTGATCATCCGCGGCACACTGCATCTGCCGCAGACCGAGGTACGGATCTCTGCACGCCGCCTGGTGTTTGAAGATGTCGATCCCGGCAACCCGGCGCGCATCGATACCTCACCCCTGGCGTGGCCAACGGGCGCCGGCGACGGCAACGCCCGTAACACGCCATCACCCGGCGAGCATGGCCTGCGCGCCGGCGACATCCACCTGGTACTCGATCAGTTGATCGCCGATGGCGGCACGCGGCTGGTGATGAACGGCGGCCCGGGCCAGGACCCGGAGCGTGGGCGCGACGGCGACGACGGAGACAGCGTGTCGTCGCGGACACACAAGGTCAACAACAGACGGTTCACCAATGTCGTCTATGTACAGACCCACCACGTACAGAGCTCTGCCACCGTACCGATCAGAGAGCCCGAACTGCGACCCAACGAGGATTTCAGCAGCAGCAGGCACCAGCCGACCAACGGCGCGAAAGGCGTGCCTGCGGGCCGACCGGGCGATGGCGGCCCAGGTGGCGACCTGGTCTGCAACAACCCCGAATGGCGGCACTATGCGCAGCAACTCGGGGGGACACCCGGTCAGGCCTTTGGACCCTATGACGGCGGCGCCGCCGGTCGACCGACGACCTGGCGCAAGATCCGCGAGAAGGTGGTGACGACCTACAGCAGCAACTCGCAACCGTTGACCACCACCTGGTTCGTCGAAGAGAAAAGCGGGCGGACGCGCGACGGTGCGGCGTCGGGGGCGGTGCTGCATGGCAACGCCGGCGCACCCGGCCAGGTGCGCAGCGAAGGGGGCCGCAAGACCTGGCTGACCACGAACCTGCTGCGCCTGGTGGTCGAGCGACTGCGTGATGTCTACCTCGCCGGCCGCTTCGACCATGCCCTCGCGCTGGTGCGCGAGTTCGGCCCGCTGAGCACGGACCTGGCCGCGGGTTCCGGCGATGTGGGACACGAACTGATCGCGCTGCGCCGCGAGTTGAACACCCTGTCGCACCGTCTCGCCGCCGGGCTCGACTACTTCGGCAACCCGCCGGGATGGGTGCCCAACCTCTCGGTCGAGGTCAACTACAGCGCATTCCAGCAGGAGATCGACAGCGCGATCCGGATGTACTACCTGAGCTATTGGTTGCACCGGCACTGGCGTGCACTCGAACACAAGACCGAGGCCCTCGACCGGCTGATCGCCCTGCAGCAGGACCAGATCGAGTCGCACCGCCGGCGCTACGCCAACGCCAGCGCACTGTTGCCGGTACTCGAGGCCGAGCAACGCCGGATCGACACCGAGTCCGCCTACTTCCTCGACAAGCTGCGGGCACGCGAACAGGTGCTGGCCGCGGATGCGACAGGCAATGTGCGACGCCGTGCGATCCTGCGCACGATCAACCTGCTGGGCGAGATAGTGGTGTCGCACAAGAAGCCGACCGCCTACGCGATCTTCGCGTCGGCATCCTCGCAGGACGTGGAGACCATTTTCGACCCCGACTCGCCGCTGAGCGGCGGCGATACCGTGCTGGATGCCTACCGCCGTGTCACCAGCGATGCGGAGATCATTGCGATCCGCAAGCAGCTGGGCGCGCTCGATCCGTCGACGGCGACCGATCCCGACGCCTACACCGGGGAGCTGCTGGCACTGGGCGACCGGCTCAGCGGTGCAACCCAGGCATCGCGCGACGCGTTTCTGAAAAACGCCATCGGCGACGACGAGGTCCACGCCGAGCTGCAGCGCCTGAAGGCGCAGGACGCCAGCTTCAATGACCTGGTCGACGACCTCACCCGTTTCCTCGCGCACAAACAGCTGTTCGCGGAAAAGACCGCGCAGGCGATCCAGGCACTGGAGACGACGACCGACGAGATCAGCACCGGCTGGCTGGCGGTCGACAGCCTGACGCGCGCACGCGACAACTGGAGCCCCACCCCGCCCGTCGCGGTACTGCAGGCAATCCGCTCGATCCGCGAGAAGGCACGTGAACGCCTTGTGCTGTACCAGTACTACCTGGCGAAGGCCTACGAGTACCGGATCCTCGAACCTTACCCGGGAGACTTCCGCAAGAACCGACTGTTCGAAAAATTGGCCAGTGATTTCGAGGCGGCCCCGGTGGGCAGACAGGACGATGGCCCGCCCGAACTGAGCGTCGACGGTGAGGACTTCAACACCCTGCGCACCATCTACCTCGACGAACTGCGTACCGTCGTGAGTGCGATCATCACAGGGCTCAACGAGGACCGGCCCGAACCCCTGGAGATCGTGCAGACGCTGCGCCTGACCGGGGATGAACTGGCGCGGCTGAACGACAGCAGCGAGGTCGCGATCAACCTGGCCGACCGCGGCCTGATCTCGGACAACGACGTGAACACCCGCATCGTCGACATCGAGGTGCTGGCGGCGCAATCGGCCTTCGTCGCCGAACCCGCCGCCGAAGGCCGCAGGCCGGTTTCCAACCTGCAGATCACCGCCGCCCCTGCAGGCGAGTCCATCCTGCGCTGGGGCAACAGCGAATACGCCTTCGATTACCGTCGTCGCCGCGGCGTGGCCCCTGTCCGCTGGGGCTACACCTGGGATGCAATCACCGGAACGGGCCGTCAGATCCAACGCAGCGACGACTCGCTGTCCCTGCTGACCCGCCTGCTGGACGATGGCGCCTCGGCACCGGTCAACCAGGCGCGCATCCGCTTTCTTCCAGGCGCTCGCGGCGACATCGTGTTGCGCAAAGAGGTGCGCCCGGTGGTCGAGGGTGAAGATATCCGTATCCAGGATCTCGCCCTGGCGATACGGCTGCAGCTGTATAAGACCTACCAGAGCAGGACGCTGTCACTGCAGGCGGACCACGGCGTGACCATCGCGGTCAGCCAGTCGGACCTGACCGGGCGTGCCAATGGCCGGGATCGCTTCCACCGCTTCTATTCGCCCGGCCAGCAGGTCACCGTGACGGTCCCGCCACAGGTTGGCGAGTACCGGTTCAGCGGTTGGTACGACGCGGCCGGCAGGCAGGTCGGCAGCAAGCCGGGCCTGGCAGTCACGGTGGACCAGCATCTCTCACGTCGGGCTCAATACACGGCCCCTGATCGGCTGTAAACACGGTGATGAAGTACCTGGCTCACCAGATCTGCCTGGTGCTTCTGGTCCTGGCATCGACCACCGGCGGCATTGCCCTGGCGGGGCCGGCTGAAACCATCGAGCTGACGTCTGGCTTCGAACTGCAGCTGCAACGGTATCCGGCCGACGGTCACGACCTGCTGATCTGGGTGCCCTCCGAGTACGGCATCCGCGATGGCAACATCCCTTTCGCAGAAACAGTCCAGCGACAGGGCATCGACTACTGGCTGGTCGATCTGCACGAATCGTACATGGCGCCGACCGGGCGTCATGCCTATGCGGACTTCGAGCCGGCGCACGTGAAGGAACTCATCGACCACGCAGTCGGCCAGGGCTGGCAGCGGATCTTTCTCGGCGGGGAAAGCCGCGGCGCCGCACTCGCCATGCAGGCCGCACGCCTTTGGCAGATCGAGAACCCCGGCAATACCGCGCTCATCGGGATGCTTTTCTACCACCCGAATCTCATCGATGGGTACACCGCGATCGGTGAGCTGGCGAGGTTTCGCCCGATCGCGCGGGAGACCAACCTGCCGGTCTACATATTCCAGCCGCAGTTCAACACCAAGTACCTGCACAGCCGCGAGCTGTCCGAGCAGCTGCAGATGGGAGGGTCGCCGGTCTACCTGCATTTCCTGCAGGGCGTCAGGGGCGGTTTTCACGTGCGTGACAGCGATCGCCTGAATGCACGCGAGACCGAAGAGCGTGGGCGGCTCGGTGAACGGATCGGCCGTGCGATGCACCTTCTCGCGCAGTCGCCTGCGCCTCCGCGCGCGGCGGAGCCGGCCGGCGAAACAGCGCCGGTTCCCGACGACGGCGGTGATAGCGGGGGTGGGGGCAACCTGGCGGCAGTCGCCCATGAGGTGCCCGCCACGCTGCGACTGCGCGATGACGACGACCGGATCGTGGATATTCAGGACCTCGACGGCGAAGTGGTGCTGGTCAATTTCTGGGCCACCTGGTGCGGGCCCTGCGTCAAGGAGATCGCCTCGCTGATGCGTCTTGTCGAGCATTTCGAGGGCGAGCCGTTTCGGGTGCTCGCGGTAAACATCAGCGAAGACAAGGCGCACGTCGCCGGATTTTTCGACACCCTGGACATCGAGCCGAATTTCCAGGTCGTGTACGACCACGACGGGAGTGCCGCGAAGCGCTGGCGCGTGTATGCGGTCCCATCGACCTACCTGCTCGACAGGCAGGGCCGGGTACGCTACGGCTATCGCGGCGCGCTGCAGTGGGACAAGGAAAGCGTGATCGAGACGGTCAACGGTTTGCTCGAATAGCACAAACTCATAGCTATCGACTATCTACACAATCGTAACAATTCATTTCATTAATGTCGGTGCGTCACCTAGCTTGTCTACGAGGACGACAGCCACCAACCGGCCGGCGGTCGCCAAGGTACACAACAGAGGAACCCGCCATGAGTGACAAACCTACCAAACTGACCACGACCAACGGCTGCCCTGTGGCCGACAACCAGAATGTGATGACCGCCGGACCACGCGGCCCGATGCTGTTGCAGGATTTCTGGTTTCTGG
>ERZ795048.2076-NODE-2076-length-16684-cov-5.429310_pt1 | contig 16684 bp, 12 predicted proteins | sample MGYA00375132_ERZ795048 | MGnify/ENA primary metagenome ERZ795048 (study PRJEB30177, sample SAMN05720225) | activated sludge metagenome | isolation source: Anaerobic digester | place: Hong Kong | collected 2014-12-17 ...
CGAACAGTCCGTCCTTACCCTTGATGATCTTCAGCCCTCTGATTATGAAAGCGTTGTCGAAAGTAACATGAACGAAAGCTTTAAGCTTTTCCTCGTCCCTCAAATTTACTCTGATCTCGGTGATTTCCAATGTTTCCTCCGCTATACGTTTATGGCTTTAAGAAAGTATTTATCGTCAAGGAATTTTAGAGAATTATACAATTTGCCGGATGTTTTGAAGAATCCGAAAACTGTCGAGCCGCTGCCTGACATCGCGGTTAATTCCGCTCCTTCTTTGAGCAATATTTCTTTGATCCGTCCTATTTCAGGGTATTCTCTGAATACCGCGCTCTCAAAATCGTTCGTAAAACCCGCACGGGAACCGTTCAGATCGAACCCCGGTTTTGAGACCTCGGCAAATATAACACTGTCCTTTGTTTTTGTCAAGTTCAAATTAAGATTTTTATACGCCCACGGAGTGCTGATATGGATGTTGGGATAGACCAGCAGGACTGTTCCGTTCTTAAGTACAGGCGGGATCTGAGAAAGTATCTCTCCTTTGCCTTCCGCCCATGCGCACCCGCCCTTAATGAAGAACGGTACGTCGGCGCCTAATGAAAGCCCGATATGCTCAAGTTCACTGTCCTTCAAACCCAGATCCCACAGTCCGTTGAGGGCTTTTAGCACCGCCGCCGCGTCGGACGAGCCGCCGCCCAGTCCTGCGCCGATCGGGACATTTTTCCGCAGGTGTATTCTGCAGCCTTTCCCTGCAGGGAACTTTTCCTTAAGCAGTTCTGCAGCCTTAACGCAGATGTTATTGCCGTCATCGGGGATAGGGATACCTGAAGCGGAAAAATGAACGGTGCCGTCGTCAGCGGCATCGATCTCCAGTTCGTCGTAAAAAGGTATTTCCTGGAATATCGTTTCAAGTGTATGATATCCGTCCGGCAGTTTTCCGGTCACTCTCAGGTGAAGGTTGAGTTTGCAGTTGGCGTTAAACTTCATTTCTTCTTTCTCAGATCAATGATATCGATCCCTTCGTCCTTAATGAACCTGAATTTATCTTCTGCGGCTTCTTTATTTATCCTGACGCTGTCGAGTATGAACGTGGTCTTATTGTCGTCAAGGTCAAAATATTCGATCTCGTACGGCAGAAAATCGGAATTTACTTTAACTTTAAGTCTGTCGATGAACCTCTGTTCGTTCTTAGGCGAGATCAGATCAAGAAAATATACGGTCTTCCCGTCGTCTTTTTTCTCAAAATAGTCTTTCAGGTCATATTTATCCGCGAAATCGAAGAAAAGTTTGCCGGGAAGCATTGCGTCGTCGCTGTCTTTAATGTCCTCGATAAGCACCTGTTTGTTCTCGACCGAATATCTCCATACGGTCTTTCCGTTGCTTAAGACATAATCACCTTCCGGCATTTCAACTCTGAAGGAATCGTCGTTCTTCATATAGATCTTTCCGGACATCCTGCTTTCTTCCGCGGCCAGCTCCCAAATTTGAACCTGAGTGAAATCAGCCTCGAAAGACTTCATTTTTTTATAGTTATCCTTAATGTTCGATACGATTTTTTCTCCCGAAACCGCGAATGCTGAAAGTGAAAGTGTTAATAAAAGTATCAGAAAATTTCTCATGCCCGCTCCTTAATTTAGGGATTGTATAATAAGCATTTAAAGCGCTCATGTCAAATCTTAAACATTTTAGAATGATATTTGTTTAGAATTTTGTTATATTTAAAACGAATAAAATTTTGGAGAGAAATTGGATCAGCTCGATAGACTTGTCAATATCATGAAAAAGCTTCGGGACAGGGACTCAGGATGCCCTTGGGACCTTAAGCAGACGCCTGAGAGTTTGAAGAAATACATTCTCGAAGAGGCTTATGAGGTGCTTGAGGCTATTGACGAAAATAATAAAGAAGAACTTAAAAAAGAACTTGGCGATTTATTGCTTCAGATAATATTCCAGTCTCAGATAGCTGATGAGAACGGGGATTTTAATATTGAGGATGTGGCTGAAAGTATCTCGGACAAGCTTGAGAGAAGACACCCGCACATTTTCGGCGAAAAGAAGACCTTAACTTCCGATCAGGTAAAAGACAACTGGGAAAGGATAAAGAAAGAAAAGGAAGGAAAGGAGCGTATTCTCGACGGCGTTCCCAGATCGTTCAATGCGCTTTTGCGCTCGTTGAGGCTTCAGCAGAAGGCGGGGGCGGTCGGTTTCGAATGGCAGAACTCGGTAGATATTCTCGAAAAGGTCAAAGAAGAGATCGACGAGCTTGAGCTGGGCATAAAGAACACCGACATTCCGAATATCGAGGAAGAGATCGGGGACATTCTGTTCGTGATGGTAAATCTTGCAAAAAAACTTGATGTAAACCCCGAGGACGCCCTTCAGAAGGCTAACAACAAATTCATAGAAAGATTTAATTATATTGAGCATGCGGTCGAATCCCAGGGGAAAAAGATGGAGGAGCAGAGTCTGGACTATCTAGACTCGCTCTGGAACGAAAGCAAGAAGAGCGGAAAATGAAGGAAACCATCACAAGCCTCAATAACGCGAAAGTGAAAGAGCTGGTCAGGTTCAGGCAGAAAAACGGTAAGACAGCTGAAAATGAGATCCTGATCGAGGACGAAAGAGAGATTTTGAGGGCGATAGATGCCGGGATCAGGTTTATTGAAGTCTACATCTGCGAAGAGCTTATCGGAACGGCAGGCAAAGATACCTTGAAAGAAGTTCTGAGCCTGAGCGGAAGCGTTTTCCACCTGACCAGGCAGGTTTTTGAAAAAACGGCCTACAAGTCCGATCCTTTCGGAATAATCATCAGAGCTGAATTCCCCGCGAAAAAGCTTTCCGATATTTCTGAAAAAGAAGACTTTATTCTGGTTGCCGAAAGGATCGAAAAACCGGGAAATTTAGGAGCGCTGATAAGAACAGCGGACGGCGCGGGGATAGACACGATCATACTCTGCGACAAGATTACAGATTACAGGAATCCGAACACGATCAGAGCTTCGACGGGAACTATATTCTCAAAAAACATAGTCGAAGCTGCTTCGTCGGAAGCGATAAAATACTTAAAGAGTAACGGATTTCAGATAGTTTCGGCCGACCCGTATGGCAACAAAGTGTACTATGAAGCCGATTTGTCGAAAAAGACAGCTGTCGTCGTCGGCTCGGAAGCCTTCGGCCTCTCCGAAGAAATGAAGAAAAGCGCGGATGTCCTCGTCAGCATTCCAATGAAAGGCGTAGCGGACTCGCTCAATGTCAATCAGGCCGCGACTATTATTCTATATGAAGCGTTAAGGCAGAGAAACAGGTAGAGTTATTTTGAAGAATTTAGCTCTTTTAAGATATTACTGATACCATCTTTATTAATTTTTCCCGATGCAACTTTCATCATCATAGGATAAAGTTTTTCGTCAGGATCATCTATAATTATTCCATTGAAATCCAGAAATATAAGACCGGTTACAAGAGCAACCCTTTTATTACCGTCAACGTAGGGATGGTTCTGACAAAGGTGGTAGATATAGGCCGATGCCATTTCAAAGAGATCATCATGAAGAAAATAACCGTCAAATGTTGATTGCGGTATCGAAATAGCGGAGCTCAAAAGAGAAATATCTCTGATGCCTTCAATCCCTCCGTATAATTCTATCTGGTCGTGATGAATATCTATTATTTCGGCAAGGGTCAGGAAAATAATTTCTTTATCGGTCATTTTGCGAGTTTCTTTAAAGTCTTGCTGTGTTTTACATTGATTCTCTCGAGTGAATTCCTCAGCATATTGGTTCTGCTTAAGCCTCTAACGGGGGAAATAATTATATTTATACCGTCAGTTGATAATTCCAGGTTTGTATTCTCATCTATATGCAGCATCTCGATTATCGGCTTATCAATGATAAGAGCCGAGCTGTTTCCGTGTTTCACCAGTTTTTTGATCATAATTACTCCTGCAAACAAAATTTATGTATATACAATATATATACGAATAAAAATAAAATCAAGCGATATTTTCTCAAGTTACGGAAGGATTATTTATTTCAACATTATCATTTTTCTCGTTTCAGCCTTACCGTTTACGGTCAGTTTATAATAATATACGCCCGAATTAAGTCCGGATGCATCAAAATTTACGGTATGGTAGCCTTTTTCCTTTTTTCCTTCGAATAAGGTCTTTACAAGCTGCCCTTTTGTGTTATAAACCGAGAGATTCACTTTCGAGTCATCGGCGAGGCTGAACTTTATCTCTGTGGCGGGATTGAACGGGTTCGGGTAGTTCTGGTAGAGCTCGAAATCAGATGCGACAGTTGAAGGTTCCTCTATACCACCGTATAAATAAGCCACATACCAAACATGAAGGAACTGCTGATGATCCAGATAAGTCACTTCCCATCCTGCGTAATCAGTGTACTGGCATGCAGCATAGGTGCCGATATCCTCGCCTCGGTTTGTACCTCCGTGTGTCGCCAGTGTCCATCCGTCTTCGTGAAGAGCCGATGTTAGAGTTACATTTGCCGCATAGAGGAGCGTGTCGGCAGGAGTTCCTTTCTCATTTTCCGGGACAAACTGATATCCAGTTTTCCATGAATTTCCGCCGTCCTGCGAAAGTATAAGATATCCGTCGTTAAGATAGTTATATGTTGTTTGAATATCGCTTTCAGGGAACCACTGAGCTCTCGACCACGGTTTATCCATCCATCCGGCAAACATAAATCCCTCGAATGCGTAAGACAGGCTCATAGTCCTTCTTTCTCCCTGCCGGAATTCCATTCCTCCGTCCTCAACCAGCCAGCCCTTATCGTTATCTACTGGGTTTGCAATGAAAACTGCCGGCAGCCAGTTTACGCCCGTTTCTGTTATCTCGCCTCTTATATCGTAATAACCTGCTCTGAAACCGCTGTCAGTCCAGGGAAAAATGCAGTTCGGATATTCGCTCGAAGCGGGAAATACCATGCAGAGAACATGGACAATGTTTTTTTCAGTGACTATAACAGAGATATCATTCATTATGTAAGGTATGTCAATTGTAATGTCGGCTGAATCCGCAAAAACAGTATTTGTGTTCAGGTTGAACCCGATCGAGTCTCTTAAAGTCAGAGTTTCACCGACCCAGTCAAAAAGGCTGTTTAATGGGACATGATACAAACCCAAAGATCTTTTTTCCCAGTTTGGTTTCCACGACCCTGAAAGACTGTCCGCTCCCCAGTTATTAGTATAAGTGTAAGAGAGGTCGTTGTAACCCATCCAGCTCTGTTTTGTTACTGCAACGCCGATCCCTTTTCCCGTCCCGTTCCCGCATCTGTCTTTGGCGTAAGCGAACTGGATATCCGTCATCATGTCATAATCGGCTTCTTTTGTATCTATGTAACAGTCAAGATCGAATCTTAAGTCTCTGTAATCCGACCAGACCCAGCTTTCCGGGTCCCATGGTGCAATTGACTTTCCGACTGCGCATGAAACGGGGTTCAGCATTCCATTGAGACCTTCTTTAAACCCGACGGTCCAATAGTAGTATTCGGAAACAGGATCATAAACAACATCTCCCGTCCCCTGCCATGCGTTTGGAATTACATAAGAAGAGTCTGATGACTCGATCCTGTTCGGGTCTGACCAAATGGTCATATCCCAGCTCCAGCTTGCGTCTCCGACCGTGAACATCGGCTGGGAAGCCATTGGGTCGGAGTAAAGGTCATAATCGTTGAATATCCCGAAACTGTACAGATTTATAAATTCGCATGTAAAAGGATATCTTCCACCTGGCAAACTGCCTTCGGACTGATATACCGATCTTGTATAAACAGTATCTGAATAGAAAGACGGATATTCCGAGAAACCCCAAACCCCCATCATCCCGCCAATGACGCCGGTACCGAATTCGGTGTCGAGTCTTCTGTGAAAAGAAGTTATGCACTCATCAGCCGAGTAATCAAGATAAACAGTCTGGATCTTTCTGTTGTACCCCAGATTCCATCCGTGACCATTCGGGCTTTTGTCAAACATTCCGCCGTTGGTCCCCCAGTAAGCAAGAACGCATTCTTGAAACAACAGAAAAATTAAAACGAACAGCATAAATCTTCTCATACATTCCTCCTTGATTGACTGACTTAAATATTTCTCACTTTAACTAATTTACTAAAAAGGCAGGGATGGTGTCAAGTAATTAAAAATTAATTTTCGAGGATCTGTTTTGTTGATGATGTGCCTATTCTGTCTGCACCGGCTTCGATGAGTTCGATAACAAATGATTTTGTTCTTATTCCGCCGGAGGCCTTTATTTTGATCTTCGATCCGAAAAAATCTTTGAGGAATTTTATATCGCCGATTTTAGCTCCGTCGCCTATAAATCCGGTAGAGGTTTTTATATAATCGACGCCGTTGTCAATCAGCGATCTGGTAATTCTGTCTAGTTCCGGCCTGGTAAGTAAAGAGGTCTCTACTATGACCTTGAAAATCTTGCCGCCGCACGCTTTTCTGTATAAAGACAGCCTCCTGTTAATTTCCGTCCATGAATTATCCTTTATGAGGCTGTTATCTATGAGATCAAGTTCGTCAGCACCATTCTCAACAGCATCGGTTATTTCGAAAAGCTTCGTTTCCGGAGTGGAGTAGCCCAGAGGAAAGCCTATCACTGTGCATACTTTCAGCTTTGAGTCTTTTTTATTCTCTGTGGCGTATCTGACGAATGAAGGGGGCACGACTATCACCGGAAGTCCGTATTCCGAGCAGAATTCTATATTGTCCCTGATGTTTATTTTCGTCATGCCCTGCCTGAGAGCCGTATGTTCGAGGTGGCTTTCTATATACATTACTTGAACAGCATCATTTTATTAGTGTGCGAATATTTTCCCGAGCTTACAGTGTAAAAATAAACTCCCGATGAAACCGAAGATCCGCTGTCGTTCCTTCCGTCCCAGATAAATGACCGGCTGCCTCTTTCAAGCATTCCGTCATAGAGAGTTCTTACTTTCTGCCCGTTAGAATTGAATATTAAAAGCGAGGTAAGTTCTTTTTTCGAGTTGTCGAATCTGATGACAGTGGAAGGATTGAACGGGTTCGGGTAATTCTGATAAAGTTTTGTAGTTACCGGCAGTACTTCATCAATATCCGTCTGCGTAACTGTCCATGACCGCGTGTCTTCATCATACGAGTCGCTTACAGTAACGGTCACAGTATAATCTTCCGGCCAGCCGAATATTCCGCTGAAATACGGATCGTTCCCGGTCTGTTTGATATCGCCGTTCACCGACCATCTGTAAGTAAGCTCCGATGCGCCTGTGTCATCATCTTCAACTTCGATCGAGAAAGCCACAGGGCAATCGTCATTTATAGTGAATGAAGTTTCAGCGGGGTAATATGAGACTATGACCGGAGCGGATGTCTTTAATGTACCGGTTATTCCTACATTATCTATCCCGCCGCCGCCCATGGACCATTTAAAATAATCCTCAATAAAAAAAGCTAACTGAGTAAAATTCGAAGCCGTAGCTTCGGCGGGTATATTTATAGTTCTGTGCGTCCAGTCCGGTGAATCGGCAAGTTCTTCAATAAGCATCCATTCCTGATCTATGCCTGTCCTGTACATGACCGTTATATCGCAGAAATAGTCAAAATCCCATTCGTTGGTCAGCATGTAGTCAAAATCGAGAGTTACCTGATCGAACGAGCTTATATTAAATAGAGGAGTGACGGCATGATCCCTCACGACAGTTTCATTTCCCGCAAGATCGGGGTTGGCAAGTAAAAAAGTTGTGGTATTGCCTGAATAATCACAGTATTCCGAGCTATAAGATATATCGCCCGCGAGCCATCCGGAAAGATCTCCTTTGACTGTCCAGCCTGAAGTTCCGTCTTCAAAATCAATGAAGTAGGGCAGGGTCGACGGTTCAGAAGGCATAGCCTGTACCGGAGATGAGGATATTTCGCCCGTAAAAGTTCCCGAGAATTCTGCGGCTATAGTGTAAGTATAGAGTGAGCCGTTAATCACATTTTCATCTGTAAATTCGGTTTCAGATATATCTGAGGCGTAAAGAAGGCCGTCTCTGTAAATGTTGTAGTTTAAGAACGATGTATCTTTGCGCGGCATTCCCGACCATGATAGTCTTACTATTCCGTCACCTGCGAAAGCAGAGACATTTTCTGGAACAAAAGTATTGCCGTCAACAAGTACGGAGACCGTTGTACGGCCGTTGTTAACCATCAGAACAGGCGGAGCGGGGTTGTAATATCTTCTGCCCGTTTCTCTGTCAACCACAGTTATCGAAATTATCTCTCCGTCGTATTTGTTGCCCGTATCGTTCTCGTCTGTCATAAAAAAGTACCTGAACGGCTGTGAAGGATCTATTTTCGCGACCGTTTCGGTTATATCTATCGTGAATTCAATATATTTGTCGAACTCAGTTCTTCCGCCCTGCGGATAATACTCTCCGCCCTGATAGTTCATGAACGGATAGTTTCCAGAAAAATCAGGCGTCTGGGCGTAAACATCCTGAGAAACGCCGGTATTTATCCTGTAAACATTGCGCTGTTCGTGCTTCATTTTGACTTCGAGAGCCCAGCGCGGTTCAGACAGTGCGGCGGGGTGTACCACGTCAACGAAACTGTAGAAAATACCTCCGTTCTCATGTCCGTCAGCCAGCAGCTTGTACATCTGGTAGATGAACCCGCCGTTCCCGAAAGTATCTCCCCAGCTGTTCGCGACTATCACCGCTCCGATCTCCCAGTCGCGCATATCAATAATTTTGTCTCCGTTGAGATCTACATCATTAGTGAACCTGCCGTCGCCGTTGTAGTCGTACCTGACGCTGTCATCATAACCCACATAGGTCATCGCGTGGTTAACTTCCGGACCCCATTTCGTTATGACCCTTTTGCCTGCTTCGTGTGTGCCTTCAGGAAGAGTCTTCTGAACATATGATGTAGCTCCGGCCGCGAAAACCGCCAGTCCGCCGTAAGGCGAACCTTCGAGATGATTGTGCAGCCAGTTTTTGAGCGTATTAAGGCCGTCTTCCGTGCCGACATCGATAGCATTATAGGAATCGACTCTGTTGAAATGTGCAGACGACCATTCGTTAATGCCTGAGATCCATCTCGAATTGCCTCCCGAAGCAAAATGCCCGCCGTATTCAGTTACATTCATAACCCCGACCGATTTTATGATATCCCATCCGTCGCCCCACCAGGAACCAACTTCGCCGCTTCCCTCGTTGAGGAAGTTATACGTAAAATGCGTAGGGTACTGATTATCGGTTAGCGAAGCGTCGAGGTCTCTGAGCCTGTTCATTTCATAAGTAAAGGTGTAGCCTGTTCCGGCTGCCTGAGAACAGCTTCCGCCGACCTGATTGAAGACGGGACGGAAATATTTGTGGACAGAGTTGTCGACCTTTGAAGGGAGTTCTTTCTGTTTTGAATAGCCGTTCGGAATAAAATCGAGGCTGTTCCTGCTGAAATCATCCGGTATTCTGAGTCCTCCGGCAATCCATGGTTCAGATTTCGTATCGGGATTGACATTCACAAGCTCAGCAAAAACCTGCGTAATTAGAATTAAAACTGCTGCGGTAATTGATCTTATGTACATTGACTTTTCCTTATTTTACAAGTAAAGATTTGTGGATAAAAGACCTGTTACCAGCTTTTAGGCTGATGTAGTACAATCCGGAAGGCAGCTGACGGTCGTTTTTATCTCTGCCGTTCCAGTTAAGTCTGTGATCCCCCGCAGGGAATTCCCCTTTAGCCAGAGTCCTGACGAGTGCGCCTTTAAGATCAAATATCTTTAGTTCGATCTCCGAATTCTCGGATAAACCGAATGTTATCGTCGTTTCTGGATTGAACGGATTAGGGTAGTTGCCGTATAGAGCTGCAGCTGAAGGCATTGTATTATCCTCAATAGAGGAAGGCAGCTTTTTCGATATTGTCACATCGTCAACATACCATCCATCGTAATTCCACAGGTAACCGTCAAGTGTAAAAGCTACGTACAAAGGATCGGGAAATTCCGTCAGCTCGATAGTTTCCTCAGAAGGCCCGTTGTCTGAATAATCCGCCGCGAACGACCATCCCGATTCGATCCAGTCGAATTTGTTGTCACTCAGCATGACCTTATATGTCAGTCCCGGCTCAAAACCGTCATAGAACTGCCTGAAAGATATATGAAGAGTATCTATACCGGCCGTTGAAATTGCAGGAGATACAAACATGCTCAGTGCATTATCGATATTTTCCATTTCAGCCTTCATTTCAGGAGCAGTTCCGCCTGCGTTCGACGAGCTGGAAGATATCCATCTCGGTGTCGCGCCGCCAGCCTGGAACTGGGTCCATTCATCCTGTGAATCAAAAGAAGTCGAGTATGGTGCCGCAGCCGGAGGGCTGTAAACAAAAGACGAGGTCGTTACTTGTGATGATTCTCCGTTCGTCGATCCTGTATAGTATGCGGATACCGAATAAGAATAGGTCTCGTTCTCTGTTACTGTCTGATCAGTGTATGCGGATGTTGATATATTGTCGGCCAGAAGTTCCGCATTCCTGTAGATCCTGAAATGCGACAGTGTGACTCCTGCCTGAGCTTCAGGGGCATTCCAGTTAAGCTCGATCTTACCGTAACCTGCGGCTGCTACAAGATCTTTCGGCGGTTTTACATTAAGCGCGATCTCAAAGGTGATAGTTTCACCGGCATAGCCGATATTTGTTATGTTTATCCCGCCCGCAGAACCGTTGGACAGGAAAGGATACGGGTTTGAATACTGGTTGAACTCGGTTCTGTTGAGTCCGGCGCTGAAAAGAGCGCTGCTGAGTTGTCCCGCGGCCGTAGTAGTTCCGTTGGGTCTGTAAATATAAACCTCGTCAGGCGGTCCGTCGGCATTCCCGTCATAAAGAGAGTTGATCCTGTATATCAGGATCCCGTTTTCGGATCCGGGTAAACTTGCCTCATAAAGTCCGGTCTGTTTTCTGTATTCCAGCACGAAGAATTCAGTAGATGAATTGGGAGAATTAATCCTGTAGATATTGCCTGACGGGTTTTGAAGAGGATTAAGAGTATACTGGCCTGCTTCCGATATAACGGGAACGGAGGTAATCCAGTCTCCGTATTTGTATTTCATCCATGCGCCCATGTACTGCGGCGGGTTCGAAGTGTCGTTCATGACATCCCATGCTCCAACGGCGTCAGGCGCGGTGTCATCATAATAGTGGTACAGGTCAGGTGCTCCGAGAGTATGAAAGAACTCATGGCAGATCACACCGACCGTAAAATAGGTCGTAGTGCCGGTAAGGTCAAAATTATAGTCGAAAACTCTTTTTTTGTTTATTATGACATTTCTGGTGTATAATGCCCATCTGTGAGGCCATAGGAGTGATGCCCAGGCACCGGGTGCTCCGCTGATGAGGAATACGATGTTGTCAACATATCCGTCTCCGTCGCTGTCTATGTCCAGATCTGAAGGTATTTCCTCCGCGACCGCATTGACCGCTCTTTCAAGAAGTGCGTGTTCTCTTTCTGTTCTTTCACTGTCGGACTGATATCCAGTCGGGTTGGACGATGCGTTGTAAGGCTGAAAATATGCTCTCGGATTAGCGTCCTGATAAGAAAGGTTCGTTGTGAAATCATCTACATGGGGGTAATAATGCGATACAACTGAAAGCTGTTCATAAGAGACTTCGTTAAAATAATGCCCCAATGACGGACCTTCCGGTTTATTGAAGTAAGCATCGTAATATGATCTCTGCCTGTTGAATATCGAAGAAGCCTCGTCTGAAAACCTGATAAAGATTACAAGGTTGTTAATAGTACCTGTAGTTGGAGCGTCTTTATCTTTTGGAATATCATATTTAAAAGCTTCGACCCTCTTTCCGTAAAGTTCGGGTGATATCTTTGCGCCGGGTTTAAGACCGGAAGCCAGAGGATCAGACTGCCCGAACCGCAAGCCGGAAGAAACGACCTCGTCACCGGATCTTACTCCGTAACAGAACCAGCCGTTCTTATCCTGTATCACTGTAAAATCATTACTGTCGTGAAGCCTGTTAAAGTATTCGTCACCCGTAGAAAAAAGATTTATCTCTGATCCGTCAGGCTGCGAAACGGTTACAGGGATATTTTTCAGGTAAGCTCCCAGGGCTGCAGCGGATATTGTGAGTAATATCGCCAAAACTATTTTTTTCATTAATCATCCTTATCGTTTATTTCAATCTAAGAGCATGATGAATATAATACATCATCCGTAAAAAATCTAATAAAATTATAAACAAAAACCTAAAAGAAATGTCATAAATTCCTTTGTAAATCGCCCGTGACTTTGATATATTAATGCCAGGAGGGTTCTATGAAGACAAGATATCCCGCCGTAGAGGGCTCGTTTTATCCTTCAGATGAAAAAGAGCTTGAAGCGATGCTGAAAAATTTCGACAGCAATGTCAGTTTTAAGAAAAAAGGAAGGCCCCGCGCGATCATTTCTCCGCACGCCGGACTGATGTATTCCGGACAGACGGCCGCCTGTGCGTTTAAGTTCGCGGAAGGTGAAAAATACAGATCGGCGGTCATATTCGCTCCCTCGCACAGGGTCGCTTTCTACGGTATAAGCGGCGCTGATTATGACGAATACAGATGCTGCGGGAAAAATTATAAGATCAACAGGGAGCTTCTGGAAAAACTTTCAAAGAATAACGGTATTTTATCGATAGATCAGGCCCATGAGCATGAGCACAGCGCCGAAGTTCAGCTTCCTTTTATTCAAAAATACCTCGATGTTCAGAGCATTGTCGTTTTTGTTTACGGTGAAACGGACTATATGAATTTATCGTATGTGATGGACGACATCATCAGCGAGAACAAGGATATTATAATAGTCTCTACCGACCTCAGCCATTATCATCCGTACGAAGAATGCAACAGGATAGATTCTGTCGTGGCTGAAGGGATAAAAAAACTCGATGCGGTCATGGCGGGAAAAGGTGAAGCATGCGGTATGCCGGGGATCCAGGCTGTGATAACGAGCGCGGTAAATAAAAATCTTAAGCCTGAAATTCTCGACCACAGAAATTCGGGCGATGTAATTAACGACAGATCGGGAGTAGTGGGGTATCTGTCGGCGGTGTTTATATAAAATGAGCAGGTTAAAATGAAACTGACGAGGGAAAAACTGCACGATATTTTCGGAATAGTATTCATAGTTATTGGACTGATAATACTTCTCGGGCTGATATCGAACTTTACCGGGCACGACGGCGAGACAGGAAAGATCATATCTGTAGGCACGGGACTTGAAGAGCTTATAAGAAAACTTTATTCTTTCACATTCGGTTTCAGCATTTTCTTTCTCATGCCAGTATTTTTGTTCTCTGAAGGTTATTGCTATGTTAAGATGAAATCTTTTATCGCGCATTTCAAGAATTTTGTCGTATTTCTGACGCTTTCAACCCTTTCTGCTTCTTCAATTGCGGTTTTCAGATACGGCAGGGATTTTAATTATTTTAATGACGAAAGCGACAAATGGGAGACTGTCGGCGCTATCGGTTTCAGAACGGGGCTTAAGCTCGTAAATATATTCGGATACGCGGGAACTGTCATTATAATTTTTGCTCTTTTAGTGATCATACTGCTTTTCATATTTGATTTCAGGATAGGCCAGCTGATAAAAACGGTCATTTTCCCTTTCTCGATGGTAATGAGACTGATTTCAAAAATTTACCTGAAGTTCAAAAAACATCTGGCAAGAAAAAGGCTTGAAAAGGAGATGAAAAGAAAGGAGGAAGAAAGGCTTCAGGCACTTGCTGAGCGGAAAGACACTGACGCGCCCTCCGAATCTGAACCCGAACAGGCAACGGATAAAATTTCACCAGCTGATCAGAAACCTGACGGGGAAAAGAATAAACCCGGCAAGGACTACGATATTGAACAGGCGGTAATAGAAAAGTCCGTGGATTACAAAGCTAAAGTAGATAGGAAATATAAGTATATTCCTCCGGATATAGAGTTCCTTAACGAAAGTAAATCGAACGCCAATATAATAGAAGACGACCAGAAATTAAAAGAGGTCGCGCTTAAACTCGAAGAAAAACTCGGGGAATTCTCTCTGGAGGCGAAGGTCGTGAAGATAAACCCGGGACCGGTCATTACCCAGTACGAGATCGAGCTGGCTAAGGGCGTAAAAGTATCGAAAGTTACTTCACTCGAAGACGACCTTGCGATGGCATTAAAGGCGAAAAGTATCCGTATTGTCGCGCCTATACCGGGAAAGGGAACGATCGGTATAGAAATTCCCAACTCCAATCCTTCGATAGTCTATCTTAAATCAATTATAGCTTCAGAAAAATTCATCAAGCATAAATCTAAACTTGCCATAGCGCTCGGAAAACTGATATCGGGCGAGAACTACATACTGGACCTTGCCAAAACACCGCACCTTCTCATAGCGGGTTCGACGGGATCGGGTAAATCCGTCTGCATAAACGGCCTGATAATCTCTATATTGTACAGGGCTACCCCGGAAGAGGTCCAGTTCTGCATGATAGACCCCAAGAAGGTCGAACTTTCTGTTTATTCGGGTCTTCTAAAACATCACCTTCTGAAGATCGAAGGCATCGACGATCCGGTGGTAACCAACCCCGAGGATGCCGTCAGGCTTCTTGACGCTCTCGTGACCGAAATGGAATCGAGGTATGAACTTCTTCAGCAGTCCGGTACGAGGAACATCGAGGAATATAACAACATGGTCGAGTCGGGCGAGCTGAAGTTCAACGAGATCGCGTCGGCTCCGTTCCGCAAGCTGCCTTATATAGTATGTATACTCGACGAGTACGGCGACCTGATGATGACATCGGGTAAAGCCGTTGAGGACCCGATATGCAGGCTTGCGCAGATGGCAAGGGCGATCGGCATTCACCTCGTGCTCGCCACCCAGCGCCCGTCGGTCAAGGTGGTCACAGGCGCGATCAAGGCTAACTTCCCTACCCGTATCGCGTTCCGTGTGATAAGCCAGATAGACTCCAGGACCATTCTGGACGGCAAAGGCGCCGAATCACTGCTCGGCAAGGGAGACATGCTCCTTATCCCTCCGGGCGAATCCGACCTCGTGAGGATACAGAACGCGCTGGTCGAGACGAAGGAGATAAACAGGATCGTGAAACACATAGGGGATCAGCCCGACAATTTCGACAAGATCTCGATCAAAGCCAAACCTTCGTCCGCCCAGATCGCCGCCATGAACGGCGACGACGACTTCGCCGGGTCAGAGGACAGGGACGCGCTGTATCAGGATGCGAAGCGGCTTGTTATCAGAACGGGAATGGCATCGGTCTCGATGCTCCAGCGCGGCCTCTCCGTGGGCTACGCAAGAGCGGGCGGACTGATCGACCAGCTCGAGCGCGACGGCGTCGTCGGCCCGCACCAGGGCTCAAAACCCCGCGAAGTGCTTGTAAGCGGGGATGAGGATTAGATTCGGGTCGTAAAGATTCAATAGACAAAAACTTTACACTCTGATCCTTTGAGGGCTTTTTTAGGCACGGACTTGCTGAATATCACATACTGCTTTTTCAGGTTCGGATCGCAACCGGTCAGGGCAGATTTCTGTATAAGTCCGCTGAAAACCTCATATCCGACAGGCTGATTCTGCCATTTGCACTCAATGAAGGCAATGTTTTTATTGTCAAAAGCTATCAGGTCTATCTCTTCGCTGTTGTTCCACCACCTGCCGATCTTGTCGGGTACGAATCCGAGGTATTTGACCGGGTAGGTTAGAATGCTTTCCTTAGCGTACTGCTCAAAAGCGAACGATACGAACTTTTCGTTAAATGAACTGTCGATCTCCTTCAGGACATGCTCAACATTCCCGATCTCAAGCTGCGAATAATTCTTATAAACATAGTAGAACCAGAAATTTACGAACTGATCTTTTATGCGATACCGCCCGAGCTTGCTCTTAAGAGGATTGTTTTCAAGCACGGGAACCTCTTTTTCGACAATATCAAGGTCGGTCAGCTTTTGAAGATAGCGTGTCAGATAGCTGGAGTGCTCGCCTATCTTTTTGCCTATGTTGCCGATCTTTGTATCGCCGCAGGAAATTATTTCCAGTATCGTAAAATAAGTGCTGATATCCGAAATTTCCTCTTTAAGCAGAAATCTTGCTTCGTTATAAAGATACGAATTCCGGTCGAGGATGTTCCGGCGGAGATTTTCTTTGAAGCTTAGTTTATCGTCATAGATCTCAAGATATCTCGGTACAGTTCCGAAAGATGCGTAAATATTCATAAGATCGTACTTGTCGGCCGAGGGAATAAACTCACGGACATGACTGAACGGTATTGCCTTAAGATGTATGCTGGAAGTCCTTCTGCCGTAGAGAGGAGCGGAATATGAAAGCACTTCGCTCTGCATCATCGAAAAAACCGAACCGCATAGAATGAGATGGATATTTTTGTTTTTGAGATACAGGTCCCAGTTCTTCTGGAGCATACCCGAAAAGCTGGGGTCGAGCTTAGCCAGCTGCTGGTATTCATCTATCACTAGTATGAATTTTTTCTCTGACGGAATATTGCCGGCAAGGAATTTTATCAAAGAATCGAAATCTTTGAACTCAACCCCTTCCAGATCAGTTTTGTTCAGCCCTTCCATGATGAGCCCTGACATTTCCTTAAGCTGATAAGAAACATTCATTTCAGTAGCGTAATAAAACACCGAAGGCTTGTCTTTAATATACTCGGCAATAAGTGA
>ERZ795048.2078-NODE-2078-length-16678-cov-4.409312_pt1 | contig 16678 bp, 14 predicted proteins | sample MGYA00375132_ERZ795048 | MGnify/ENA primary metagenome ERZ795048 (study PRJEB30177, sample SAMN05720225) | activated sludge metagenome | isolation source: Anaerobic digester | place: Hong Kong | collected 2014-12-17 ...
CACGGGCTGCTTCTATTGCTGCGTTTAATGCAAGAAGATTTGTCTGTTCTGTTATAGAATCTATTGTTTCTATTATTTTCATAACATTTTCCGATTTTTCTTTAAGCATTTTAACATTATTTTCAGTTTCAACAGACTGATTTTTTGCTTTCTCTATTGTTCCGTTAATACCTTTTATGGATTTCTCACCGACAACAGAAGCATTTTCAGTTTCGGCTGAAGAATTGTTAAGTTCCTGAGCTGCCGCAGATATACTCTGAGAAGCATTGGCCATCTCCTGAACAGAACTGCTTATTTCTTCAACTGATGCACTTACATTTTCTGTTTCATCAAGTATTTTTTTGAATTTTTCTCCTATATCCACACTCATTTTTACAGATTTATCTGATATTTCATTAAGATTTTTAGATGTTTCATTTACAAGTCCTGATGCAGTTTTTATTGAATTAACCGTTTCAACAAAGTTATCAGCCATACTGTTAAATGACTTTGAAATCATTCCGAATTCATTCTTTGCCTTTGATTCATATTTCACTCTGAGATTTCCCTTACCGAATTCATCGAGAGAAGAAGTAAATTTTTTGATAGGTTTTGATATAGATTTTCCGAAAAAATAAGCAACAAAAATTATAATAACAGATCCTAAAATTACTATTATAAGAATATTTTTTATATAATCATTCAAATCCTTTGTAACTTCATTTTTAGGGACAACAGCAAAATAAATCCATCCGTTTCCTACTTTGTTATAAGTCATTAAATTATTGCCGTCTGAGTAAATTCCCCTTATATCAGAATCTATTCCTTTTAAGATTTCACCTGAAAGAGTATTTTTTATATTTTTACCTGTTTTTTCGTCCGGGTGATATATAATATTATAATTTTCATCTGTTATAAAAGAATAACCGCTGTCATAAAGTTTTACATTTTTTACAAGGTCATTTATAAAATCAAGATTGAACTTTATTCCGACAACACCGATAAATTCATTATTTATAAAAACCGGATAAGAATTTATTATGTAACTGTAGGCATTTTCATCGTCATAAAGAATAGGTGACCAGTAAATATCTCCTGTTTCTTTAGGTTTATAAAACCATTCATAAGAAGTGTTTGTCTCATTAAAATCAGCATCATCCAATGTAGGACTTTCCATGTACTGATCTGTTTCAGGATAATAAAGAAGCGAATATACTTTTTTATCCCTGAACATATCGGGATTAACATATGCAAATATCTCATTTTCCCCCTCTATGTTTTCAGAAAAATCTTTTACCATGGGTTTAATTTTTTTAAGATGATTTATTACTACTATATTTGAATATTTGGCAATAGAATAATCAAATCCGTTAAACGCGGACATGGAAAAATCTTTTATAACTATACCCGATGTTGTAAAATAGTTCTGAATTTTATCAGAAACATTATTTGCAACATTTCTCATTTTTTCGTTTGAAGAGTTTTCCAGAACTGAAGATATCCTGTAAACAGAAAAAACTGTTACTGTAATAGTAATCAATAAACTAAAAGCAATAAAATAAAGTATAACTTTATTTCCTATACTTCTCACTATATCCCCTCCAATAAATTCTATTATAGTTTTTTTTACCCGTATTCTCACCCAGGGAATATGTATTTTTCCGTATATATTATATCACAGGAATAATTTTTTTAAGTTTTATTAAAAAACAAAAAACCCTGTCTAAACGTGTCTATTTATTTATAAAAACTACAAAAAGGAAATATAAAACTTATTTAAATTAATTTATGTTTAAAAATATTAAAAAACCTTAATATTTTATAGATTTTATTTACATTTCAGAGATTAATGTTAACTATCTGAGATAGAAGTCGATTAATCCCTCAGAAATTTGATTATACTTTTTTTTCTTCTTTAAAATACTTTATTTAAGGGTATACAAACCTCATGGAAATATGTATCATTATAAATGTGTGTATGAAATTTTTTTCAAAGGAGGAAAAATCATGTATAGAATTGCTTTATGGGGCTTTGGTGCCATGGGAAGCGGAATCGCAAGAAATATTATAAGTAAGGTTGATCTGAAACTGGTGGGAGTTCATGACTCCAGAGTTGATTATGTAGGAAAAGATGTAGGAACACTTTTAGGACTTGAGGAATGCAGTGTTAAAATTAACGGTAATCCTATGGAAATGATAGAATCATCAAACCCTGATTTAGTTGTAATAGCAACAAATTCATTTGTAAGTGTTGTAAAAGATCAGATAGCATCTGTTGTAAAAAAAGGCGTAAATGTAATAACAATAGCTGAACAGATGGCTCATCCTTTCTTTACACATCCGGAAGAAGCCGAAGAACTTCATAATTTAGCAGTAAGACACGGAGTTACAATTTTAGGAACAGGTGTTAATCCGGGATTTGTTCTTGATACTCTTGTAATTGCACTTACAGGTGCAGCATTAAATGTTAAAAAAATAAGAGCTGCAAGAATAAATGACCTTTCACCTTTCGGACCTACTGTTATGGAAACACAGGGCGTAGGAACTTCTAAAGAAGCTTTTGAAAAAGGTATCGCTGACGGTTCTATAGTAGGTCATATAGGTTTTGAACAGTCAATATATATGATAGCTGAAGCAATGGGTTGGACAATAGACAGAATAGAACAGGAAAGAAAACCTATAATATCAAACGTTTTAAGAGAAACAAAATATGTAAAAGTAGAACCTGGTATGGTTGCGGGATGTAATCATACAGCCAAAGCATATATGGGTGATGAATGTGTTATAGAACTTGAACATCCGCAGCAGGTAAAACCTGAACTTGAAAAAGTTGATACCGGAGACTATATTTGGATAGAAGGAAATCCCGATCTTTCACTATGTATAAAACCTGAAATTCCGGGAGGAAAAGGTACAATAGCAGTTGCAACAAATATGATTCCCGCAGTTATAGAAGCGGATGCAGGACTTTTAAGTATGTCAGACTTACCTATACCGAGAGCTTTAATAGGAGAATTATATAAATAATAAGACGGCTTTAAGCCGTCTTTAAAAAGATTTGGAGGAATAATTATGACCGCTAAAAAAGGAGACTGGGTACAAATATATTTTGTAGCTCTTACTCCGGCAGAAAGAGCTTCACATTTACCGGAAGATACCAAAAAAGTTCCGCTTGAAGTACGAATAAAAGGCTTTCTGGAAAACGAATGTGCAGAAATCGGCGATAATGTCACAGTAAAAACTTTCAGCGGAAGAACTGTAAGCGGAAATCTTGTTGATATTTTACCTTCTTATAAGCATAATTTCGGAGCTCCCGTACAGGAACTTCTCAATATGCACGAAAATTTATGGAATATATTAACAGAAGGTGAAAAAAATGAATAATTCCTACGATGAAGTTATGGCAAGAAAAAATGAAATAATGAAAAAATCAATAGGTGTTGATTATTCAGATTTTGAACTACCCGGAATTTCTTTTGATTATGAAAAAATGATGAATGAAGCCGGATATTCAATAGAAGAAATAGCAAAAATACAAAATGAAACAGGTGTGGGAAACACTCCTCTTGTGGAACTTAAAAATATAAACAGGCTTGTAAAAAAACTTTCAAAACCTGGATACGGTGCAAGAATATTCATAAAGGACGAAGAAAAAAATCCTTCAGGTTCATTTAAAGACAGAAGAGCTTCCGTAAGTGCATACAAGGCAAAAGAATTAGGTTATAAAGGAATAATAGCCGCAACCAGTGGAAATTACGGTGCAGCTGTTGCTTCACAGGCAGCAAAAAAAGGCCTTAAGTCTATAATTGTTCAGGAATGTTATGATTCCAAAGGAAAAGGTCAGCCTGAAATTATAGAAAAAGCAAGAGCATGTGAAGCTTACGGCTCCGAAGTTGTTCAGATATCAGTAGGACCTGAATTGTTTTATTATTTTCTTCTTCTTCTTGAAGAAACAGGATATTTCAACGCATCACTTTATACACCTTTCGGTATAGCAGGTGTTGAAACACTCGGATGGGAAATTGCACATCAGACTAAAGAACTTACCGGAAAATTTCCGGATGCTGTTGTATCAACACATGCCGGAGGCGGTATAACAACCGGAACTGCAAGAGGTCTTAAAAAAGCAGGTGCATCCGACACCAAAGTGATAGGTGCATCAGTTAATCTTACAGGACTTCATATGGCCTCTGATAAAGATTTCAACAAAAAATCATTTACAACCGGTCATACAGGATTCGGAATACCTTTTGCAACTTTTCCGGACAGATCGGATGTTCCGAGAAATGCCGCAAGAGTATTGAGATACATGGACAAATACGTTCTGGTAACTCAGGGAGAAGTATTTTACGTTACAGAAATGCTTGCCGCTATAGAAGGTATGCAGAGAGGTCCGGCCGGAAATACATCATTATGTGCCGCATTTTCTCTTGCTCAGGATATGCCCGAAGATTCTGTAATAGTGGTAAATGAAACAGAATACACGGGAGCCGGCAAATTACCTTCCGCACAGCTGACTTTTGCAAAAGAAAACGGAATTGAAATAAAAACAGGAGATCCCGTGAAGGAAGATTTACCCGGAAAAGTAATAACTATACCTTCACATCCTTCTCTTATAAAACATATAGATTACCCGGTGGATGAGCTGAGAAAATCTTACATGAAACAACTTATTAAAAGAAATGAAAGAACCATATTTACTTCTGAGGAAATTAAATATCTTTGTGATGAGCTGAACATAAACAAAGAAAAACTTGAAAATATTATTTCCTCAGTTGAAGTTTAGGAGGTATTTATGAAAGAAAGAAATGATGATTTTGAATTAAGAGCAAAACATCTGCAGGGGATGACAGATGAAGAGCTTGATAAATATTTCTGGGAATTAACGGAAAAAGTTGTAAATCCTCTTGTTAATCTCGCAGAAACTCACACTTCACAATCTATAGAACGTTCAGTACTTCTGAGAATGGGTTTTAATTCTCTTCAGGCTTCAAAACTCGTAGACAGAATATTTGAAAAAAATCTGCTTTCAAAAGGAGCAGGAAATGTTATTTACAGAGTTTCAAAAGAATTAAATTCAGATATTATAAAAACCGGTACCGAAATGGTAGACGGCAAACATTGGGAAATAGCCGATGCCCTTTTTGAAGGGAGTGAAAAGTAATGGAATTAAAACCTAATGAAAAATTAAATATAAACGAAATAATGAAAGATCTTGAAAATTATCATCCGAGAAGAACCGGCTGGGCCTGGAGAAAACATCTTCCTGAAGGTACCAAAAAATATGATTTCGAATATTTTCAGATAAGCGAAGATTTAAAAAATTCTGTTCCGCTTCCTTCTGCTCATTATTTCGGAGGAATTGACCCTCAGCCTGATGAAGTAATAACATCAGAAATAGCTTCCGGAAGATTTGAGGAAGATATAAGAAGAATGCGAATGGCTGCATGGCACGGAGCAGACCATATAATGGTTATAAGAACACTCGGTCAGAGTCATATAGACGGACTGATAGAAGGTACTCCTGAAGGAATAGGCGGAATACCTATAACAAGAAAACAGCTCAGAGCCTCAAGAAAAGCATGCGATATAATTGAGGATGAAATCGGAAGACCTCTTAATTTTCATAGTTATGTATCAGGTGTAGCAGGTCCGGAAATAGCTGTTCTTTTTGCAGAGGAAGGTGTGAATGCAGCTCATCAGGATCCTCAGTACAATGTACTTTACAGAGGTATAAATCCTATAAGATCTTTTGTTGATGCCGCAGTTGCAAAAAGAATAATGGCAGGAGCGGATATGCTTCAGATTGACGGGGCACATAATGCAAACGCCTCAGCAAAAAAAGCCTGGAATGTAATGCCGGAACTTCTTGTTCAGCATGGTATTAACTGTCTTTTTTCAGTTAAATCAGGAATGAAGAAAGGAAATATTGCACTTTCTACAGTTCCTCCCACAACTGCACCTTCACCTGAATTCAGAATGAATCTTGTTTATGCTCTTACACTAAGGGAAATATTCAGCGGTTACAGATTCAGAGCTCAGATGAACACAAGATATATAGAATCAGATCTTTTTGATGCAACAAGAATTCATGTGCTTAATTCGGCACTTTCAAGACTGACCTCAGCCGATATACAGTCTACAATAACTCCTGATGAAGGAAGAAATGTACCGTGGCATATAAATTCAATAAGAGGTGTTGAAACAGCAAAACATGCTCTTGTATCAATGGACGGAATAAATCAGTACGTTAAAATAAACGAAGAAAAAGTACGTCCGGAAATAAGAGAATTAAAAATGAGAGCAATACTTATGCTTGAAGAAATGATAGAAAAAGGCGGATATTTTGAAGCTGTTGAAGATGGTATGCTTGTTGATAACGGATTTTATCCGGAAAGATTCGGAGACGGAATCGCAAGGCCGAAAAACGGCGGAATAGGTGCCGGAACTGTTGTTCCGAGAGATAAAGATTACATGGCTCCTGTTTCTGATCACTTCGGTTATAACAATCTTCCGGAAAACATAAAAAGAGGCGATGAATTAATAGGCGGAGATACTCTGCATAATCATGAAAAAATACAGTATATAGATGAACTTGATGAAACAGACAATGCAAACAAAAGACTTGAGGAAATAGAAAATTATAAAAAACAGGGTCTTATAAAACCTGAAGTAGAATGGAATTATGACGGTTGGATACAGATTGATATGACAATTCCTGAAAGCGAGGATTATGCCGAAGCTGCTGCCATAGAAATATGTAAAAAAATGGGACTTGAAGATCCTCAGTTAATAAGTAAAACTGTTTTGCATCCTGCAGAAGCAACATATGTTGAAATGAAAGGTAAAGTTCCTTTCTTTGTAAAAAAAGATGAACTTGTACTTCCTAAAAAACCTGAACTTGTTGCAAACGAAGTTTTATTTGATTTCTTTAAAAACAGACCTACAAAAGTTGTAGCAGGAACTGTAGGTAACGACGAACATAACGTCGGAATAAGAGAAATTCTTGATATAAAACACGGAGGAATTGAAAAATACGGTATAAAATATACATATCTCGGGACATCAGTTCCGCCTGAAAAAATGATAGATGCGGCTATTGAAACCGGTGCAGATGCAATACTTGCCTCAATGATAGTAACACATAACGAAGTTCATACGGAAAACATGAAAAAACTTCATGAACTTGCAATAGAAAAAGGTATAAGAGATAAAGTAATGATAATAGTCGGCGGTACTCAGATAAGTAATGATATGGCACTTGAACATGATATGGACGCAGGTTTCGGAAGAGGTACAAAAGGTACACATGTAGCAACATTTATATATAAAAAACTATCAGGTAAATTATAAAAAAAAACATGAATATCTTTTAGATATTCATGTTTTTTTAATTACCTGAAAATTTTCCTTAATTAGGAAACACTTCCTGTTTATCATCTATAACACCGAAAAAACCGTATTATTTTTCCGTAATAATTAAAGATGAACTTAGCAGAACAGAAAATTTCTAACAGCAAAAGAGTAAAACCAACTCCCTGTATTATATACTCTATATTTGAAATAAATCTCCAAACAAATAAAAAATAATCCGTAAAAATACGGATTATTTTTTATTTGTTATTTTATCGGTATAACAACAGGTAAATCCATAGCCTGACGATATCCGGGCTGTGCATTTACAACTGCCGGTATTATATTAACTGTAGGTGCGGCACTTGTAACATAACTCTCATCAAGAGGCATCATACCTTTTAATTCAACATCAATATTTCCCGGAAGTCCTTCTATATGAATTTCATCATGTATTGATGGTTCTTTGACAACATCATCACAGATTTTATGTACATATTTCAGTGTTACTGCTTCTTTACCGTCAACAATACCTGACATTGTAAATCTGTGTCCGCATATTGTACCTTTCCTGACCGTACCGAAAACAGGATGAAGATCTTCCGGAGCGGTAAATATTTCATGTGTATTTCTGACATCATCAAATTTAAATCCCAGTCTTTCCCCCATTTCATAAACACCGGAAACATAATAAGAAACTATTCCTGCTTTTAATCTGTCTTTCGGAAATTTCTCCGGATCCACACCGTAACCAAAAACTTTTACCCAGCCTGAATTATTGTGCTGATCATCTTCACCGCTTTCAACAAGAATTTTATCGACACGTCCCATAATTCCGCTTATTACCATAGGTATATAACTTGCATACGCACCCGGTAAAAGTCCTGAAGGAAGATAAGTTACACCGTTTTCTTTTGCACAGTCATCTATCATTTTAAAAAGATCAGGCGTAAGTACCTGTGAATAATATATAGGTATAGTAGTTATTACATTTTTCTTAGCTTTAAGAGCTTTACACATATCAATAGCACTCGGTGTAAATCCTCCTTTTTCATCTCTGACAAGAGGTGTGTAATTAAGAATTACATCGGCATCCGTTGCGAAAACTTTATCAACATCATTACTTACAATTACTCCTGATTTACCGAAACCGAATATTTCACCGGCATCTTTACCTACTTTATTAGGATCAAGATCTATAGCACCTACCAGTATTAATGATTCTTTTTCCATAATCATTCTTATTGCTGCACGTCCTACATTTCCGAGACCCCATACAATAACTTTGTACTTTTTCATTTTTCATAGCCTCCAATAAAGTATTTTTGTCCGAACTTAAACAAATATATTTTAATTTTTATATTATGTATTCATTATATTCCACCAAATTTATAAAATAAAATGATACGACTTAACCTGAGTTGTTTTTATTGTTCAAAAACACTTCAAATGTTTAAAATTCTTTTTATTTTTAATTTTTTCACATAAAAAATTAAAGCCATCTCTCAGTTTTACAGAACTTTTACTTTTTTATATCAATAATTTACATTGACACGGAGTTTACACTATATTGTAAAATTATTACTTACACGGGGGGTGATAATATGAATACAAAATACTGTGCTAAAAAGCGAAATGAAAAATTAAAAACAGAAAATGAAATTACAGCTCTTATTGAACTTACAAAAACAAGGTTTGGTTTCTGATAAACCGCGGAGGAAAAAATGAATGAATTTTATATAATCAGTTATTTTTATAAAAACACATACACAAAATCAAAAAAAGAAAGCGAAAACAGACTTTTATTGTGGTTAAACAAATCGGTTTCAAAAAAATAAATATTTTTCCGGATGCTCAGGCATCCGGTTTTTAAATGTTAATATTTTTTAATTTAAAAGAAATATTTTTAGTATAACATATGTACAGTTGTACATATATTATATAAGGTTGTGATGAAATGGAAGAATTTTTAAGATATGAACATATGAAAGATGAAATTCCAAAAATAAGTGATTTTTATAAAATCATGGGCGATGAAACAAGGCTTGAAATAATGTTTTTGCTTATGGAAGCAGAAATGTCGGTAGGAGAAATTACAAAAAATATAAACCGTGATCAGACAACAATTTCACATCAGCTCAGACTAATGAAAAAATCAGGTTTTGTTCTTAGTACAAGACACGGAAAATATATTTTTTATTCTCTTGATGATCATGTGAAAAATATTATAAAAGACACTTTAAGACATCTTAATGAGGTGGGAAATGAGGAAAAATGAAGCTATAAAAGTTACAATGACTGGATTTTTTGTAAATGTTTTACTTACTGTTTTCAAACTTTTTGCGGGAATAATAGGAAACAGTAGTGCTATGATTGCTGACGGTATACATTCTCTTTCTGATTTTGCTTCGGACATAGTTGTTATGTTATCATTTAAAGCCGCTGAAAAACCCGAAGATGACGGACATAATTACGGTCACGGAAGATTTGAAACACTTTCCGAAATAATAATAAGTATTATGCTTATAATATTAGGAATAGGTATAGCCTATACAGGTACAACAAAGATAATTTCCGTTATTAACGGTGAAGAATTAAAAACTCCTGAAACAATAGCTCTTTATGCGGCACTTATTTCCGTAATATCAAAAGAATTACTCTACAGATACACAGTATCAGTAGGAAAGAAAATAAATTCAAAAGCAGTTATAGCAAATGCCTGGCATCACAGAACAGATGCTCTTTCATCTGTAGCAACAACAATAGGTATAGGCGGTGCGGTTTTTCTCGGAAAAAAATGGATAATACTCGATCCTATAACAGCAGTTATAGTAAGTATTCTGATAATAAAAACCGGAGCAGAAATACTTAAAGATGCAATGAATGAATTTCTCGAAGGTGCTGTAAGCAAAGAGGAATATAAAAAAATAAACGATATAATTAATTCTGTTGACGGTGTTTTTGATCCTCATGATATAAAAACATCAAAAATAGGAAATAAAATATCTGTAGAAGCTCATATAAATGTAAAAAAAGATCTTACTGTTGAGGAAGGTCATGAAATAGCAACAAATGTTGAGGAAAATCTGAAAAAAGCCTTCAGCGGAAATATTTATACATCAATACACGTGGAACCCAAATAAAAAACCGGATAAATGATATCCGGTTTTTTATATATGTACAGCCCATCCTTCAAGACCGCGCATTGCTTCCATTACAGCTTCAGATACAGTAGGGTGTGCATGTATCATTTCCGCAATATCTTCCGGAAGAAGTTCTGCTTTCGCCGCAAGTATTATTTCATGAATTATTTCTGTTGCATTATATCCTACTATAACTGCTCCGAGTATTTCATGTGTTTTCCTGTCTGCAAATATTTTTACATTTCCTTCACTTTTTTCTGTTGCAACTGTTTTTCCTGCACCGTAATAAGGAAAATCCGATTTTATATAATCTCTTTTATTTTCTCTGAGCATTTTTTCAGTCATACCGAAACTTGCTATTTCAGGTTCACAGTATATTGCTGATGGTATAAGCATATTATCAAGTGTATTCTTTGGACCGTTCTTTATATTCAGTACAGCAATTTCCCCTTCTTTTGAAGCAACATGAGCAAGCTGAGGAGTTCTCACTATATCTCCTATTGCATATATACCTGATATATTTGTCCTGTAATATTTATCTGTTTTTATATAACCTTTTTCTGTTTCAACACCTATTTTTTCAAGATTTATTCCTTCGGTATTGGGTATTCTTCCGGCTGCAATAAGAATTTTTTCTGCCTGTATGGTTTTTATACTTTCGTCTTTCTTATTTTTTATACTGACATAATAGTTTTTTCCTTCTTTTTTATATTCTGTAATTTCAGCAGAAGTCATCATTTCTATGTCTCTCTTTCTGAAACTCTCTTTAAGAATTTTTACGGATTCCTCATCTTCGGAAGGTAATATTCTGTCCATTACTTCGGTTATATAAACCTTTGTTCCGAATGCATTAAGTATATGGGCAAATTCTGTTCCTATAGCTCCGCTTCCCACTATAATAATACTTTCGGGTATTTTTTTCATCATAAGCACTCCGGTTGAAGATAGTATATTTTCTTCATCAAATTTAAACATATCTATTTCACGCGGTCTTGATCCGGTTGCTATTATTATGTTTTTAGCGGTATATTTCTCTCCGTTAACAGAAACAGTATTTTTATCAGTAAATTGTGCATAACCTGAAATTATATCAACCTTATTTTTAGTGAGAAGATATTTTACTCCTTCCGAAAGTTTTTCCGCCGCTTTTCTTGATTTTTCCCAGATTTTTTCATAATTAAAACCGCTATAATCAATATTAATTCCGAATTCTTTAAATTTTTTAATATCAGTAAATTCATTTGCTTTTTGTATAAGTGCTTTTGAGGGTATACAGCCTATATTTAAACATACACCTCCGAGCTTTTCTTTTTCTATAACCGCTGTTTTCATTCCGAGCTGCGAAGCTCTTATAGCCGCGACATATCCGCCGGGACCCGCGCCGATAACAATTACATCATAATTCATATTTTCACCTTCTTACATTAGGGAAATTATAGGATTTTCCATTATTTTCTTCAGATAATTCAGAAACTCAGCACCGTAAGCTCCGTCTATTACCCTGTGATCACAGGAAAGAGTTATTTTCATCATAGGCTTTATTGTTATTTCATCTGTTGCTTCATTCACAACAGCTGTTTTTATTGTTTTTCCGACTGCAAGTATAGCTGATCCCGGAGGATTAATTATTGCTGTAAACTCTTCTATACCGTAAGATCCGAGGTTACTTACCGTAAATGTGGAATCCGAATATTCTTCAGGATCAAGGGAATTATTCCTTGCTTTTTCTATAAGATATTTAAGTTTTTCATTTATTTCTTTTATACCGAGCTTTTGTGTATTTCTTACAACAGGTGTTATAAGTCCGTCTTTCTGCGCAACTGCAAGCGAAATATCCACGGATCCGTGAACTGTTATAAAATTATTTTCCCATGTTGAATTTATCAGAGTATATTTTTCTATAGCCTTAGAAACAAATTTTATTATGAAAGCATTTATATTTATTTTTTCTTCTTTTGAATCATTTCTTGTATTTAATATATTTGTCATATCCACAGAAACAGTAAGATAAAAATGCGGAGATGTATATTTTGATTTTGAAAGTCTTTCCGCAATTACTTTTCTTTTTTCGGAAATTTCTATTTTTTTATCTTCATATTTTTCCTCATAAATATTATTTTCCCGGTAGTTCTCAACATCTGACTTTATTATTCTTCCGCCCGGACCGCTCCCCTTTATTTTATCAGTTCTTATTCCTTTTTCATTTGCTATTTTTCTGGCAAGCGGTGATATTTTTATTCTGTCTGTTTTATTTTCCGTAATTATATTAACGGATAAATCTTTTTTTATTATTTTTTCAGTTTCATTTTTTTCATTATTTTTATTTATTTCTTTCAGTATACTGTCTATATTTTCACCTTTTTCACCGCATATTGCTATGATATCTCCGACTGAAGCTTTTTCTCCGTTACCGGTAATTATTTTAAGCAAAACACCTTCATTCATGGACTCGTATTCCATAGTTGTTTTATCGGTTTCAACATCACAAAGAACCGTTCCTTCCTTAATCAGTTCTCCCTCTTTTACTTTCCATTTTGCTATTTTTCCTTTTTCCATGGTAGGTGAAAGTGCCAGCATGGGTATTTTTTCTGCCATCTTTTCCGCCTCCTATAAATACATAACTTTTTTTACCGCATCTATTATTTTTTCAACAGACGGCTGTGCAAAAATTTCAAGTCTGTGATTATAAGGCATCGGTGTATCTTCCGAAGTAACAATTTCTGCAGGTGCATCAAGATAATCAAAACAGTTTTTTGATATTAACCACCCCAAATAAGATGCAACACTCACAAAAGGCCAGGATTCATCAATAATTACAACTCTGTTTGTTTTTTTTACAGATTCATAAACAGTTTTTTCATCCAGCGGTCTTATAGATCTGATATCTATTACTTCTGCATTTATTCCTATATTCTGAAGTTCCCCTGCAGCCTGAATTAATATTTTCATAGGCTTGGAATAAGATATTAAAGTAACATCGCTTCCTTCTTTCAGAATATTTGCCTCTCCGAAAGGAATCAGTATTTCTCCCTCTTCAACATCACCTTCCCATGAATACATTAATTCGCTTTCAAGAAATATAACAGGATTATCATCCCTTATAGCTGTTTTAAGAAGACCTTTTGCATCTCTCGGTGTAGAAGGTGCAACAACTTTTAAACCGGGAACATGAGCAAAAAAAGTCTGAGCTGCCTGAGAATGCTGTGAACTTAAATATTCAGCCGGTCCGTTAGGCCCTCTGAAAACTATAGGTACTTTAAATTTTCCGCCTGACATATAAAGCATTTTTGCTGCATTATTTATTATCTGATCCATGGCCTGAATAGCAAAATTAAACGTCATAAATTCAACTATCGGTCTTAATCCTGCCATTGCTGCACCTATTCCTATTCCGGCGAATCCTTCTTCGGTTATAGGTGTATCTCTGACTCTTTTATCGCCGAACTTTTCGAGCATTCCCTGACTTACTTTATATGCACCGTTATATTTTGCAACTTCTTCTCCCATAAGCAGTATATTATTATCTCTATCCATTTCTTCGTCCATAGCCTGTTTTAATGCTTCTCTTATAGTTATTTTAGGCATTTTTTACCCCCCTTAAATAAAAATATCAGTATATAATTCGTTCAAATCGGGTTCAGGACTTTCCTCAGCAAATTTAACCGCTTCTTCAACGGTTTTTTTTGCATTTTCATCATATTTTATATACTCTTCTTCGGTAAGAATATTTTTTTCTGTCATCTTATTTTTTAATATTAATATCGGATCCTGATTCTGATAATTTTCAAGTTCTTCTTTTGTCCTGTATTTTGCAGGATCACTTGCAGAATGACCTTTGTATCTGTATGTTTTGGCTTCAAGAAGAACCGGAATACCGCTTTTGGCTTTTTCCAGAGCTTTTCCTACAGCACTATAAACTTCGGTTACATCCATACCGTTAACCTGTTCACCGTACATTCCGTAAGAATTTGCCATAACAGAAAAATCCTCTACGGAAGAAACTCTTTTAAAATCAGTACCCATACCGTACTGATTATTTTCACATATATAAACAACCGGTAAATTCCAGATTTTTGAAAGATTGAGTGCTTCATGGAAACTTCCCTGATGTATTGCTCCGTCACCAAAAAAACATAAAACCGCTCCGTCTTCTTCAAGATATTTTATTTTCAGTGCTGCTCCCGCCGCCAGTGGAATATGTGCTCCGACAATTTCGTTTTTGTTTATAAAATTTAATTTATCATCAAAAAAGTGCATTGATCCGTCTTTTCCTTTAGAACATTTTGTAATTTTTTCGAAGAGTTCAGCCATAAGTTCTTTTGGCTCTAATCCTGCTGCAAGTGCATGTCCGTGATCCCTGTACGTAGTAAATATATAGTCTTTTTTTAAATCCAGTCTGCTTATTGCACCTACCGCAACAGCTTCTTCACCTATATAAAGATGAAGAAATCCCCCTATTTTTCTTAATCCGTACATTTGTGCGGTTTTTTCCTCAAATCTTCTTATAAGTATCATTTTTTTCAGCATTTCTGTCAGAAGCTCTTTATCAAAATCCTCTATCTTATACATATTACTCACCCTCCAGATTTATATATTCAAAATTTCCTTTACCGGGTATAAAATATTTATAAGATTCCGCTTTTGTTTCAAGAATAATGTATTCCGTATTTTCTTTTAATTTCCAGAAAACATTAAGTCTGTGACCTACTATTTCCATTATTTCATTTTTCAGTGCGGGATTATTGATTAAAAAAGCAGTACCTTTTATATTCAGTATTTCGGTTAAAGATCTCGTCTGAAACATCCATTCGACTTTAAAATTTTTTTCTATGTGTAAAGTCTTAGGAAAATCAGGAGATGTTACAGCATATATATAGTCAGGTTTTCCGGGAATAAAAACAGGACTCATCCATCTCATCGAAGGATAACCGTTTGTGTCTAAAGTAGATAAAAGAGCTGTTTTTGAATCTTCAAGCAAAGAAAGTGCTTTCTGATGAAATTCAAACTTTTGCATTATTTTCCCTCCCTTTTAAATAATCATCAAAATATGTATTTCCGTATATTTTTCCGTTTTCTACATAAAAATCATTATTATCTATTTTTACTCTGAAATTATTTGTATATCCGTATATCCATTCCTTTGACAAATAATATTTTTTCCGTTCATAATAAAATGTTTCTTCAGGAGTTTCTGTATTAATATATTCTGTAAAATTTCCGGAAATTATTTTTATTAAATCTTTTACCGTTATTTTCCCGAGATAACTGCTTATATTAGCAACTTCACTTTTTTCAGATCTTACTGAATTGTCTTCAGAAATAATATAATCATAATTTTTTTCAAGACTTTTTTTCATAATATCCAAATCCGAATCTACAAGAAGCGTAAAATGTCTCATTTTTTTGTATTTTGATATTCGGAAAGCACTTCCGGAAATTTTTTTATTATTAATAAAAATACTTTTTTTTGAATTCTGAAAATATTTTAAACCTAAAATAAAAAAAAGTTTTTTTATAAATAAATCTGATTCCTTATAAATATCATATTTATTATCAGTAATAAAAGAAAAATTAAGATTTCCCATGTCATGAAACACTGTTCCTCCACCTGATTCACGCCTTGAAAGATTTATCCCGTTCTTTTTTATATACTCAAGATTAACTTCATAAAAAGGATTCTGATGCTTACCTATTACTACGGAATTTTTATCAGTATAAATCATTAAAAGATATTCAGACGATCCCGGGCTGAAAAAATAATTTTCTATGGCCATATTTATGTAAATATCATCAAAAGAACTGAAATATATATATTTTTTCATTTTTCCCTCCGAATTTTTATATTTTAATTATACATTATTAATACAAAATTAAAAAACATGTTCATTTTTTTATACTGAAGGACTTGTCTTTTATAGAAATAATAATAACGATTATCGTTTATTTTTATAATTTTACAATTTTAAAAAATATCTGTAAGCATTTTTTACAGCGCTTTTTTGTTTTTTGTAACGTAAAAGAACTATTAATTTTTTTATTTTAACAAAAAATAACATTTTTAATATTTATTTTATATATTTAGGAATAACTTCCTTTCTTTAAACTTAAACAGAAAAAAATAAACTTTTTTTAAAAACCAAAAAAGTATATAATGATATCGAAATCGATTTCGAATTGTATAATACTCTTTTAAAAGGTATTTT